>Ga0073934_10003857_pt1 | contig 26410 bp, 19 predicted proteins | sample LarsenN4metaG_FD_76834 | JGI IMG/M metagenome (GOLD analysis project Ga0073934, IMG submission 76834) | Hot spring sediment bacterial and archeal communities from British Columbia, Canada, to study Microbial Dark Matter (Phase II) - Larsen... ... | reverse complement strand
TCGCCGTTACAAATTCGGATCTTAACTCTGCTTGACTTACCAATTTCAATTTACACCGACTTGGCTGTGGCTTCTGCTCCAATTCCGCCATAGCCTCTCAATTTTTATCGAAAGATGAGTTATCAGCCGCTCAAAACCTGGTTCTGGTTCCTGACCTATTGGCCACTGAAAAGGACTGCTATGGGAGTTACTTCGTTTTTCGTAAGCTGAATCAGGACCTAGAGGCTTTTAGGGAAAGAGTCATGCAGTTGGCCCGGCATGATCATGAGGCTCAAGCATTGGCCGGGGCGCAAATGGTTGGACGTTTTACCGATGGGACGCCACTTACCCGCTTTGACCAACCGCAAGGTTCAGAGGGCGATACCTATGATTTTACTTTTGAGGGTGACGATGGTCGCCGCTGCCCTTTATCTGCCCATATCCGCAAGGCCAACCCCAGAGATGGGAGCGAGCACACGATCCAAATTGTGCGGCGCGGTATCCCTTATAATGAAGTTGACGCTGGTACGGGCAGTGGCAAGGGCTTGCTTTTTATGTGCTATCAGCGCAGCATCCAGGCCCAATTTGAGTTTATTCAACGGCTGTGGATAGATAATCGCAATCACCCACTTACCGGAGCCGGCGTTGACCGCCTGGTCGGACAAAAGTGGTCTGAGAAAACTGATTTAAAATATCCAGTCACTCTAAAGGGTGGAGAATATTTTTTTGCCCCTAGCCTTAACTTTTTGAAGACAATGCCATAATTTAGCTTATTATCCCCCCACTTGAACGGTAGTTTTGCTATTGAAAGGAGAACAAATATGATCGGTGAAACAGGTAATATTCGAGTGCTATTTGCGGTTATTTGTGGCGCTCCCAGCGGTTGCCCAAGGAACGAGCGGTTAGCAGATTTCAGAGAAAAGTTGAGCAAACCAGAGGATCCAAAATTGGTTCCTCAATGGCTTCTGGAAAGAAAAGCCTTTATGCTTTCCCTACAAGCCAACCACCTTTTGAGTGACAATGAGCCGAACCTTATAGACCTAAGCCACTACCAGGCGGCGGATAATCACAGAGATGTATTTGTAGGGATGGCACAAGTGCCTGATCAGATTTTTGCCAGACATAAAGAGACTTTTTTACTAGAGGTAAGAGAACCTGAGGGTCGAGACTATTTAGATGAGATGTTTAGCAAAATCTTCCACGACCTTAATGAGGAAGGGGATAATGATTTTGCCTGGCTTACCTGGACAATAGTGCCTTTGGTAGAGACTCTTGAAGGAAGATTCAACCCAGGCGGTATGGCCGGGCATGGGAAGGGATAGTCTAACCGGAAGATATACCCCACGCATTTCAAAATTTCCGTAGCGGATGCATCCCCATGCGTCAGCGGACGGCATAGGGATGCCGTCCTACGGAAATTTTAACGTGCGCTTAGTATAATATGGCGTCAGCCTTCGAGAGTGGCCAAGTTATTCCGTACCAAGTTGGTGTCGGTATGATCACGGCCAAATTGAGTTTCAAGAATAGCCAAGGCACGCTCATAGTAAGATCGTGCCTTGGCCTGATCTCCTTGAGCTTTCAAGAGTGTCCCCAAGTTATTGAGGCTTTGCGCTGTAAGGTGATGGTCATCTCCCAAATTTTTTTGCCGGATAGCCAGGGCCTGTTCGAGATACTGCTGGGCATTGTCCAAATCTCCGCGCACTTGTAATACTCCCCCCAGGTCATTGAGGCTATCGGCTGTATCAGGGTGGTCTATTCCTAGAACCTTTTGCCGGATGGTCAAGGCTTGCTCTAAATACTGTTGGGCGCTGTTCAGATCACCTACAGTCTGTAGCAATCGTCCCAAAAGGGCCATACAAATAGCGGTCCTGGCATGTTCTTTCCCCAATGTTTTTTCTCTAATGGCTAAAGCCTGCTCTAAATAATAACGCGCCTTTTCTAAAGCTCCCTGATCTTGGAGGACTGACCCCAGATTACTTAAACTTTGAGCCGTATCAGGATGTTCTGGCCCTAATACCGCGTGCCGAATAGTCAAGGCTCGCTCGTGATAGGGTTGAGCTTCAGCCGGCAATCTCAACTCCTGGAACAAATAGCCGATATTGTTCAGGTTGAGGGCCGTATCGGGATGGTTTGGCCCCAACACCTTCTCATTGACGGCCAGGGCTTGCTCCAGATAAAAACGCGCCTTAGTTAGATCGCCTAAGTCCAACAAACACACCCCCACATTATTAAGATATTCGGCGGTGAGAGGATGTTCTTGTCCCAAAACTTTCATGCCAATCGCCAAGGCTCGTTCGTAATGCAATTTTGCCGCCACTAAATCTCCCTGCTCTATAAACCACCGGCCCATATCATTGAGGCTTGCGGCTGTATCGGCATGTTCTTCTCCTAATATTTTTTCTCTGACAGCAAGGGCATGTTCAAAATAGGGTCTTGCCCCGGCTAGATTGCCTTGGGCCCGTAAGAGATTGCCCAAACTGTTAAAGCTGTAGGCCGTATCAGGATGTTCTATACCCAAAATTCTCTGCCGAATGGCTAAAGCTTGTTCAAAGTAAGGTCTTCCACTGGCATAATCGCCCACGTGTTCCAAATGCCACCCTAATTCATTACACAACTTGGCGGTTAACAAATCCTCTCGGATCAAAGCGGCCTGAGTAACAGCCCGCAAGTGGCTTTGCCAGGCCAACAAAGGCGCGGGGTAGCCAGCAGCATTGACCCGCTTGGCCTCTTCATACAGGGCCACTGCTACCGCCTCCCGCGCCGACTCATACTCGGGCAGGGCCGCGTTGCGGATAAAGGCTACGATCAAATGGTGCAAACGCAGGGTATTACCCCGTTCCGGCCTGATCAGCCCCAATTCCACCAGGCGGTTGACCCCATCCTCGGCTTGCAAAGCAACTTGCAGCTTGGCCTCGGGCAAATGAAGCGTCAATTTCAACAAATGATAGGGAATCGGTTCGCCGGGGGCGAGGCAGGCCGCACGGGCCAAAATTCGTAAGGCTCAGTGATCGGTGGGATTGGTTGGGTCCAACTGGTCAAAACTGAGAGCGATGGTGCGATAGACATTTTGAACATGTCCGGTGGGTGAAAAGCCGCCGCCTTGCAGCGAAGGGTGGTCGAGCAATGCCGGATCACGTAACTGTTCCAAATATTGAGCCGGGCTGATGGTGCGGCGATAACGGGCCAGGTAGCTGCCCGCCAGGTGGAGCGCCAGCGGCAAATCACCCAACTCGGCCGCGATAGCGTCCAGGATCACGTCGTCGGCATCGGGTTGGTGATTGCGCAGCAAAGCCAGACTCTCCGAGCGATTCAACACGTCGAGCGGCAAAGAATGGACGCCTAATTCCAAAGACCAATCGGCCCGGCGGGTCGTGACCAGCACCCGGCAGCCGCCGCTGGCCGGACGCCACTGGACCAGCAGGGCCGGGTCTTCGCAGTTGTCAAATACCAGCAGGCGGGGGATAGGCTCCTGCCAGGCGGCCTGGACCAACCGCACCTGTTCCTCCAGGGGGCGCTCGCCAAAGTTGGGTTGCAGCTCCAACGCCCCGGCCCCCCCACAGGCCGCAATCTCCACCGGAATAGCCTTGGGATCGGCAAAGCTGAGCCAGAAGACGCCCCCAGCAAAGAACTGCCCATAACGATGGACAAACTCGCTGGCCAATTGAGTTTTGCCCATACCACCCAGGCCGGTGGCGGCGGCGGTTTCTAAAGCCGCCTGACCAATGGCAATAGTTTCACCACCCTTGATCGCGCGGGCCAGCCGCCGTAAGTCCTCCCGGCGGCCAACAAACAGAGGATTGCGGCCCAACGGCATGCGCGAGTGGCGCGGCAGCGGTTGAAGCGAGGGGATGAAGTCGAGCGGTAGAGCGGCCAACTTCTGCTCAGCTTCAGCCTGGGTTAAAGGTTGGGTCGTTGTGACTGACCCGGCCTGGCCAGCAGCCATTGCCGGGGGTCGAACCTGGTCGAACATAGCCGCCAGGTAATTAGGCGGGATATTCGGGTCAACCGGTGGGCGGCAGAAAAATTCATAGGCCATGGCTGCACCCCAGAAAGCCAGTTGTTTGGGTAAGGGGCTTTCGGGGGCGTAATTAAGATTTTTAAATTTAAGCGCGCCCAACAAATGCAGCGCCAGCCCTCGATAATACTCAGCAGTTTGGCCGGCCTCGAAAAGATAGGGGCGGGCTGCCCGGCGCAGGGTGATGAGCATGGCCCAGCTTTTTTGCAGCTCCGCGTGGGTCAGGACAGGTTTAATGGAAGCCGGTTGAAAAGCAGCCCCATGAAGCTGCCAATACAGATAGGCCAGGGTAGGCAGAGGCGGCAGATGATGCCGAACAATAACAGCCGGGAGCAGTTTGGTAACAACCTCGGTTTCCAGGCAAAACAAATCATGCAAAATGTGATCGGTCTGCGCTTCGGCAAAATCAATCAGGCTGACCATGCCTGTCTCCGTCTCGACCAGAATATTTTCCAGGTTGAAATCTCCGTGAATGGAAGCGACATTTGCTCCACCGGGATGTTGAAGCAGATGGGGCAAGGCCAGGAGCGGGTTGGGCAGGCCAATTTCAGGCAGCGAGGTCAGAAACAGGGTAGGCTGATCAAGGTGTACCTCCAACCCCAACGCCTGGCGGGCTTCGTGCAGCAGCCGGCTGGCGCGGGTTTCCACCACCTGCCCCTCCACCGGGTCAAGAATCTGGCCGGCCTGATAGGTGGTTACGTACTGTACTTGTTCAGCAGGGAAACGGCAGCGCAGGGTATAAACCGGCGGTTCGGGCCGGTTCAAATCCACCGTACAGGTGGTCGGGTCTACTTTATTGACCACAAAACCAGTCAATCGAACCGGCTCACCGGCCTCTATTGGCTCGAAAGGCAGATTTTCAGGCGTAATAAGGCGCGGCGCCATAGCGGTAGCCAAAGGTTGAACTTGAATTACAAAGTTGACCGGCAGCACCGGGTCATAACTGGAACGCCAATCAAATTCCTGCTGAGGTTGGGCGTAGCTCCAGATGTGGTGCATAATCCGCAGCAGCCGTTCCAGGACCCAACTGGTATCTTCAGAGGATCCAGTCCGCCGGCTGTAATCACGCAGGCTGACCACCTCAAAATCACCCGCCCCCATTAAGGTGTAACGCAGGCCCCCCCAGCCAATCTCCGGCAGCAAAACCGGCTCAGCCCTGATTTCCGCTACATAGGGTAAGCGCCGGAGAATATGCCGCTGATAAGCCTGCCATTCCCTTTGGATAAGGCTGAGGGTGGCAATCTTCACCACAACCGGCAGTTCAGGCGTTCCATTGGCGTTGACCCGCTGTACTTCCAGCACCCGGCTGCCGCTGAGTCCAGCCCCAAACTCCTGGCGAATAATGAGGCGGCGGTAGCCGGCGAACATTTTTTTCAGGACTTGTTCAATTGCCAGAGTTAAGGTTAGTCTGGTTGGATTCTCCAGGGATGGGAACATAGGTCTGTCCCTAATATTGTGAATTATCTTTCATCATTCACAATTTACAATTATTCACTCCGGCTTGCCCTCCGGGAAAAATTGATACCCGCCAGGGCGACCATGCCATGTGATAAAATAACGCGGTTTGGCCGGATTGGATTCTAACTTCTTACGCAGGCTGGCCATGTGGACCTGCAGCGCATTGGGAGTAATCCCGGCGCGCTGTTCTTCTTCGGGCCAGGCATTGTCAATGATATCATCGTGAGTGTGTTTGATCCGGGGGTTATTGACCAAAAAGCGCAGAATCTCGTATTGCAGCGCGGTCAAGCCTTCAACCACCTCCTGGCCCTGATAAACCAATTTGGCTTTTTCATCCAGCCAGATACGGCCTCGCACCCGTCCCTCGATCTTGCCAACGTAGGCCGCCAATAACTCGCTGGAGATTTGCCAGCCCGGCCCGGTTTGATAACACAAACCCTTGGCCACCAGGCGACGTAAGGGATTATGCGCTCGTTTGGCCAGGCTTTGGAAGGCTTGCGGTAACTTTGAGGAGGCCGCCGGGTTAAGATGAGCCTGCAATTTTTGCAGTTCCGATACAGCCAGTTGTTCTTCTTGAGTCAGGCCCTGCCACATCCGTTCCAGCCGGTAGCGAATCTGACCCTCTTGCAGCAGCGTCTCGACCCAATCGGCGGCAGCAGGCCGGTCGGGTGTAGTCAACCACCAGGCTGAAACAGCTTTGAGCAAAATAGGAAAACGGCCGCTCAGGGCGAGCATGGTCCTTAATTCGGCTTCGGGCGGTTGAGTGAGGGCTGGGTGTAGCAAGCGAGCCAGCATGAAGTGGGCATCGCTTTCATTCATCGGACCCACCCAGCACACATGGTTATCTAACAGCTCGTACATGTCTCCCAGGCTGGTAGGGTCGGGCAGGTAAATTACTTCCTGCAACATCCCCACCAGAAAACATAGGGTATCTTTGAAACTGTCGCGCAGGCCGCGTAGGGTATTGATCATCTGGGGAGGGGCCACCTGGCAGAAACGATCAAACCGGTTTAAGACCAGGACAACCTGCACCTGCTGCTCCTGAAAGAGGCGCAGCAGGTCATATAGTGCTCGCTGGGGTAAAAAGGGGTCTGTAGCGGCCCGGTTTTCCAGGTAGATTTCGTTGATAGTTTGCTGAAATGGCGGGTCAAAACGCTCGCCAACCCAATAAAAAGCGTGGAGAATAGTGCGGTACAGGCTAGAAAGATCATGAGCCGGCAGGTTGTAGAAGTCAACCGGAATCAAAACTACCGGGCCGGTTTCCGGTGGCAAGTACTGCCGCAGCGCGTCAGGCCGCTGGCACAAAAATCCCAATAGATTCGAGCGGCCGCTCCCCACCAACCCAACCACCGAGCCGCTCTCGCCCGCGGCAATCCAACTCGCCAGGGTTTTCATTTCCCCGGCGCGATAGGTCACAGGATATGATGCCCAGCCCCGGTCTGTGGCCATAGTGTTGTCCCCCACCTGCTGATTTACATTATAAATCTTTTTTTCAAAAAAATCTATTACTTTTGCAATCTTTGGGTGTAAACGGTCAAGACTCAGGATTTCTTCAGCCTGTCCAAAAGAATCCCCTCTCATTTAGTGATAAGCTAAGGCTCAAAGAAATGATTACTGTCCCCATGTGGCTTAGCCGGAGGTAAAGCAATGAGCCTAAATTACTTAACGAATGATGTTCTTAAACAAAGTCCCGATTTTCGGGCAAATATGGCGACGGCGGTTGGGGCGGCCCCGGTCATTGCTGTGCAGACTGTCAGCGAAAAGGCTGTGCAAGAGAACAGCGCCAACAGTGCCATTACCAAGCTGGTTAAGTACATCCCAACCGAGTCGGTGACGCTCTATGTGGCGGCAATTGCCGCGGCCCCATCCCTAAACTCGGTCTGGCCCTGGATTACTACAGAGGGCATCTACTGGTTCTTCGCCGTTTTGACGCCGGTGCTGTGGCTGGTGATTTTGATGAGTAAGCGCAAAGCTGAAAATCTGCCCCCCCGGCCCGTTGTTTCAGGCTGGCTGGTTTGGAACATGGTCGCCTCGTTTGTGGCTTTTGTGGTTTGGGCGCTGGCTGTGCCCAGCGGACCTTATCTACAACACGATGGCGAGGGTGTTGTGGCCGGTTTTCTGGCCTTGGTTATCTCATCACTGCTAAGCATGGCCGATCCTTTGGTGGGGCGTCCCGTAAATTAGCGCCAAATATACAGGTTTGAAGAACAAACCGGCTTCTTTAAAAAGTAAAAACTTGAGCAGAATCCTCCTACTCCATACCGGAATAAGCCATGCTTCCTGATTTCATCTTGTACCACGAGAGGTAAATTCATGCCCTGTCTTGTCTCTGATCTGCTCGGCTCTGCTGAAGTTGTGGCTCAAATTACAACCTGGGTGCGCCAGGCTGGCCTGATGGGGCTGCGATATTTCAACAATGTCACTCCGCAAATTAAGCCCGATCAGACCCTGGTGACCCAGGCCGATTTAGAAATCGAACAATTCTTACGAGAGCGACTTCAAACTGCGTTTCCCACCCACCAGGTGCGTGGAGAGGAAGAAAGCTGGCCTCAAACAAGTCAAACAGCCGACACTATCTGGGTGCTTGATCCGATTGACGGCACCACTGCTTTTGTGCAGGGGTTGCCTGGCTGGGGTATTTCGGTGGGGTTATTGCACCGAGGACAACCCTGTTTCGGCGCTTTCTATATGCCCTTATTGGATGATCTGACCTATACCGCCATTCAGGGTGAAGTTTACTGCAACAAACGCCGGCTGCGCCAATCGGTTCGCCGGGATTGGGGGGTAAAGGGTTTTTTGGCCATCAACGCCAGCGCCCATTATGACTTTCAAATCGGGGTGCGGCGGACCCGGACCATGGGCAGTATTGGGGCCAGTTTTGTCTATACGGCTCGCGGGGCGGCGGTGGGAGCCTTTATTCCCAAAGCGTATGTGTGGGACCTGGTAGCAGGCGCGGCCATTCTCAGCAGAACCGGCGGAGAGCTGCGCTATCTATCCGGCCAATCGGTGGATTACCTGGGGTTGCTGGATGGTCGCTTAACATCCGAACCGCTGCTGGCCGCCCATCCTGATTTACAGGCTGAACTGCGGCATGGAATTCAGCCGGGACACCTAGCATATTGATTTCATCAAAAAACCGTTCCCACTGCAAAAAGCAAAAACAGTGTTTTTCAGCGTGGCTTAACTCAAGGAGGTTGCCTTATGACAATCTACTGGTAAACCTGGCCTTCAATTCATTCTTTTGTAGTTTTATTTAATGGAGGACATAATGAAACGTCACGTTCGAGATAATTACTTTGTTGTCGGTGAAGGTATTCTTACCCGCGACGATAAACACAAACATATTTGCCAGCGGCCCTCTACCGAAGCGGAACTGCGCAAGTTTCGCTTTTCACGGTTGGGGCCAAAAGGCCAGGCCATCAGTCAAGAGTTGCGCAAAGCCCTGGCCGAGGCTATGACCACAGCCCAAAACCAGCCTGACTCCGACAGCCCTAAAATTCCTGCCGGATTCACCTACCTGGGCCAATTTATTGACCATGATTTGACCTTTGATAAGACAGCACGGGCGCTGGGTGAGCATGTCAACGTTGACGAGCTTGTTCAGGGGCGGTCGCCCGCTCTGGACCTTGACTCTTTGTATGGGCGCGGACCGAATGACGCGGAGGATGCAAAGTTTTACAGCGACGGCATCCGTCTGAAAATGGGTGTTACGGCAGCAACACCGTTTCCAGATAGCGGCGCCAACCGTGATCTTGAAGGATTCGATTTACCACGGGTAGGTTTTGGTTCAAAAAAGTCTGAGCGGCGGCTGGCCCTTATCCCCGATCCACGCAACGATGAAAACCTGGCCGTGGCTCAAATCCATCTGGCCTTTATTCGTTTTCACAACCGGGTAGTAGACCAGCTTGCCCTGGCCGGGATACCCAGCGCGGATTTATTTAATAAAGCGCGTGAGTTGGTGGTTAAACACTATCAATGGATGATTCGCCAGGATTTTTTGCCACGGCTCATAGATCAGGCCACTGTAGACGATGTCTTCACCCACGGCCGGAAGTTCTTTGAAGTGAGCCAGTTATCCCATAGTGATCAGGCCAAGCAATCGTATATGTATTTGCAGCCGGGAGATATGCCGACCATGCCCATCGAGTTCTCGGTCGCTGCTTACCGGCTTGGCCACAGCATGATTCGCGGGGCATATCAGTGGAATCGTGTCTTCCAGGCCGCCGGCCCCGGCCCCATTGCCTCACTTGATTTGCTGTTTACCTTCTCCGGGACCAGCGGCATCCTGTCACCAGACGGTGATCTTAACGATCCTGAGTCTGGCAGCTTCGAACGATTACCAACTAATTGGATTGCCGACTTTCGACGTCTATTCGACTTTGCCGAAGCCGGTCGCAATGATCTGACAGTAGATGAGGCCAGGTTTAACCTGGCGAAACGGATTGATACCTTGCTGGTAGATCCGCTACAGCAGCTTCCACCGGGGTCCTTTGGAGGACGTGATACTTCCCCAACCCCTCTCGACCCCGAACGTAATCTGGCCTTCCGCAACCTCACCCGTGCCGAGATGGTCGAGCTTGCCAGCGGCCAACAAATGGCCAGCATGTTAGAAATTGCACCTCTTACGGCAGATCAGATTTTGAATGGCAACGGCGGCGTCAGTTTAAGCGGTCTCCCCGAAGAAGAGCGGGACATTCTCACCTCAAAGACACCCTTGTGGTTCTACATCTTGCGCGAGGCTGAGTTTAACAGGGGGCAATTAGCTGGTGTAGGTGCTCGAATTGCCGCCGAAGTGTTCCATCGGGCGATGGAAGGCAGCCAGACATCTATCCTGCGTGATCCAAGCTGGCGGCCCAGCCTTGTGCCTGCTGGCGGGCAGAGCCTCCCCCCCAATACATTCCGAATGGTGGATCTTTTGCTCTTTGCCTTTGAGGACAAAGGGGAACTCCTCAATCCGCTGGGTGATTGAGAGATAAATCAATAGGCTAAAGCTAATCCAAAAACAGGGAAAGGTGAATCCACCTTCCCTGTCTATTTTTTACAGGAACCGTCAGGTTTCCCTACAATTCGTCAAAAATTTGAAACGCACCCAGAAGTTGCCTCTTTCTTGACTTTAAATTCACGTTAAAGGTATAATCCCTACCGAATAAATTCAGTAATCACCACAATTTAAATCTAACTATCACCACAATATAAATCAAGAAAAGTTGGCATGCACAGTGGTTTCCCAAGCACCCCTCACTGTGCCATCCCTATTCAGGACTTCAAGGGGGACAGTTGACTATTAATCAACGCCGATTAAGTGTTTGTTTTGTTGTTGTTTTGTTTCTTGGGTTTGCCTGGATAGGACGGGTTCAGGCAAGTGGTCCCCTTCAAGAAAGCGCTCCCGATAGTGAATGTCTGGCCTGTCATAGCCGGCCCGATCTGACCTACGAATTTCCCTCGGGTGAAATTTGGTCGCTCTATGTTGACCAGGATAGTTTTCATGCCTCGATCCACGGGCAGGAAGAGCTTACCTGTACCGACTGCCATACAGACATAACCGATTATCCTCACCCGCCGCTCAAAGCCAACTCTCCGCGCTTTTATGCCCTGGAACAATACCAAACCTGCCAAGAGTGTCACCAAGAGGTGTATGAGAAGTCGCTAGACAGCATTCACGCCAGAGAGATTGCCTCTGGCAATTGGGATGCCGCCGTCTGCACCGATTGTCACGACCCTCATGCCACTCAATCGCCCAATCAGCCGCGCACGGCCATCCCGCTGACCTGTTCCAAATGCCACTCCGGGATTTATAATGAATATCTCGATAGTGTTCACGGCCAGGCCCTGGTTGACCAAAACAACGCCGATGTGCCGACCTGCATTGATTGCCACGGCGTCCACAACCAGGAAGACCCCCGGACCACCGAGTTTCGCCTCAACTCGCCCAACCTCTGCGCCGATTGCCACGCCGACGAAGCCCTAATGAGCAAATACGACATCTCCACCCACGTCTTCGACACCTACGTGGCCGATTTCCACGGCACGACGGTAACGCTGTTTGAGCGCCAATCGCCCGACCAGCCCACCAACAAACCGGTCTGTTACGACTGCCACGGCGTCCACAATATGAAAAGCCACGACGACCCCGCAGCCCAGGTCTCGCATGAACGGCTGCTGCAAACCTGCCAAAAATGTCACCCGGATGCCACCGAAAATTTCTCGGCTACCTGGCTAGGGCATTATGAACCGGATATTAATAAATATCCCATGGTTTATTTTGTAGACCTTTTCTACAAGATATTCATCCCGGCCGTGCTCGGTTTTATGGCGGTCTACGTGGTGAGTGACGTAGCTAGTAATTTTATCCGGCGGGTGTTTGGCCGGAATAAACGGGGAGCGGCCTAACGATGACGACTCAAAAAGAGCGCTATCTCCGCTTCACCCTGGCCCAACGCCTGGAACACTGGATTATGATGGTCTCCTTCACCATCCTCTGCCTGACCGGGCTGCCCCAACGCTACCCCCTGACTACCTGGGCCGATTGGATTATCCGCAACCTGGGGGGCATCGAAGCTGTGCGCATCATTCACCGGGTAGCGGCGGTTGTTTTTATGCTGGTCCTGCTTTACCACACCATCACGGTTTTCTACCGGGTTTACGTTTTGCGGGTACGCCTGACCATGCTGCCCAGCCTCAAAGATGCACTTGATCTGCTCGACAGCATCCGCTATCAGTTGGGGCTAATCGGGCAGCAGCCCAAACTCCCCCGCTACACCTTTGCCGAAAAGATGGAATACTGGGCCGTTATCTGGGGCGGGGTGATCATGGTCATCACCGGCTTTATGCTCTGGAACCCCATCGCCACCACCCGATTTCTGCCCGGCGAATTTGTGCCGGCCGCCAAAGCGGCCCACAGCGCTGAAGCGCTGCTGGCATTTCTGGCGATCCTCATCTGGCACTTTTACTGGGTTCACCTGAAAGTTTTTAACCGCTCCATTTTCAGCGGCTATTTAACCCGCGAACAGATGCAGCACGAACATGCTGCCGAACTGGAAGAAATCGAGTCGGGCCGGATTCCGCCCCCGCCGCCCCCCGAAGCGAAACTCCGCCGCGAGCGTATTTTTGTGCCGGTTGCCTCGATCACGGCGGCAGTGGGGCTGGTGAGTCTGTACGGTTTTGTGACCTTTGAACAAACGGCCATCACCACCGTCCCGCCCGCCGAAACCGTCGTCGCCTTTCTTCCGGCCACGCCAACCCCTACCCTTACCCCCAGCCCAACGCCCCCACCAACTCCCACCCCTCTTGGCGGGGTGGCCGAGCCGGTCAGTGTACCCTTAATTACCCACCCTCTGGGGGGACGGGAAGATTGTCAAGAGTGCCACGCCCTGGCTGGCCCTTTACCTTATCCAGAAAACCACGACGGCTGGCCGGTTTCAAGCTGCACCGTCTGCCATTCCACCGAGCAGGAAAATCCCCCGCCTCCACCGGTTGAGCATAAACTCCAGGGGCGGGAAGATTGCCTAAAGTGCCATGAACTGGACACCTTGCCTGAGAGTCACCAGGCCGCCGACTTTACCAACGATAACTGTTTAATCTGTCACGCGCCGGCAGACCAAACTGTGGCCGAGGCAGACCCAACCACCGAGCCTGAAACAGAGCCTACCGCCGAAACGCCAATGGAAGCTGTTAGTTTTAGCGCGGATATTTTGCCGTTGCTTGAGGAAAACTGCGCTACCTGCCACGGCAGCATCGCCATGGGCGATTTGGATGTAACCAGTTACGAGGCGCTGGTCAAAGGAGGGGCAACTGGCCCCTCGATTGTACCCGGCTCACCCGACCAAAGCCCGCTGGTGACAGTGATTCAAGGCAATCACTTGGGCACGCTGCCCGAGCCTGATTTGCAAAAGCTCATCGCCTGGGTTGCCGCCGGGGCCGAGAATAATTAAAAACCCGATGATAACTATCCTATAGTTAGGTGACATTTGTTACTATTCAGGTGCATATAAATTTTATAAAATAGGGGTGCTTTTTTTAATCTAAGATTAATCTTACGCTCTTAACTCGGTTGCCGTCAATTCCACGGGAGGAAGCGATGCGCAAAATCATAGGGTGGTTCGCCGGTTTACGCTGGCCTGTCCGCTGGCTGGTGGCGGTGCTTACGGTTATTATCTTGTTTCTGCTGGCCGTTACGGTCAGTGCGACCACCTGGGAATATACCAACAGCCCGGAGTTCTGCGGCACGGTTTGCCATACCATGCCGCCCGAATACACCGCCTATCAAATTTCTCCCCACGCCCGCGTTGATTGTGTGGATTGTCATCTGGGGCGAGATTCTATTCTGCTGACGGTGCCGCGCAAAGCCAGAGAAGTTACCCACGTCATTAATGCCCTCACCCAGGCTTACGAACCGCCCATTTACGTCAAAAATCTGCGCCCTGCCCGCGACACCTGCGAGCGCTGCCACAACCCCGATAAATTCTCCTCCGATACTTTTGTCCAAATCAAACGTTACGCTGACGATGAACCCAACAGTCAACAGAGCATCTTCCTGATTCTCAAAACCGGCGGCGGCACCCGGCGCGAGGGTCTGGGCCGGGGTATTCATTGGCACATTGAAAACGAGGTTTGGTACTACACTGACGACCCGCTCAAGCAGACTATCCCCTACGTCAAAGAGGTAGGGCCGGAAGGGCAGGTTGTCGAGTATCTGGATGTCGAAGCCGGCCTACCGCCCGACTTTGGTCGAGAGGTGGCGGACAAGTTGCAGCGGATGGACTGTATTGACTGCCACAACCGTATTTCTCATCTGTTCCGCTCCCCGGCCGACGCTATAGACCAGGCCCTGGCTCGCCAGCAAATTGAGGCGACCATTCCCGCGATAAAAGAACAGGGGATTCGGGTTTTAAGCCAACAGTTCCCCAGCACCGCAGAAGGTTTGAAATCTATTGCAGCTTTAGAGGGCTGGTATCAGGAAAACTATCCTGATTTTTATAGCCAGCATAAGGAGCCGGTCCAAAAGGCGGTGGCTGCCCTCCAAGAAATTTTTACGGTCACGGTCTTTCCTAATATGGGGGTTGGCTGGCAAACCCATCCCAACAACCTGGGACACAAAGAATTTCCCGGCTGCTTCCGCTGCCACGATGGCAAGCATACCTCACCCACAGGCCAGACGGTGCGCCTGGAGTGTAACATCTGCCATTCCATTCCCGAAATCGTTGATGATAAAACGAAGCGTGCCCCGCTCATCAGCATTGACAAACCGGATGAGCCGGACTCCCACCGGGACTCCAACTGGCTGGCCCGCCATCGTTACCAATTTGACGAGACCTGCGCCGAGTGTCACGACATTAGCAACCCCGGCGGCGCTGACAACAGCAGTTTTTGCGCCAACAGCGGCTGCCACGCCACCGAATGGAAATTTGTCGGCCTGGATGCGCCGGCCATCCGCGCTATGGTTGAGCCGCCCACAGTACCCGGTTCTGGCGAGCCTCGTCCCATACCGCACCCTGTTGGGCCGCGCACCGACTGCGCCATTTGTCACGACGCCGAAAGTGTCCGGCCCGTTCCAGCCGAGCATCCCGGCTACGAGCAATCGCTCTGTACTTTGTGCCACCAGCCTACCTTGACCGATAAGCCTGGCGAGACAGTCGCCAAAATCTCCGTACCCGCCATCCCCCACCGGGTCGAGGGCCAGGAGGAAAAGTGCCTGACCTGTCATGAACCGGATGCCGTTTCGCCCTTCCCGCAGAGCCATGTCGAGTGGCCTACCGAAACCTGTCTATTCTGTCATCAGGCAGCGGCGATAACGGAAACCGAGGACGAGGAGGGCCGGCCCAAAATTCCTCACACCTTAGAAGGGCGCGAGGATTGCTTGCTCTGCCACAGCCTGGACAGCATCAAACCTTTCCCGGCCAACCACGAGAACCGCAGCGTGGAGAAGTGTCAAAACTGTCACAAGCCGGAGATTGGAGATTAGAGATTGGAGATTATTTAATCTCTAATCTCCAATCTCTAAACATAGTGAAAGGAGGTGGTTATTAAAAATCATCCAAATTCTCCCTCACATATCGCCACAGTTGTCGAGGGATAACTATCTAAACTCAGTTGATCCAAATTTCCCGTAGGGTGGCATCCCTATGCCGCCCGCTGACGCATAGGGATGCGCCAGCTACGGTAAAAAATTGGATCTACTGATACTCTAAACGAAAGGGGGTTGACTGTAAAATTATTTTGATATTTATCAAAAAATATGAACATGAAACAAGTTAACTAATCGTCAGGAGGTGAGTGTTACTTATGAAAAAATTGATAATCCTGCTCACCGTCGGTTTAGGGGCAGCCCTTGTCTTAGGGGTTGTGTTCTACGCCAACCAAACCACCATCGAGTTAGTCAGCGCCCAGGAAGCGGTAGAAATTCCCTTCCTGGAGGAGTGGCAGTCTTCCGGCCACGCTGACGCTTCGGCTGAGGCCTTTGTGCATTGGAATGAGGAATCTCCGGCGGAGATTCCCGTTGAGTGCGCCAAGTGCCACAGCACGCCCGGCTACCAGGATTTTGTCGGGGCGGATGGCTCGGCGGCTGGTGAGGTAGACGCAGCCGCGCCCATCGGCACGGTGGTCGAATGTACTGCCTGCCACAACAATGCAACGCTGACCATGGATAGTGTGGTCATGCCCTCTGGTGTCGAAATTACGAATTTGGGCGACGAAGCCCGTTGTATGCAGTGCCACCAGGGACGTGCCTCCACAGTTCGGGTTGACGAAACCATTGCTGAGGCCAACTTAACCGACGTTGACACCGTCAGTCCAGATTTAGGTTTTACCAATATCCACTACTACGCAGCAGCAGCCAGCAAATATGGTACCCTGGCCAAAGGCGGCTACCAGTATGAAGGGAAGTCGTACGATGGCAACTTTGCCCATGTGGAAGCGTTTGACACTTGTATCGAGTGTCACGACTCTCACACTTTGGAAGTGAAGTTGGAAGCATGCCAGGGCTGCCACGAAGGGGTTGCCTCGGTGGAGGACCTGAAAAACGTGCGTATGGAAGGCTCGCTGGTAGACTATGATGGCGACGGCGACACCGAAGAAGGCATCTACTTCGAGCTAGAGGGGCTACAAACTACCCTGTACCAGGCCATCCAGATCTACGCTATCGAGAACAACCAGACGCCCATCGCCTACGACTCGGCCACGCATCCGTACTTCTTCCTCGACACCAACAAGAACGGCCAGGCCGACCCCGACGAAGCCAACGGTGACAACCGCTACAATGCCTGGACCGCTCGCCTGGCTAAAGCTGCTTACAACTATCAGATGTCTCTCAAAGACCCTGGCGCCTATGCTCACGGTGGCAAGTATATCATTCAACTGCTGTACGACTCCATCGAAGACCTGAACGCCGGCCTGTCCAAACCCATTGACTTGAGCCAGGCCAACCGCATTGACGATGGTCACTTTGCTGGTTCGGAAGAAGCTTTCCGTCACTGGGATGAGGATGGCGAAGTACCGAGCGCATGCGCCAAATGCCACTCCGCCGAAGGATTGCCAACCTTCCTGAAGGATGGGGCCAATGTTTCAGTGAATCCATCTAATGGCCTGCAATGCGCCACCTGCCACAACGACCTGACCACCTTCTCCCGCTTTGAAGTGGCTGAGGTCAAGTTCCCCAGCGGCGCTACCCTCAGCTTTGGCGAAGCGGTTGACGACAACCTCTGCCTCAACTGCCATCAGGGCCGCGAGTCAACGGTCAGCGTTAACAGGCTGATCGAAGGTCTTGACCCTGACCAGGGTAATGAGAAACTGCGCTTCCTGAATGTCCACTACTTTGCCGCCGGAGCCACCCTCTTTGGCGGTGAAGCTCAAGGCGCTTATGAGTACGAGGGCAAAACCTACGTCGGGCGAAATGAGCACGTGGAAGAGGCGGCTACCTGCACCCAATGCCACAGCACGCACGGCCTGGAAGTTCAGGTACAACTGTGCGCCGATTGTCACGACGGCGTCGAGACTGAGGAAGACTTACGGGCCATCCGCGAGTCTGGCGACGACTTCGACGGCGACGGCGATACCGAAGAAGGTCTGGCCGGCGAAATTGACACGATGCGTGAAGCCCTGTATGCAGCCGTTCAGGATTACGCTGAGACCGAGGCCGGCGCAGCGCTGGTGTACAACCCGCAGAGCTATCCCTACTTCTTTGCCGACGCCAACGGCAACGGCGAAGCCGACGAGGAGGAAGAGGCTTATTCAGCCTGGACCCCCCGCCTGCTGCAAGCTGCCTACAATTACCAGTACAGCTCCAAAGATCCGGGCGCGTTTGCCCACAACGGCCTCTACATCCTCCAGGTAGTTTATGACAGCCTGGAAGATCTCGGCGCTGATGTGAGCAGCATGACCCGCCCATAGGCGTCACTGGACTGCCGCCTAAGCAACACCCCAGACCGGGCAGCGCAAACTGCCCGGTCTTCTTTTATCCCCTGTGGATGGGGCAAACACCCCACAATTCCCCATAAAAACTGGTTACATTTTGCCCCTCTACCAGATCCGTTTAACACCCCAAATGGGTGTAATCCCATATAGAACCTGCCATCCAGGCGTGTTACAGTAGTGATAAGGAAGTTCTATCGTTACTACTCATGTCATTTCGACCGAAGGGAGAAATCTCCGAGGCCGATGTATCGCTGTAGGGACGCTTTGCGTCGGCCTATGGCCTCGAAATGACATGGCTGAGCAGTTACGTTCTATCAACATAGAGAAACGGAGGTGGGTTTAAAATGTCTACAGAACTGTTCCTCACCACAATGGTTTTAATGGGTCTGACCATACTTCGCTTAGGGGCGCCACTTTTGCTGTTGTGGCTGCTGGGCAAAGGTCTGCGTTACCTGCAAACAACATTGCCGTAGACGCCTCCCTAAAATCAAATCCCCAAGCCTGTAACAGAAAAAGTAGGAACACAGAGAGCACTGAGAAGACTCAGAGCTTCACAAAGAATTGAGTAATTTTTATCTCTGAGTCCCTCCGTGTAACCCTCTGCGAAGCTCTGCGTAACAGCTATTTCGAGGAGTCTGGTATGTATAAAAACACCGTTTTCAACCTCAACTTTCCAGCCTGGCGCTGGCTGCAACTCGGCAGTCTAGCGCTGCTGCTTTGTTTTTTTTTACCCACTCTTGTTTTGGCCGAGTCACCTGAATGTGCCAAATGTCACGAAGATGAGAGCGCCGCCTGGGAAAACTCACCGCACGCCAACACGGCCGACGGCGCAGTGACCTGTGAAGATTGTCATGGGGCTTACGTCAAAGGCCATCCTAAAAAGGGGATTATGCAGTTGGGGGTTGATTCCGCCTCGTGCCAGAAATGTCACGCCGACACCCATCAGCAATGGCAGGCCAGCTCTCACGGCCAGGCCAACGTGCAGTGTATCAGTTGCCACCTGTCTCACTCGCAGGAGTTCCGCTTGACCGACGAGTTGCTTTGTACGTCCTGCCACCGGGCGGACCTCAAAGATTTTAACCATACCACCCACGCTCAGGCTGATTTGTCCTGCACCGATTGTCACCTCTCATCATTACCCCCAGACTCCCCAGAGGCAGCCAGTTTAGCCGAAAAAATACCAGCGAATCACAGCTTTGCCGTCGCTTCGCAAGCCTGCGTTGACTGTCACGAGCGACGGGCTTACCAGACAACATTCCGGCCAGCCACCAACTCACCCAACCCGCCCAATGACCCCCTACCGGAATTACAGGCCAGGCTAAAGTCCATTGAGCAGGATAATCAGTCGCTCAAAGGGCTGTCGGTGGCCGGCCTGGGTATAGGTCTGGGTATCGGCGGTATGCTGGGCATTATTTTTGTGATGGTGGCCGGCCGCCTTAGTTATAGGAGCGAAAAATCATGAGCGATCTGCACCCGCAAAAAATCTCACGCCGTGATTTTCTAAAACAAGCCGGGGCCGGGGCTGCGGCGCTTACCGGAGCGGGGACGCTGGCAGGTCAGGCTAAAGCCGGCAAAGCGCCGGCGGAATCAAGTTGGGCGGTATTAATTGACCTGACCCGCTGCACCGGCTGCGAATCCTGCGTCTTGGCCTGCAAAGCCAGCAACAATCTGCCCCATCCTGATGTCGTCGCCACCAGCCTCGACAGCGATGCCTTCACCTGCCTGGAGACGCGCTCATTGGCCGAAGGTGGGGTTGGTTACGTCAAGCGGCAGTGTATGCACTGCCTCACCCCTGCCTGCGCCTCAGCCTGCACGGTCGGCGCGCTAACCAAAAGCCCGGAAGGGCCGGTAGTTTACGACAGCAGCAAATGTATCGGCTGCCGGTACTGCCAATATGCCTGTCCCTTTGGTGTGCCCACGTTTGAGTGGGAAAATCCGCTGGGCTTGATTCGCAAGTGCCAATTTTGCCAGGCCCGCCTGGGACAGGGACAAAAGCCGGCTTGTGCCGAAGCCTGCCCCAACGGGGCGCTGCGTTTTGGCCGGCGCGACGCCTTGCTGGCCCAAGCCCATGCCCAGATTGAGTCAAACGCGGGCCGCTACGTGCGCCGCGTTTATGGAGAGCATGAAGCCGGTGGAACTTCCATGCTGTATCTATCTGCCGTGCCTTTCGCCGAACTTGGTTTTCCCCAACTGGGGCCGGAGCCAATCCCCCACCAGGCTAAAACCGTGATGCAGCAAACGCCCCTGACTGCGCTCACCGTCGCCGGGCTGGCCAGCGCGTTGGCCTGGTTCTTGCAGCGGCGGCAAAAACTGGCCGCTGTAGCCATGAAGGAGAATACTCCATGACCACTTTGACCACCCGCCAAAGAATAGAGGACTTCCCCCTGACCCGCACCGCTCTGATTCTGAGCCTGCTCGCTTTGCTGACCCTGGCCGGGGTGTGGGCCGGGCTGGGCCGCCTGCTACTGGGGTTAGGCGCAACCACCGCCCTCAGCGACGGCTACCCCTGGGGCATCTGGATTGCTTTCGACTTTGTGCTGATTGCCTTTGCCGGGGCCGGGTTTACCATGGCCGGCCTGACCCACGTGCTGCGCCAGCACCAGTTTGAACCGGCCCTGCGTCCGGCCATCCTGACCGGCCTGCTGGGCTACACCGCTGTGCTGTTACTGCTGGTGCTGGATTTGGGCCGACCCGACCGTTTTTACAATTTCATTCTTTACTGGAATCTGCACTCGCCCCTGTTTGAGATTAGCTGCTGTGTCTTGCTGTATACCATTGTATTGGTCCTGGAAACCGCGCCGTTTCTCCTGGAACGATTGGGCTGGACCCGCTGGCTCTCGCTGGCGCACAAAGCCATCACCCCTATCGCCATTCTCGGGGTGACACTGTCCTCGCTCCACCAATCCACCCTGGGCACGCTCTACCTCAACATGCCCCACCGTCTCGACGCGCTGTGGTACAGCCCGGCCCTGCCGCTGCTGTTTTTTGTCTCCTCGATTATGGCTGGGTTGAGTTTGACGATGCTGGCCTATTTATTCTCAGCCCGTATTCTGGGGCGACAGGTTCAGCCGGGTCTCCTCGCTGGACTGGCGACAGGCGCGGGCTGGGTGACGCTGGTTTACACCCTGCTCAAACTGGGCGACCTGGGGCTGCGCGGCCAATGGGCAGCCCTGGGCAGTTTCGACGCCATGAGCCGGCTACTCTGGCTGGAATTGGGGCTGGGGGCTGTAGTTCCCGCGGCGCTCCTGCTCCTGCCCATGCTTCGTATTCGGTCTTGGAGCCGCTGGCTGGGTGTGGGACTCATCTTGTTTGGGGTGCTCATGAACCGCTTCAACGCCACCATGTTCGCTCAAACGCCGCCGCCGGGCACACCACCCTACTCACCCCATCCCGTCGAGTGGCTGACGACCGTCGGCATCCTGGCCGGGGCGGCGCTGGCCTGGTACGTGGCCGTGCGCTGGCTGGTAATTTTTGAGCGCAAATCCTCGGCCTAATCGAGTCACACTATTTTAAGGGTCCACAGATTTCGCAGATGGACACAGATGAAAAATCCATGTCCATCTGTGGACTTTTTATTTCTGCACCACCTTTACACTTCTTAAATAGAACGCTGATACACGCCGATACACGCTAATTTACGCAGAGATATTCAGAAAAATCAGTCAAAATCTGTAGTAGTCAACAAGCCATTGGACTCAAATATCTCACGCAAAGCCGCAAAGTCGCAAAGATTTTCTTGTACTACTCAAGACTCATGTCATTTCGAGACCGAAGGTCGACGCGAAGCGTCCCCAAGGCGCAACACATAAAAGTAAGGTATCGGGGATTTCTCCCTGCGGTCGAAACCTGTCCTGAGAACTTCCTGAGCCTGTCGAAGGGTTTGTCGAATGGATGACATGGCTGAGCAGTTACAGTTTTCTTAGAACGTGTTTCTTAAAAGAGAAACCGGGGTTTTGCCTTCCAGTTTAACATCGCTTTGGACCAAAAGGCAGCCGCTTTAAGGCTTAAAAACCCGGTTTCTGCGCCTGAAAATGCAGCGAAACGATTTAAGAAACACGTTCTTAGCGTTCTTGGCGGCTTCGCGTGAGATTTTACGGTTTCAGAGGGGATGGCTGGCTAACAGCGGGCGACCCAACTGTCCGTAGAGAAATACCGGGCAGTCGTAACAGGGTTCCGGCAAGTAGCCTTCGGGGGTGCGCCGGGCCAGCCAGCAAGCCCGGTGGGGTTGTCGCCAGGCCACGCACCGGGCGCGGGTGGCTTCATCACAGCCTTTGACCACCCAACAGGGCTGGTCGAGCCGGCGTAACAGCGGTGATTTAACCGGCTCCGGTTGGGTCTGACGTTCCGCCTGTTGAGCCTGGGCTTCAGCTTGCCACCACTCATCCAGACGGCGCAGCCAATAGCCCACCAGCAGGACCACCGCCAAGGGAACAGCCAGGCGCAGCATAAACATGCCCAAGATGATAATTACCTGCCACCACCAGTCCACGGTAAGATTCTCCCAAATTGATGCTCAGATAATGGGTTTCATCTATTACTACTAAAACATTATCACACTTGGGCGCAGTCGTCTATTGGGGAATCACCCCATTTTGGCGGTGGAGAAAATCAGCCGAGGTTAATCAGTCCCTTTTCGATGGCATATTTGACCAGCTCAACCCGATTGTGCAGGTTCAACTTGCGCATAATGTTTTCCCGGTGGCGGTCTACTGTTTTGGCGCTGATGACCAGCGTTTCGGCAATTTCGCGATTGGTCAGGCCCTCGGCAATGCAGGTCAGCACCTCGCGCTCGCGGGCGGTCAATTCTTCACCCGGCGGGCTTGCGCCCGACTCGGCCCGCTGTAGAAAATCCTTGACCAGCAGCTTGGCCAGGGTTGGGTAAAGAAAGACATTCCCCTGGCTGACCACTCGAATGGCATCCACCAGGTCATCGGGGGCGGCTCGCTTGGGGACATAGCCCGACGCGCCGGCATTTAACATCTCAAAAAAGTAATGCTCATCCTCGTGCATGGTCAGGGCCAGCACCGCTACCTCAGGGTTTGCTTCTTTAATCCGCCGGGTCGCTTCGATGCCGCTCATGCCGGCCATGACCACATCCATCAACACCACATCAGGCTTGAGCTGGCGGACTGCCTGGAGGGCTTCTTCGCCGCTGCCAACTTCGCCCACAATCTCCATATCCTGCTCGGCCATAAACAGCATGCGCAGCCCGGCCCGCACAATTTGATGGTCATCAACCAGCAGCAGTCGTATCTTCGACATGTCTCACCTCCCCTGGCAGCGGAACTTTGACTTGAATACAGCTACCCCGCCCTGGCGCTGCGTCGAACTCGCACTGCCCACCCAGGAGCAAAGCCCGTTCCTGAATCCCGATCAAGCCCCAACCTCGATGAGGCTCCCGCTTGTAAAGCGCCTCTTTGGGGTCAAAACCCTGCCCATTATCCCGAATAGTCAGGCTAACGTGGGCAGGCGTAAAACTCAATTTAACCTCGGCTTGCGAAGCCCTGGCGTGCCTGGCAATGTTGGTCAAGCCTTCTTGGGCAATACGGAAAAGCACAATCTCGTACTCTGTGGGCAGCCGCACCCGCGAACCCTCCAACACAAATTCGGTATGAATTGCCCGGTGTTTTTCAAACTCTTGGGCGTACCACTGCAAAGCGGGTACCAACCCCAAATCATCCAACTGCGAAGGGCGAAGGCCGGCGATAATCTGGCGCAGCTCACCCAGGGCGTCGGTGCTAAAGGCTTTTAACACTTTGACCTGTTCGGCCGCGCCCGGCATATCGCTGGCTAACAAACTTTCCACGCCGCGCAGCCCCAGGGCAATTGCGGTTAGGGATTGGCCAGTGGCATCGTGCAGTTCACGGGCAATACGCTGCCGCTCGGCTTCTTGCGCGCCAACTACCTGGTGCAGCAGTTCGGCCAGGGTACTCTCTCGTTCCTGCGCCTCTTGATAAAGTCGGGCATTTTCCAGCGACAACCCCAATTGCTGCGCTATCCCCAAAATCAACTTAAACTCGTCAAGCGACAGGCCGGCGCTGGGTGCGTTCAATTGGGTTCGGGTTAGGGCCAGGCTGCCTATCACCCCCTGCCGGGCAGGCAGCGGCAGGCTAATCATCACCACCGGACTCTGATAATCACGACAACGATGCTGCTGTTCCGGCAAAAATTCAATGATCCGACCATCCACATGCCGGCACATCGGCAGATTTTTAGACACGCTTTGCTCGGCCAGTTTTAAAACCTGCTGGTAGAGCGACGGCTCACCGCCATTATGACCGCTCTGGTCCAGACCTAAGGCGGCCGAGGCTTGCAGGCCGCGCTCCTGGTTGACCAACAGAATCATGCCGGCTTCGGGAAAGGCCAGGCTATGCACAATCTTTTGCAGCGCATTTTGCAGGCGTTCAGTCAGGCTCAGAGGGGCGGTCAGCAGGTTTGACAATTCCAACAGCAGGCCGAGTTCGTGGGCGGTTGAACGCAGCGACTGGTTGAGTTGTTCCATCTGCTGGCTGATTTGCCGCTCTGTTGCCAGGACGGCCATCTGAGCGGTCAGTTTAGCCTGGTTAGCTTCGGCCAGCCGGCGCCGGCTTTCCAGTTCAAAAACATCAAGTGTGCGCACCATAAATATTGCCATCCCCATCGCCATAAGCCCCCGGAAAAGCTGCACCGGAATGCCAAACCACTGCCAAAAAAGGTCACTATTTATGATTGTGGAAGGCGGTAATATGGTGGGCCGGACAAATACCTGGCCGATAACCCCATAGAAAAAGAGGGCTGTGGCGCACCAAACCAGGTCGCGTCCAAATTGAGGCAGCGCGTGGTCTCGAAAGGTTCGTTGTTGAGCCATCAAGGCCCAGGTACTTAACAAAGCTCCCGGAATACCCAGGCTGTAGCGGGCCAGGACATCAGCCAGGGCTATTCCTTCCAGCAGTGTGGGCCGAAGGATGAAATTTGCCAGCAGGCTACTCCCACCCCACACCCCCACCATGGCCAGAATCAGGGTGTAGACGCGCCCTTGCTGCGGGGAATGACCCCAGAGCAGCAGCGCGCCAAAGGCAAACAACATTACAAACGACGCAGCCAGCACCAACAATCGCAGCAGTTCGTGAACCGGCGTAGGGCTGTAGCTGCCGGATTGTTCGGCAATTTTCTGAAACATCTCAATCCATTCATGCCCGCCATGCAGCAGCCCAAACAAGGCCAGCGGACGAATGGCCCGCACAAAGGTAAATTCGGAGGCCCGCCGGCTGGCCAAAGCCAGGGCCAGCCCCAAAACAAAAAAGGCCAGACCATAAAAAAAGAAAATAACGACAATATTTTTGACAAAAAATGCCGAGATAGGGTTCATCTCATCAAACGGTCATCATCTTAGACGTAATTTGAATATACGTCACTCCGGCTAAATCCGCAATGACTCGCCGGGCATATGTCAGGCAGGTTTAGTCAAATTGCTGGACTGGATGGGGCGCAGTGAAGCCAGCGCATCAGCCGGCCAAGAATTAAAATAGGCCCTTTAAATTTGCCTCTGCTCATAAATTCTTCATAATACGTATGGAGAGAGAGGTCGGCTCATCTGTGACCGTCAAGTAGTGCCCATTATTTTTAGTAAATTTTTCACGACCAAAAAATTCAGTTTATTCCATAATGAGGTTATCCAAGTAATTAGAGCCGGCCCCTGAGCCGGTGCGTCGCCCAATTATGCCCAAATCTCCAAAAGTATGTTTCTTTTTTTAACCCTTTGGCTACTCCGACGGGGTGGCTATCAGTAAGTTGTTAGCTGTTTTTAAACCAGTCTAAAAACCTCTCCTCCCGGTCCAATTCAATCGTGGTGAAATGAGTATGGCTACTGACGTCCATGCCCGCGAACAGCGTCTGCGCAAGCAAGCCGAATTACAATCGCTTTATCTGAATCTGGCAAATTTGAGAAAGCAAGAAGCCAGTTATATCGAAGCCTCGGCAGGCATGCCCGATTTGCTGGTTCACCAGATTAATGAACTACGCCAGGAAATTAACGGGGTTGAAAATGAACTGCTGGGACTGAACGACGAGTCGATTCAAGTTCCGGCCCGCCAATTTTACCGTGAAGCGGTTGAGGCTGAGTTAGCGGGCGACACCGAAAAGGCGATTAAGCTTTACAAAAATGCGGCCCATTACAACCACCCGGATGCGGGGGCGGCCATTCGCAGTGTACGCTATGCCCGCAAGCTGATTAAAAACCGGGCGGGCAGCAGTGGCAAAACCTGGACGCCGGCTGACTCCGCCAGCCAAACCAGAAACCGGGTGTTGATAGGGCTGGCGGGGCTGTTGATTTTGGTACTGGCCGCCATTTTCTTGATCAGCGGCCAGCTTTTCTCTCCGCCGCCGGAAGCAGTTTCAGCCGAACCTGGCCCTACCCCAACCCCACCTGCCGTGATTCTGATCATTCCGGCCACGGCCACCCCCCCCCCCCCCCCCCCGCCCCCTACCCTTACCCCTACCCCCCTTCCTCCCCATACTCCCCCCCCCCCCCCCCCACCCCCCTCCCCCCCCACACCCCCCCCCCCCCCCACC
>Ga0073934_10003855_pt1 | contig 26429 bp, 33 predicted proteins | sample LarsenN4metaG_FD_76834 | JGI IMG/M metagenome (GOLD analysis project Ga0073934, IMG submission 76834) | Hot spring sediment bacterial and archeal communities from British Columbia, Canada, to study Microbial Dark Matter (Phase II) - Larsen... ... | reverse complement strand
ATCGCCTTCGATTTGAAACAAGAGAACGAGTTCACGATCGTGCTGTTCACCCATCGCAACTGGAAGGAGTCCGGTGAATTTACCGCCCACTGCAGCACGAAATGGGGAGTCTTTTTGATGAGTCTCAAGGAATTCATCGAAACCGGCAAGGGAAGACCGGCTCCGAGAGATGTCAAAATCGACAATTGGAATTAAGGCAATACGCATGCTCGTGGCAGAAGGAGGCACCATGATCAGTAAAATCTTCGTCAATCTCCCCGTCAAGGACCTCGACAAGTCGATGGACTTCTTTAAAGCAATCGGTTTCTCGTTCAATCCGCAATTTACGGACAAGACCGCGGCCTGCATGGTCATGAGCGACGACATCTACGCCATGCTGCTGACTCACGATAAGGTGAAGGAATTTACGAAAAAACCGATCGCCGACGCTCACAAGACGACTGAACTGCTGACTGCCCTCGCCGTTGAAAGCAAAGCGAAGGTGAACGAGCTCGCGGACAAGGCCTTGAAGGCAGGGGCGCAGGAGGCCTACGCACCGAAGGATTACGGTTTCATGTTCACGCGGAGCTTCGAAGACCCGGACGGTCATATCTGGGAAGTGTTCTGGATGGACCCGGCACAGGTGCAGACGGGTTAGGCACCGGTGACTACGCCCAAACTCGTACCGATTCATCGAAACAACTCAACTTGCCAACAAGGAGGTCACTATGCGTTTCCTATCTCTTACCGCTGCCACAGTGTGTGTCACGTTGATGGTTTCGCCGGTCTTGGCCAAGGAAAAGAAGCATGAGAAACCCATGGATGAGAAAGCCATGATGGAAATGTGGCAAAAGCTGGCCACACCCGGTGAACCCCATAAGCAGTTGGAGAGTTTGGCCGGCAGTTGGACGGTCCAGACCAAAGAATGGATGGAGCCCGGCAAACCGCCGATGGAATCGAGCGGCACCGCCGAAATGAAGTCGGTGCTGGGTGGACGGTTTCTCCAGCAGGAATTCACCGGCAGCATGATGGGCCAACCCTATTCTGGCATTGGGACGACCGGCTACGACAATTTGCGCAAGAAGTATGTGTCGACCTGGATCGATTCGATGGGCACCGGCATCTTTATTATGGAAGGGACGGCCAGCCCCGATGGCAAGACGATCACACTCAAGGGAGGCCATGACGAACCAGGTGGGGGACATATGACCCATCGCGCGATCTGGAAACTCGTCGATCAGAACACCCAGATCTTCGAGATGTACGGAGCCCACAAGGGCGAAAAGGAAATGAAGGGTATGGAGATCGTCTATACGCGGAAGCAGTAGCGTTTCGACCCAAAAGGAGGTCGGGGCTTTCTTATGCGCGAGGCATTTGGGAACAATTCCGGCCTGCTTCTTTTGTCAATCGAAACGAGAGGAACTACACATGACTGATGAAATCGCAGCCGGTAACAGAAAACTTGTCCGTCGATTTTACAAAGAGGTCTACGTCGACTGGAATATGGCGCTGGTGGACAAGTTCGGCACGTATTGGATTGTGAATGGTGAACGCATTCCATTCTGACGCCAGTTCTGGGCATCTAAACCTGGTGAGGTCTGGCTCGGCTTATTCCGGCTATTTGTTCCGCTACGCCAAGCCGATTAAACGTGGGGGGTGTGACATGGCGGACCTTATTCATCGCGTCGGAATTAAGGCTAGTCCTGACAGAGTGTTTCGGGCGCTCAAAATCGATAATTGGAATTAGCCCGGGTGATTTCGACTCATCATAGATCGGTTAAAAGAACACATACTCTGCTTCTTGTGTTGCTTGAAGCTTCTGCCAAAGATGAAGTGAAACGACGAGGGAATGAAGACCAGAAAATGGAGGTACCTATGAGCACTGTACAACCCATCCCTTCCGGACACCACACCGTCACGCCATATCTCGCGATCCAAAATGCCGTCGAGGCCTTGGAGTTCTATAAGCAAGCATTCGGTGCAACGGAGATCTACAAGTTGATAATGCCGGACGGACGGCTCGGACATGCGGAAATCCGGCTCGGCGATTCCATCATCATGCTGTCGGATGAATTCCCGGAGTATGGCGGCAAAGCGCCCCAGACGTTAGGAGGGTCCCCGGTAAGCATTCATTTGTATGTTGAGGATGTCGACACGTTTTTCAAAAAGGCTCTCGCCACAGGCGCGAAAGAACGTAAGCCCGTTATGGACCAATTTTATGGTGATCGTTCCGGACAGCTCGAAGATCCGTTTGGGCATCTCTGGTGGGTGGCCACCCATAAGGAAGACGTGTCACCGATAGAGATACAGAAGCGCGTGGAGACGATGTTTGCCGCCCAAAAGTAAGGCGGAAGGTGTGTTGCGTGCTACCTGGGGTGGCAGGAATCGCTCACCTCGCTGGCGAAGCTTGTGGAGGATGAAATTCCTGATTAGCAATGAACGTTCGGACCGATTAACGAGATGCACATCGTCATAGCTATCTTGTACTTGACTTGCGCGGATGAGCATCACTCATCGTGAGATCGACTGGAGCTTACGGGATAAGTTGCCCATCGTGGACTATGAGCCAGTTGATCTATCGACTGCCGGCACATATGAAGTGAATGGTTACACGTACCATGAACCGACCTGGTGGAACCCACATCAATTGGATTGCCGTGACCATTACACTGGCTCTGGCACTTGGCGTCGTTGGATGGGTGAACCGAGGCAACATCGCCGTGTTACTCGCACCCTTCAAGAAGGCGACCAGCGTGCGAAGCCATGCAGCCCTCCAGGCCGACGACCTTTTCTGGCACACCTTCCACAGCGGCGCATACGACGAGATCCCTCGTGTACTGGAGGTCCTGACAGCGGCGTACTTGGAAACGCCGACCGATGCCGTGACAGCCGCCCATATCGCCTGGCTTCACAACTGGCGCATAGCCGAGCGCGCACGATTATCGGCGATCCAGGCCACGATTACCGATCATACGATTCTGTCACGGCGATACTTCGAGGAAGCCGTTACACTCGATTCGTCGGACCCTCGAACTCAGGGGTTCCTCGCCGGCCATACGATGGCCGAAGGAACTCTGCACAAGGACGAACGTCTCGTCCGGCGCGGCTACTATATGCTGCTCGATGCCATCGAGGCATGGCCAGAGTTTAACCTTTTCACCGCAGGCTACGTGATGAGCCGCTTGCCGGCAAACTCTCCGCGTTTCGAAGAAGGACTCGAATGGCAATGGCGCAACCTTGACGTATGTGTTCAGGGGCGCATCAATCGCACCAACCCGGACTACGCGAAATACATGCAGCTCGAAACCACACAGGGCGTCAAGCGTGTCTGTTGGAACTCCTGGATCGCGCCTCACAACCTCGAAGGTTTTTTCTTGAACATGGGAGACATGCTGGTCAAATCGGGCGACTGGCAGACGGCTCAAAAGATTTATGCCAATGCAAAGTACTCCCGTGAGTACGCGACCTGGAAGTTCGCCGCCGTCCTGGAATCGCGTATCGATCAGGCCAAGGAGAATGTCGCGGTGTTTAACGGAACACAAGGAACACCTGTTCGACCAATGATGATTAACTCGACATTTGCTTGTACCGGATGTCATCAACAGTAATCTTTGACTCTCTTATACTCCCAGCAGTTACCGCATCCGGATAGTCCCTCGCTTACTTGGTCGGGATGAGCTGCTTCCAATGTGCGCATAGAGAAACTGGGGTATGTCCTAGTTTATACGGGTTCCTCCCTACTCTACGGTAGGAGCCTCATGATGAATGAGCTTCTACAACCATCCGGACGCGGAGGTGACGTATGACTATGGCCATCCCGAGCGATCGCATCCGAACGACATTGGAACAATTGGGTACGGAGTGTCCGCTGGAGGAGGTTGTGGATCTCTGTCCGGACGTCACGTGGAATCAGGTATTCCTGGCCATAGACCACTTGAGCCGTACAGGACAAATTCGTGTGAGATTAGATGCCAACCGAACCTACTGGGTTCAGATCTATCACGGTGGGGAACACGAGCGTTTAGCCAACTCGCATGCTGACTTTCAGACGTTCGACCATGAACTAAGCGCGTCCTAAGTCTGCCCTCGCAAACACTGAGCGAAGGGTGTCTTCAGCTCTCATCGGTCGTAGAGCGCTCCACGTGCTCGGCTTTGAGCATCGGCTGCTTGCGCGTTGGATCGACGAGGGCTCGCTGATTAGCTGGTTAATTGTTGTTGACTTCGTTACCGCTCGTGAAAGCCACCTCACTGTAGAGCATCTAATATGTACCCCGTCTGGCGGCGCCTTCTGGTCGGATTTCAAACAGCCGGCATTCTGGTGTTTTTAGGAATCGTCAGCCTCGTCATCTCACTGATGGTGCCCATTAAAGAGTGGAGAACCGGAGAACTTCCCGCGGAACCGCTCCCACTGCATCCTGCCGAACCCTTCGCCACTCCACCGATCAAAGTGTGGATCGACACCGATGCAGCCTGCGGACAAGACCGACGGACCGATCCGGACGATTGTTTTGCGATTCTGCTGCTGGCTCAACAAGACACCGTGGACATCGTCGGCGTGTCCACCGTCTTCGGCAATGCACCCCTTCGTGAGACGGATCGCACGACTCGCGACCTGATAAACCTCCTCGGGAAAAGCAGACCGCATGCGATCCCGGTATATCCGGGTGCGTCCGAACCGCTGAATCGGGAAGAATCGATTTCGACAGTTCCTCAGCAAGAGGCGCATAAGGCTTTGCGTAAGGCTCTTGAAGAGATCCCCCTCGTCATCGTCGCTCTTGGGCCGTTGACGAACATCGCAATCGCACTGAAGGACCGACCTCAGCTACAAGCCAACGTGACGCGGCTCGTGACGGTCATGGGCCGCCGCAAAGGCCATGTCTTTCATCCGGTCGAGGGAGGCACGGCACACTCATTCCTCGGCCATGGTCCCGTCTTCCGGGATTTCAACGTTGCTGAAGATGAAGAGGCCGCCACGCTTGTGGTCAGCATGGGATTGCCGATGACGCTGGTTCCTTACGAGGCCGCGCGGAGCGTGACCGTGAATTCTACGACCCTTGTCCACCTGGCAGGCCATGGGGAAGCCGCCGAGTGGGTGGCGCAGCAGGCTCGTCCATGGCTTACCTACTGGCGTGAGGATATCGGACGTGACGGGTTTTATCCATTTGATCTCATCGCGGCCGCCTATGTGGCGGAGCCTTCCCTGTTGCGTTGTACCGATCTCCCTATCATTGTGCAGGATGATGAATGGCTGTTCGGATGGCTCGGGTTCCGCGGTCTTTTCATCGTAACCGACGACCAATCTCGGGCACGCACCTACGCCACAGGTTCGGCGTTGTACTGTCCAAAGGTCTCGGAACAATTCGCAGATCGCCTCTTGAACAGCGCGCAAGGATGGCTGTTGTCAGCCGATGAGAAGCCGATGGCACTCGGACAGCCAATGGCGGCACGATGAGCGAACAAATGCGGTTAGCCATGCTGTGTGCTCGGGATGGCGAAGAGGCTGCTAAAGAATGGGCACGGTCGACCGTCCGACTCTATCGGCAGTCGATGGAGAACCCGGCGCATTTTGCTTCACAGCTGGACTGGAAAGCACGCTTTGAGAACAGCATGCGAGAGTTGGCTTTGTTCGTAGAGCATGGAGCCGGACATCGAGCAGAGGTCGTGGCCATAAACCGGCACAACGATTGCTAGTTTGGTAACAGAGTTAAGGTTTGCCTACTAAAGAGAGGCAACGCGTACTTGGAAAACTAGGATGCCAAAAGGAGCGGGACCATGGAACAATCGCTGAAGGACCAAGCCAGTCTCACCGATGAAGAAGTGACTGCTATCAAAGAAGGACCAGTGACCAAGCAGTATCTCGCCGATCCGCGGAGCATCGCCAGCTCGCTGAATCGCCTTCGTTCGACCGAAATCACCAGCTACCTTCAATACAAGCAGCACGCGTATATGGCCGTGTCTCTCCTGTCCCCGGGCCTTAAGACGGAATTTGAATCCCACGCTGCGCAGGAGCTGGCACATGCTGATCGATTGGCAAGCCGCATTCAGCAGCTCGGGGGCGTACCAATCTTTGAGCTACAGGAGCTGGCCGGAAAAGCAGCCGCCGTCGGCGTCCATCCAGAACAAGGAACCACGCTGACCGAAATGGTCACCGAAAACCTTTTACTCGAACGACGGCAGGTGGAAGCGTATACAGCACTGATCCGGGAAATCGGTGACAAAGATCTTGTCACGCGCGAGATACTCTTACAGATTCTCGCTGAAACCGAAACGCATGCCAGCGAGCTCGCTGACTATCTCAAACGCTCGAGCGACACGCGGTGATGTGAGAGCTTCCCGCCTAACCACGACGCACGATACGTGTCCGCGCCGATCTCGGGACAACTTGTCTGCGACTGGACAAAATGTCTTCGCTCTTCATCCGGCACATCTCCGATGCAAAAGCAGAATTTTTAATGATTTTCCCCCGTCGATTCGGAATGTGCTATTCGACCATTCCATGAAGGCAAAGCCACGTTGCCATTTTCGTTTGAATCTTTATTTAATAGATACATCGGCTGTTTCAGCTGTACACGGTCAAGGTGATATCGATGTCGGCAGACATGTCGGTGAAGGGGGAAAAGAAAATCACGCCTATTCGGCTGCTGCTATTGGGTGAAACTGGTGTGTTGTTATTGGCTACGCTGATCCACACCGGCGCGCTGATTGATGGGTATCAACACCGGGAGCCCGCATCGCGGAAAATGTGATGGCCGGTGTGCTCTCCATGGGTTTGATCCTCAGTTGGGTGCGCCCGTTATGGACAAGGACAGCAGGCATCGTGGCACAGGGGTTTGCTCTGATGAGTACCCTTATCGGAATGTTGACAATCATCGTGGGGATCGGACCGCGAACCATCCTCGACATTCTCTACCATCTCGGCTTGGTAGGCCTCTTGTCATGGGGACTGATCTACGCCATCCGTACACCCACTGGCCGCAGTGAGGACGCAGAACAATCATGGTTCCATCGCGCCACATAGGATGAGGTCCTTGTCGATCTGGGGCGTTCGGCACGTGGGGCCCCTCGATTCCTTCAATCACCCCATTTCGTTCTGTATCACATGCGACGATTAAGCGGAAATCGACAAATACTGGGAGGCATCGAAGCCGTTGCCGTCGTCGATACGGCCGCGGAGTGGGCCGGGAACGAGTGACCAATGGGCCTTACAGGCGACATTCTCATGCGTATGTTTGGCCGCCCACGCGGATGTCTGGGCAGGCTGGGCGGCCTGATGATGGCCCGTATCAACGAGCCGTGTGCGGCCTGGGTAATTGGATTGCTTGATATCCAGCCCCAGGACAAGGTGCTCGAGATTGGCTTCGGACCGGGCGTAGCACTCCAACTCATGGTTCGGCTGACGCCGGCGGAATTCGTTGCCGGTATTGATTCGTCCGAGGTCATGGTCAAGCAGGCGACCGTTCGCAACGCGAAAGCAATTAAGTGTGGTCGGGTTGAATTGCGGCACGGCTCCGTCGAGAGCCTTCCGTTCGAAGGTAATGTGTTCGAGATAGCGTTGGCAATTAATTCTATGCAGGTCTGGGGGGACGTCGCGGGTGGGCTCCGAGAAATACGGCGAGTCCTCAAGATCGGTGGCAAGATCGCACTTGGGTTTACCCCCTATTCAGGGCAGTCGAAGGATGGGGTACCTGAATTGCTCACTAACGCTGGTTTCACAAACACGCGCGTCATCGAATCAGATAAAGGGTTCTGTGTCCTCGCGATCAAACCATGAGCAATGGGCTTTTGAGGCATCATGACGATCGAACTCAATCACACGATTGTGCCGGTGCGCGATAAGGAAAAGTCAGCGCGCTTTTTCGCCCACATCTTCGGGCTCCAGTATGAGGGTTCAGCAGGACATTTCGCTCCTGTACGGGTAAACGACCGGCTCACACCCGATTTCGATGAGGACGGTTCGTTTGAGCCCCATCACTATGCGTTTCACGTGAGTGATGACGAATTCGATGCCATTTTTCAGCGAGTGCAGCAGGCCGGCCTGGCGTACGGCAGCCATCCATGGGATGCGGAAAATCGGAAGCTCAATGATTGGAACGGCGGTCGTGGCGTCTACTTTCGTGACCCGAACGGGCATTTGCTCGAATTGTTGACCCGTCCTTAAGTGACCATTCTACACGGAGGTCAGCCATGTCACGTCGTTTCGATCATGTCGATCTTCGGGTACGCAATCTCGCAGAGGTGCGTCCGTTTTATGACGTACTGTTGCCTGCGATCGGGTTCGCGCGTGAGGCGTCAATTGCCGGCTGGTTGACATACGAAGCGGAAGACTCCGACGACGCGACCGAATTCTTCGGAGTGACCGAATCGCCCTCCCATGTGGCCAATGAATGCCGAGTCGCGTTTTGGGTGGACAGCAGAGAAAAGGTCGACCGGCTGGCGGCGATTCTCAGACAGGCTGGAGCCAGGAATATCGAAGGACCGCTCTATGAAGAGCCGCAGTACTATGCCGTCTTTTTCGAGGATCCGAGCGACAATCGCCTGGAAATCTGTTACCGCAAGAGGCCCTGAAACGCATGCCTACACCGAAAGGAGAAACATGATGGCGACCACAGTCAATCCAATTCCCGACGGCTATCACACTGTGACACCCGTCCTCACTGTTCACGGAGCCGCGAGATTGATCGAGTTCTTGAAACAGGCCTTCGATGCCAAGGAGATGTACCGCCTTGATACTCCGAACGGGACGGTGATGCATGCGGAACTCAAAATCGGCGATTCCATGGTCATGGTCGGCGAGGCCACAGACCAATGGAAACCGATGCCGGCGACGGTGGCGCTGTATGTTGAAGATACAGACGGGTGGTACCGGCGAGCGCTGCAAGCCGGAGCGTCTTCCGTCCGAGAACCGAGCGACCAGTTTTATGGAGACCGCAGCGCGGGCGTCAAAGATTTTGCCGGCAATCATTGGTGGATTCATACACACATTGAAGATGTGCCGCCTGAGGAGATTAAGAAACGCGCGGAAGTGTGGATGAAGCAGCAGAAGACGAGCCCGCATTCTTCATGAACACTTCTGCTGCAATCGCCGATCCGCTGTTGTGACAAACCTGCGGTCGGCTGGCTTGCCCTCAGGGCTCCGCTCCGGTCTCACGACGCGGCTTGCCGATTTCGCCACGAACTACCATGAACAATACGGGCTAGCTGAGTACGAGGCGCTGACGAGGGACAATGAGAGTCAATCATCACCTACCGTCGACAACCTCTCATCCCTATCTGTGGGTTTGGATCGCCGTCGCCCTGTTACTCGGGGGACTGCTTGGGTTTGCCGAATACCGTAGGAATCCACTCAACGATCCTGATCAGGCTCAACAGCGCACCGGTGTGCTCCTGCCGACAGGACAGGAGCCGGCGCCGAGGATTCCCGCTCTGAATATCGCCGGGCGGTCTATGGTGATTATTTTTGATCGAACCTTGACCGGGCGGCACCTGTTCCATGATCTGGCAAACCAATCCGATCTGACGAGAAATGCCGAACTCGTGGTCGTCACTCCCGATGGGTCGCGGCCCGTCATTGAGACCGGCATCGATCATATGCTCGCTGATCAGGATGAAGCGATCGCTCGCGCGTTTGATCTGCGCAAGCCCGTTGATGGCGGCTATCCGGTGGGCTATGTCTTGGTCGATTCGTCCGGCTCCATACGATTCCGCACGCTCGATCCCGGGTATGATAAACGGACTTGGGAAATCCGACTGCTGCTCAACGAAATGTAACGAGTCCGCCGATGACATCACAGCTCTCCATTCGCATGTGGTCCTGGCTGCTGTTCATGACCATGGAAGCGTTTCTCTACTTCTCGTACCAGCAGAACGACGGAAGTTTTCATTGGTTCCTGCACTTCTTTGTCGGAGCCTCGACTGCACTCATCGTGATGGGGCTCATCACATTCCTGTCGGGGCGCATCGTCCGACATCCTTTGCTGTGGATTGTTGTTGGGCACGTCATCGCTATGTTTCCCGACATTCTTTGGAATTTCTTGGTGGCGACCCATGAGCCATGGATGGATATCTTCTTGGGACATATCACCGCCCATTTCATCCCAGGTCGCAATTGGGCATGGTATGCGATCTTTCTCGTGAGCCTGGCTTTTTATCTGTATCAGCGGGCGACGAAAGAAGCAGCCGCAACCGGAGTGGTGCAGCAGCCGAACATTCAAGAAGGACAGGCAAAAGTGGCTTGAATGGTACAGGGACCAGGGGATGAATCATCGGCCGGCGCAGGCCCTCACTACATTGCTGACCGCTTTCTTGCTCTATGGTTGCATCCATACCGCTCCCTTTCGTGACGGCCAAGGACGTATCATTCCAGGAAGCATTGGTGCCATGGAGACGGTTTCCATCGGCGGCATTCCGCAACAGGTCTGGTTTCGCGGCATCGAGACCCGCAATCCGGCATTGCTGATCTTGCACGGCGGACCCGGCGCCAGCGAGGCGGCGCTCTTTCGCGCTTTCAACTCGGAACTGGAGCAGCACTTCTTGGTGGTGAACTGGGAGCAGCGCGGCACGGGACGCTCCTTCCATAGCGATATTCCTCCGGAATCCATGACGATCGCCCAGTTTCTCCGTGATCTGGACGAGGTGGTCGAGTTGATCCAAAAACGATTCAATACACGATGTGTCATCCTTCTTGGTCATTCCTGGGGTAGCGCTCTCGGGACGATCTATGCTTTTCAACATCCCGAGAAGGTCGCGGCCTATGTCGGGATCGGGCAGGCAGCCAATATGCCGGAAGGTGAACGAATGTCATATGCCTATGCGCTGACACAGGCGGTGGCTCACGGCAATAGAGAAGCACTGGACGCGCTGCGAAAGATCGGGCCGCCTCCGCATACGGTTGACGACATGTTGATCTCACGTCACTGGGTGGAACGCTTCGGCGGCTCATTCCATACCGATCTTTCAATGGGCAAGCTGATTTGGGCGGCGCTGAACACCGACGAAGCCAATTTCATCGACCTGATTCTGTTCGGGCGGGGTAATCGTTTCTCGCTGGAGCATCTCTGGCGGGAGTTCTCTCGGTTTGATCTCACGATCTATAGGACCTTCAAGATGCCCATGTTTTTTCTGCTCGGGCGCTATGATCGGCAAGTTCCCGCTCAACTTGCCGCGTCCTACTTCGAGACCATTCAGGCTCCATACAAGCGGTTGATCTGGTTTGAACACTCTGCGCACAACCCACCGTTCGAGGAGGCTGAGACATTCAACAGAGTCATGATTGAGGATGTCCTTCCAATCGTAATAGGATCCAAGACCTGCGTGACAAAACCAGAGGGCCACGATGATTGAGATAACGGCTTCCTCCTTAATCGGGTTACCGAACGAAGCGATCACAGCTACTGCATCCGACAGTACAAGTCAGAAGCGATTATGATGGAGCAAGGAGTTAAAGGTGTTAGGAAGATCGAGCAGGAGGTGGGCTGATGAGCCACGCCCTGAAAGGCAAAGTCGCGTTGGTGGCGGGAGCCACACGAGGAGCGGGGCGCGGCATCGCCATTGAACTGGGCGCGGCCGGCGCCACGGTATACTGCACGGGCCGAACGACCCACACTCAATCATCCGAGATGAAACGCCCTGAAACGATCGAAGAAACCGCCGAGTTCGTGCGACAGGTCGGAGGAACGGGCATCGCCGTCCAAGTCGATCATCTCATTGCGCAACAGGTACAGGGGCTCGTAACTCGCATCGAGCGCGAGCAGGGACGCTTAGATATTGTGGTCAACGATGTGTGGGGATCGGATCTCTTGATCGAATGGAACAAGCCGGTGTGGGAACATTCATTGGAGAAAGGCCTGCGCATGCTGCGGCTCGCCGTTGATACACATCTCATCACCAGCCACTTCGCGCTATCACTGTTGATTAAACGTCCGGGCGGACTGGTTGTCGAAATGACGGACGGCACCGCCGACTATAACCGGACCAACTACCGAGTTTCGATGTTCTACGACCTCGCCAAGGCCTCGGTCATTCGCATGGCATGGGCGCAGGCGCAAGAACTCAAGCCCCATCACGGCACAGCCGTGGCCCTCACGCCAGGCTGGTTACGCTCCGAGTTGATGTTGGATATCTATGGAGTCAAAGAGGCGAACTGGCGCGACGCCTGCGTCAAACAACCGCACTTCGTGATCAGCGAATCGCCGCGGTATGTCGGGCGAGCCGTTGCGCACCTGGCCGGCGATCCGGACGTGGCGCGCTGGAGCGGTCAATCACTCTCGAGCGGCCAGCTTGCCAAACTGTATGGCTTTACTGATCTTGATGGTTCACAACCCGATTGTTGGCGTTACTTTCCTGAGGTGCATGATGCCGGCAAGCCGGCCGATGCGACCGGATACCGATAAACTGCAGGACAGCATCGACCTACTCATAAAAAGAAGCTGAACTCCAAATCTTTCTATAGGTTAAACGGAATGTCGATTTCGGTACCGCCAAACGACTATCGCATGACAACCAACATGCAAGCCCCTATCAAGGCTTGCTCACCCACAAGGAGGCCATATGCGTTTCATATCTGTTGTCATCACCATATTAGGCATCGCGCTCACCGTCTCACCGGGCTTCGCGAAAGAGAAGAAGCATGAAAAGGCGATGGACCCGCAAGAGATGATGGAAGTCTGGAAGAAACTGGCCCAACCCGGAGAGCCGCACAAGTTGTTTGCGACCTTGGCCGGGAGCTGGACGACCCAGACCAAGGAATGGATGGAGCCTGGCAAGCCTCCGATGGAGTCCACCGGGACCGCCGAGATGAAGATGTTGCTCGACGGGCGGTTTCTCTATCAGGAATACAACGGCCAGATGATGGGGCAACCTTTTTCCGGGGTCGGCATCGACGGATATGACAACCTGACGAAGAAATATGTCACGGCCTGGATCGATACGATGGGAACCGGCATTTTCTTCATGGAAGGCACGGCAAGTCCGGACGGCAAAACCATCACCTTGCGAGGCTCGCATCCGGAGCCGGGCGGTGGAAAGATGACGCACCGCGCGGTCTGGAAGATCACTGACGCCAATAATCATACGTTCGAGATGTACGGATCCCATGGAAAGGAAAAAGAAGCGAAGTTCCTGGAGATCGTCTACACCAGAAAACAATAATCGGACACCTAGAACATAGCTGGTTGGCCAGGAACCTAATACAAGGACGCCGTGGTGTATCTGTCGCTTGTGCGATACATCCAGCGCGCTCTTCGGACCCGTGTCGATTTTCTTGCCGTCGCACGACTACTCGATGAACCGGCTGACCGCCAACAGACGACATCACATGAAAGGAGCTAGGCCAATGAGCAGCGTTCGAGTATTGGTCGGAACAAGGAAGGGCGCCTTCATCCTGACTTCGGACGGCAAACGAAAACAGTGGACTGTAGAAGGTCCACACTTCGGTGGATGGGAGTTGTACCACCTCAAAGGCTCACCGGCAGATCCGAACCGGATCTATGCTTCGCAAACCAGCAGTTGGTTTGGCCAAGTCATTCAACGTTCGGACGACGGCGGCAAGACGTGGAATCCACCGGGGACGAAACCCGAGGACCTCATGGGCGAAGACGGTATGCCGAAGGGCGAGAGCAATATGTTCCTCTACGACACCACCGACACGGGCCTGCCCCTGACAACGCACCAGCACTACGACGGTTCGCAACGCCCGTGGGAATTCAAGCGAGTGTGGCATCTTGAACCGTCGCTGACCGATCCGGATACGGTGTACGCGGGCATCGAAGATGCGGCCATCTTCAAATCGACCGACGGCGGTAAGACGTGGAAGGAGCTGGCGGGACTGCGGGGTGCCAAGGGCCGACTTTGGCAACCGGGCGCCGGCGGGATGTGCCTACACACCATCGTGCTGGATAAGGAGAATCCGGATAGAATTTTCGTCGCCATCTCAGCCGCCGGCACGTTTCGCAGCGATGATGCAGGCAAGACATGGCGCCCTCTGAACAAAGGGCTGAAGTCTCAGTATGAGCTTCCCGACCCTGATGCCGAAGTCGGGCACTGTGTTCACTGCATCACAATGCATCCGTCGCGGCCGAATGTGCTCTTCATGCAGAAGCACTGGGACGTATTACGGAGCGACGATGCCGGTGAATCATGGCATGAGATCAGCGGAAACTTGCCGAGTGATTTTGGATTCCCCATCGCCGTCCATGTTCATGAGCCGAACACAGTCTACGTAGTCCCGATCAAAAGCGACTCCGAACATTATCCGCCGGAGGGTAAGTTACGCGTGTACCGGAGCAAAGTCGGGGGAAACGAATGGGAGGCGCTCACGAAAGGTCTGCCACAAGAGAATTGCTACGTGAACATCTTGCGTGACGCGATGGCCGTCGATCAGCTCGATCCTTGCGGCATCTATTTTGGGACAACAGGAGGGCAGGTTTACGGATCGGCAAATGGGGGCGATAGCTGGGAGCCCATCGTACGCGATCTGCCAGCGGTGCTTTCCGTCGAAGTTCAAACAGTGTCATCCTGAAGCCCATCGTATGTAAGAAGTCTTGAGTTGCGGGTTTCGAGTTACGATCGTCGAAACTCGAAACGTGAAACCCGAAACATTTCAAAAGGGAGATACGAATTGGTTCGAGTCATCCTACCCCAGCATCTGCGAACGCTGGCGAGAATCAACGGTGAAGTGACGCTGGATGTCGCCGGTCGCGTGACGCTAGGCTCGGTGCTCGATACGTTGGAAGCCCGCTATCCCATGTTGCGTGGAACCATCCGTGATCATACGACCCATACACGGCGACCCTTCATCCGGTTCTTCACCTGTGAGCAGGATCTCTCGCATGAATCGCCGGATCAGCCGTTGCCTGACGCGGTCGCCGATGGGTCGGAGCCTTTGCTGATCGTGGGCGCCATGGCCGGTGGATAATCGGACGAAAGCGTGTGGCTGGTAGCTTATAGCCAATAGCCGGCAAATCAGCTTCCTTCTCCCTCTGTATCACAATAGAACGCTCGGGAAATTGCGGGTAGCATCACGTGAGTTGATGTGGTAGCGTGAAAATATCCAAACAATTGAGTCTGGAACCGATCGCCCACCTGCGCTCGTTCATCTCGCGACCCTTTCCAGTCCACTCACGAACCACTTCTCACAGGAGGTACCTATGAGACGACCATATGTATTTCAGTCCCTCTGCGGTTGGTGCGCAGTTCTCTTCCTTTTCGCTGCCTGTGCCTCAGCGGGAGACGCCAAGAAAGGAGCATCGGCTATGACGGTTTCGAACGGGAAACAGGTCACACTCGAATACACCATGAAGTTGGACGATCAATCGGTCGTGGATACCAATGTGGGGAGAGAGCCGTTAAAGGTGACGCAAGGCCGTCATGAGATCATCCCTGGGTTGGAGAAGGCGCTTGAGGGCATGGCGGCTGGAGAGAAAAAGAAAGTCACACTTGCACCGACGGAAGCCTACGGCACCGTCGATCCGAAAGCGTTTCAAGAAGTGGATAAAAATATAGTACCGGCCGATGCTCAGAAGGTCGGCGTCCAGCTGGAAGGGAAAACCGCCGATGGGAAAACCGTCTATCCGCGAATTTCCGAGGTGAAGAACGACACCGTTGTGCTCGACTTCAACCATCCACTGGCGGGCAAGACACTCCACTTCGACGTCAAAGTCTTGGACGTCGCACAAGCCTCGTCAGCAAAGTAGTCTTATCTTTCTCGTGCGGGGGCGATCACCGCCCCGCACGAGAAGCCACCAATTCGTGAGCCTCATCCCGCGAATGCCGCTGCCATCGAGGGCGAGGATCTTTTTCGGTCCTGGTGCCTGAATACGTTCCGCTAGTGTCATCTCATCCTCCCTTGCTCTACTGTGAGGTGACTATCGCAAGATGGTTGAGCCGCGAATCGTTGTCTGACCTCCACTTTTGTTGGGGAACGAGCAAGCACCTTGCCAATCGAACTACGAAACAGGTAGGGCGCGATCTCCCCTCCAGACCAATTACGGGCCGAAGAATACAGGATTGTGACGCTCTCGACTAGTTGCGATGAAGCAGCGAAGGATTCTGTAGTTATGGCACGCGACTGACGGTGAATCTAAACCGATTCAGTTCTGTATCGAAACAGGTACGGACCAGTAAGGCTGAGGAAGGTGAGATGGTTGGACGTTCTCAACTCCACAGCCTGACAAGCGATGCGTCTTGAGTGAGGGAATAACCTTTATCCTAATCGTTATGAACCCTCGTCGGTTCTCCAGACTCCTTGTACAAAGAACGCCTGAGAATGAAATGAACTAGGGCGCCGTGATTTTCCGATTGGTATTGCCCATGCATAAAGAACGAACCAGGAGGACTTGTTTAGAAGGGAGGGCACCATGAGCGGCATCTTTATCAGCTATCGACGTGAAGATAGCGCCGGTTGGACGGGGCGTTTGGCCGAACAACTCAAGGAGCGATTCGGCGCTGAGTCCATTTTCATGGATATTGATACGCTTACACCTGGTGTCGATTTTACGGAAGCTCTTCAGAAGTACGTGAGCTCCTGCAATGTGCTGCTTGCCGTCATCGGGCCGAGTTGGGCAACCGCCACCGACAAAACAGGAAAACTTCGTCTTGAAAACCCGAACGACTGGGTCCGTGTGGAAGTCGCAGCAGCCCTGAAACGAAAGATACAGGTCATCCCTGTCTTGGTAGGTGGAGCATCCGTCCCCACAATGGATATTCTCCCTGATGAGCTCGATCCCTTGGCTCACCGTCATGCCCACGAGTTGACCGACAAACGCTGGCACTTTGACTTGGAGCAACTCATCAAAGCCCTTCCGCCGATTCCTCGCCCACGGTCGTTGTCTCACATGAAGGAACTGTGGCAGTCTAAGCCAGTGGTAATCGGCGGGCTCGTGATCGCGATGTTGGTCAGTGCACGGCTGGTACTCCCATCGGGTAATTCTTCTCATCTTCCACAACCATCGCCCAAGCCAGCCCCGGTCGTCAGACCGAATCCCGTGTTTCATCATAATCAGCTTCGCATCGGACAACCTGCACGGTTCAAAGACGCCCGGACCTCCTGGATGTACACAGTGTTGGCTGTCCACACGGACCGTTCGTGGAAAGACGCGCTAGCTCTCCGTGTGACGGTACGAGCAACGAACGAAGGAGCTCTACAAGCCGGCTTTGGAGACTATAATTTCAAGTTGCTCGTCGATGACGTTCCGCGATCTCCGACGAGTAATCTGAACGAATCCGTAGAGCCGTACAGTGCGAAGGAAGGGACCATTCTCTTTCAAGTGCCTGTGACCGCCCAGCGATTAGTTCTACAGATTCACGTGGGAAATGACATAGCCGAAATACTTGTTGATGCCGGGAACGATACTCCATTGCCGATGCCGACGTTATCACCCACGCAGACCGCACATCTCGCCAAGGTCAAGTTTCCGATCCAACTTCGCGTGGGACAGGAGGCGCGGCTGAAAGACCACCGCGCCACCTGTGTGTACAAGGTGCAGGTTGCTCACTTGACGCTGGCACGACCAGACACACTTTCCCTCACTGTGACCGTACAGGTTACGAGTGAAGGTCCCTTGAAGACCGATCTTGGGAAGAATAACTTCCGCTTACTCATCGACGACGTTCCGAGGCCCCCGACCAGTGTGCTAGACGACTCGGTGGATCCTCATAGCGTGAAAGAAGGCACTGTCACATTCTCGGTCCCCGTGACTGTCAAACAGGTCGTTCTGCAACTCCGCATGGAAGATCAGGCAGCCGAGTTTCCTCTCGACCTCTCGCCACTCTGGGGATAAGTATCCGCTGGATTAAACTAGTTCGGGCTAGATGGTGCGAGTATCGATCCACGTCACCTGACCGGTCCGTTTCTTGACTTCCTCATACATGTGCGCTGTGCCACCGGGACCGTCGCCCCCGCCCCCGTCCCAGAGACAGATGAATTGGACTTTGCTGATGCCATAGGACAGGGCCGTATAGAGCAACCAGAGGTTACAGCGTTCGTATGGATCGACGCCTTTCGGAGGGGAGCCTAGACTTTCGGGAGCTGAGCGAATGTTCGCCGTGAGTCTGGTTTTGGCTTTGAGATATCGCTTGCGCCAAGTTTCACAGTGACAAACGACTGACTTCTGGATAAAGGTCGGCTCATCGAACGGTTGAAGCCACTGCACTTTCACCTCTCGCTGTTGGCAGGCTTCCGTGAAGAGAAGGTCGCCACCACAGGCTCCTTGTGTAAGAGCCAAATCTTCAGCGCCGGCTCCCAGTTTCTGTAAAGCCTCGGCAATCTTTTGCGCCGCGACCAGTTCCTTTGCCGCTGGGAATCGCGGAGTCGGCCTGGATGGCGCATCGATCAGATGACCGCTGAACAACAACACTCGGTGCGGTTGCCACTTGTCTTCCGACCTTGTAAGTTTCTGTAATGCGCGGTCGAAGACGGCGAGTCCGGCTTTCACATTCTCCACTCGGAATGCCAGATCCTTGAGTAACTGAAGCTGAGCGCGGCTGGAATTCAACGCAAACCAATCCTTGTCATTTTTTGCGACAGCTTCCTTAAAAGCAGCTTTGGTGCTGTCCGGTGTCCCCAACAGGACTTCAAGATCGCCAAGCGTCGCCTTGGCCCAAAAGATCTGATTGGGATCAGCTTCAATTTCCGCCGCGAATCGTACGGCTCCGGCCATCGTCGCCATCTCCTTGTCGTAGCGGCCATCATTTGTGAGATGACGATGCAGGTACATGAGGGTCAAGGCATTGATGCCGGAGTAGTAATGGCCAGGATTGCGGCGATAGGCGATAGCGTAGTTCTCGATCGCTGTCCGTAATAATGCATCCTCGTAGGCAGCGTCGTCTTTCATCTGTTCGAGCGTTTTACCTGATTCATGCCAGGCGGTCACCCAGGCATCTTTATCTACCCGGCCAAGCAAGGCCCACGTCTCGGGATCGTTCGGAAACGTTTCCAGCACCTTCCGATAATGTTCTCGCGCACGGTCTAGTGAATGCCCCGGCTTGCCTTCTAGTGCCAGCCGCTGGAGACAAATCCCCTTCTCTCGCAACCCCCTCAAATTGTGTGGCTCGATAGCAAGGCCTCGTTCCAGTTGCTCCAGTCCAAACGTGAATCGTTCAGCCTTGCGCAACGCTTCACCGGCGCTGAGCCAAGCTTCGGCCCGAAAGGCGGCAATGGGTGCTTCATCGGCGAGCACCAGGACATCGCCGATCTGGCCTGCTTTTCTTGCTAAACTGATACGTTGTTCCCAGGCCTCATGCCGCTCCCAGAATTCCTTGACGTCACCAATGCGCAGCGACTTCCAATCCGGTTCTTGAAGGTTTGACAGCAAATTGTAGACAGGACTCACCTTGCGACCATGCCACGACTGCATCGTCGCCTTCACCATGTCGGTGAGCCTCACCTGATCTTGCGACAGCGTCGTGGGATCTGGTCCACGGTCTTTGATGGAGTAGCGCAGCTTACGATCGGTATAGAGATCGAAAGCAGTGGGCACCCGCCCACCACTAATTAAGACGACGCCGCGCGCCCGCAACGCATGGCGCACACCGAGTTCGTACCAGACGTTGGGGTTATCGAGCGTAATGTCGGCGACAACCAGATCGGCCAGAAGCAATTCTTGAAACATGTCGGTGCGAATGTCACCGGCGCGCTCCTCTTCGTCCGCTCGGAATACCTCGAGCCCTGCGGCTCCCAGCGCCGGCCTGATGAGTTCAGCATAGACGCGATTAAAATCAATCTCGGTGCCTTGGCCATCCTTCTTCACACCAAATGGCATCGCGACGAAGGCATGGGGTTTCATGCAACGGTCTTCTCACTAGCCCCGCTCAACCCGGCACCTTCAGGGCGACGAGGGTGCCTTGTCATTGGTATCCTTTTTTCCTGTGAACACCTGCGTGATGTAGGACTCAACCTCTTCACGGCTCAGCTCTTCAACCCGTGCCGCAAAGGCCGGGTACGCTTGAACATGCGTTTGGTCGGCGTAGGGTCCGCTCAGCTGCAGAAACTGCCAGCCTTCGCTCTTGAGCGATTCGGTCATCTGCCGGTAGTGCCGCCACCGCTCGCCGTAGCGAAAGAACTCTTCCACAGCAGCGCTCAACGCCACCACAAGGCTGACGATGAACGTGAGCGTTTGAATCAGGCCTTGCATGTCGCTGCCGATATTCAAACTGACAAGTGCGGGCACGATCACGCCGCCGATGATCGTCGCCAGACGCAACCTGCGATACCACCACACAGACTCCTTGGCCTTCCCATCCATCCAAATGACCAGCTCCAACCATCGCGCCCGCATGAACTCTTTGTTCAGTTCCGGCAAATCCAGGGATGCGATAAGCTTGTCCATCTCAGCTCTCATGTGCTCGTGGTCAGTCGTCTTATTGATATTATTCATGGGTTCCTCCACGGAATCATTGGCGTCGAGAGACAGGCCACGTGGTTCTTACAGTCTTTGTTTGCCTGCGTAAAGAGCATATGTGCTGCCGGTTAGGGCATAAGGTCTGAAGAGCTGGCCCTCATGCACCAAGTCACATCGATGCTATCCTCACGCTGAGAAGCCACATGACCATCCCCCCTTCATTGCCCATGCTCTTAGCCATGCCAGTGCCTGTCTAAGCAACCTTGCACCACATATTCTGCAACTTGCACAAGCCGGTGAACCGACAGAGAAAGGAGCTACGCTGGGTGAGGGGGGAATGCGGCGATAAAGATGTGTCACCATAACGAGATATCAAACTAGACACAGCATGTGTCAGTATAGATATCATAAGTAGAACAGGTCAAATCAGGTGAGTGCTGCGCAGGATTCAGATACCTGATCGCGAATACAGTACGAAGATAGTATTCTAGCCTGCCCTTCTCACTACCAAGATCCCATCACGAATCGTGACCAGCACTGACGTCACACGCGGATCGTCTGCGACCGTACGATTCAGTTCCTGAATGGCGGCAGTGGAAGCATCCGGTGGCGGCTGTTTCAAGACCTCGCCGCTCCACAGCACGTTGTCGATCAAGAGGACGCCGTTCGGCGCAAGCAGATCAAAAGAACGTCTGTAATAGTTGAGATAATTTGTCTTGTCTGCATCGATGAAGATGAGATCGAACGGGCCGGCTAGTGAATCCAACGTGTCCAGGGCCGGTCCCATGCGAATGCTGATTTTGCTCCCGTATGGCGCCTGCGTAATATAGCGCCGAGCCAGGGCGGCAGGCTTTTCATCGATTTCGCACGTGATCACCGTTCCGTCCGCCGGCAGGGCTTCGGCAAAGCAGAGGGCGCTGTAGCCGGTAAACATCCCGATTTCGAGCACGCGCTTTGCGCCCACCAGTTTCGTCATCATTTTTAGAAACGCACCTTCTAACGGCCCCACAAGCATTTGGGGATGCTCCATGGTCCGATGGGTCTCTTCCCGCAATGCTCGACAGATTGACGATTCCGGCATGGAATGGGTTTCGGCGTACGCTTCGATGTCTGATGGGACCAGCTGGTTCATGAAGTTCCTTTCGAAGATTTGAAAAACACGGGTGTCGTTGCGTACACTGCAAAAAATGGTGCCGACGGATCCTAGTATAGTAACGAGGAGGCCGGCTTGAAAACACTCGCGACGTTAGAACCTCTCACGACCAGACTGCTGGAAATTCAACGGATCAATAGCGCCGCCTCGGTCCTCTCTTGGGATCAGGAAACCTACATGCCTGCCGGCGGAGGAGAAGCAAGGGCTGAGCAGATTGCGGTGCTTCAAGGTCTCGCCCATCAGAAGCTGGTCTCGCCGGACGTGCAAGCCCTCTTGTCGAAATGGGTCGATCCTGCAACCGGCCAGGCAGCCGACCAACCCGGCGAGACCTGGGATGAGCCGTCGCGCTCGCTCTTGCGCGAAGTGTGGCGGGATTTCAGCCGCGCGAAGAAACTGCCGTCCGATTTCGTGATCACACTCAGCCGAGAATGCTGCCTCGCCCAGCAAGTATGGGCTGACGCGAAAGAGCAAAATAAATTCGCGATGTTTCTGCCAAATCTCCGGAGGGTTCTTCAGCTCAAGCGTGAGGAAGCGCAGTATCTCGGCTATCAAGATTCACCCTACAACGCCCTGTTGGACGTCTATGAACCGGGCTCGACCATCGCCGGGCTCCAGCCGGTGTTTGCCGAACTGAAAGCCCGCTTGGTGCCGTTGTTGAGGAAGATTACTCAGAGTCGGGTTCAGATCGATGACAACATGCTGCACCACTCCTACGATCAGACTCGACAGCTGGAGTTCGGCCGCTTGGTGTTGATCGCGATGGGTTACGACTTCGAGCGCGGTCGGCTGGATCTCTCAGCTCATCCCTTCACCACCTCGTTTCATCCGACCGACGTGCGTGTGACGACCCGCGTTCATGAACATGAATTACAGTCCTGCCTCTTCAGCTGCATTCACGAAGGAGGCCACGGATTGTATGACCAGGGACTGGATCCACGGCACTTCGGCACGCCGTTGGGTGATTCGGTCTCCCTCGGCATTCATGAAAGCCAATCCCGCCTCTGGGAAAATTGCGTCGGACGCTCCCGCCCCTTTTGGCGGTGTTTTTATCCGATTCTTCAGCAAACCTTTCACCACCAACTGCGCGGCGTGGATGTCGAGCAGTTCTATGCCGCAATCAATCGGGTGAAACCGTCGTTGATCCGCGTGGAAGCCGACGAGCTGACCTACAACCTCCATATCATGCTGAGATTCGAGATCGAACAGGATCTATTGGAAGACAAGGCACAGCCCGAGGATTTACCCGCCATCTGGAATAAGAAGATGGAGGAATATCTCGGCATCGTACCGACCTCCGATGCGGAGGGAGTTCTACAGGACGTGCACTGGTCGTTCGGCGCATTCGGTTATTTTCCCACCTATACGTTGGGCAACCTGTACTCCGTGCAATTCTTCGAGCAGGCCAAGTTGGAGATTCCGCATTTGGAGGACGAGATTGCGGCGGGTCAACTGATGGTGTTGCGCCGGTGGCTCGAGCAGAAGATCCACCGCTGGGGGCGCATGTTCACTGCTGCTCATCTCGTGCAGCGCGTGACCGGCTCCTCGTTAAGTCCCGGGCCTTTCCTCAACTATGTGGAAAAGAAGTACGGCGAGCTCTACCAGCTCTGAGCGTCCGTTGGAGGACGGCTGTCATACCCCATCGCCGCGTTGAGTTTTGACGCAACGGCCGGAGCCAACGTCAATTCCGCCTCCACCTCAATTCGATGCGGCACGAGCAGAGTCGTATGGAACACGATATCGCGAATAGGGATCTTGAGCTCAGGATCTTGTGGTGTACTGAGCTGGACTGATTCCACGGATTTCGTGATGGTGCTGCTGTCCTGCGGCCCGTAGGTCGCCACAACGGCATCGATAATGCCCTTGATCTTCTCGTTGGTCTCCGCCTCTTCGATTCCCTTCAGGAGTAAAGGAATCGCCTCTTCCTTGGCCTGATCTGATACCGTAAAATTTTCCACCCGTCCTTTCCGACGAAGGGATGTCAGGTCGTTGTCGAGATCTTTGCTGAAGGCACCATAGGCGAACCGAAAAAACTCGAAGTGCAACGCTTTCAGCCCCTTCGCAAAGGTCTGCAGTTCACACAAAAAGCAGAGCTGCTGCAACTTGACGTCGCTCAGGAGACCATGTGGTTCCGCCAGTTGGAGGATGTACAGGAGGAGGGCTCGATCGACGGTAATCTGGTTGGGTGTTCTCACTCTTTCCTCAAATAATGTGAATGTTCCACTATATAAGATAAGCAGGTCAAGAAACGGCCGTCAAAGGTGCTCCGGACACTGGTACCCGATCGTATAAACACTCTTGACCAGCTTGCTCGGTTTCGTCTTTAATTCTACGGTAGGAGGCTGAGTCTAATCGTCATGTCGAAACATGCCAAAGAAATGGGGGTATTGAAAGAGCATCTTGGGAAACACCAGTTGAAATTCACTCGTCAACGCGAGCTGATTCTCGATGCTTTTCTCAAGCAGGAACACATCACGGCAGAGGAGATGTATCACCAATTGGCACGAAAGGACCCGCATCTAGGACTGGCGACCATTTACCGCACGCTCAATCTTTTCTGCGAAGCCGGCCTGGCCCAGGCTCGGCACTTCGGCACTCAAACCCAGTACGACAACGTCTCCCACAAGGGCCACCATGATCACCTCATCTGCACCAGTTGTGGGAAGATCGTGGAGTTCGAGAACTGCGACATTGAGCGGCTTCAGGAAGAGGTGGCATCGAGAAACGGCTTTACCATTCAAACTCACCGCCTCGAGCTCTACGGACTCTGCTCTCGCTGCCGTCATTGACCCCTACCGGTGTTTCTGGTATTCTTTTTGAGACGGTTTATCAATTTCAATCCCCTCTGTCTCGTTATAACCAGCATAAAGGGTCGATTATGTACCTATCCATTCGACGTTCCCATGGCGCCGTGAGTTTTGCCTTTCACCTCAAGTTACTCAGCATTTCTGCTTGTTGTATTCTGACGTTCCTTGGTGTGGTCCTGCCGACGAACGCATCGGGTGCCGACAAGTTGACCGTTTATTCCGGACGGGCCGAACGATTGATCAAGCCCGTCTTGGATGCGTTCACGGCAAAGACCGGTATTCAGATAGAATTGTTCTCCTCCGGCACCACCGAGTTGGTGAACCGAATGAAAGCCGAAGGAGACCGCAGTCCGGCCGACGTTTTCATCACCAACGACGCCGGCAGCCTGGAAATGGCCCGTACCGCGGGCCTTCTTCGTCCGTTGAACATGCAGGAAGTCGAACGGGCCATTCCTTCTCAATTTCGCGCGGCGGACAACAGCTGGATCGGCTTGTCCGGACGGTTTTGGATCATCGTGTACAACACGACGATGGTGAAGCCCGATCAGATCAAAACGTTGCTGGACTTGGCCGATCCGGCCTGGAAGGACAAGATCGCCATTCCGAACGCCGGCAGCGAATATTTGCAAGCCAGTGTATCGGTGATCCGCGCAAGCCTCGGCGACCATCAAACGAGAAAGTTCCTCGAAGGGCTTCGGGACAACGCCGGGACGCAGGTCTATCAGAAGAGCTCGCAGATCGTGGACGCCGTCGCAAAGGGTCAGGTCGCGTTGGGCATCGTGAATCACTACTATGTGTACCGGCATCTCGCAACACAACCGACCGCTCCGCTCGCGGTCCTGATGCCCGATCAACAGGAAGGCGGGATGGGAGCGATCATGAATGTCGCCGGTATCGGCATCCTGAAGCACACACCCCGCGTGGAAAACGCCAAATTGCTCGTGGAATTTCTCGTGACGCAAGCCGGCCAGAAGATGTTCGCCGACCTCGACAAGGAATACCCACTCCATCCTGAAGTCAAGGCCGACCCAGCCCTTGTTGAACGGAAGAGCTTCCGGGCGGCCCTCGTGCCGTTGACCAAGCTCGCTGAACTACGAGAACCCACACTACTGCTCATCGAACAAGTGGGTATGCGGTAAATTTGCGAGCATGTTGTGATCGCCGTACGCCGATCATCCGTTTCATCCCTGCAACTTGCGGCGCTGGCCAGTGCCGCGCTGATCCTGCTCCCATTGGGCTATGTTACAGCCCTCGCCTTGTCGGCTGATTTGGCTGTCTGGCAGCGCCTCTGGACCACTCGAATCCCCGAACTTCTATGGAACACGGTTTCCTTGGCGGGTGCCGTGGCACTACTCACACTTGCGCTCGGCGTATTAACCGCCTGGATGGTGACGCGATTCGAATTCCCTGGACGCCGATTGTGGGAAGTCGGTCTTGTGCTGCCGCTGGCCATGCCGACGTATGTATTGGCCTATGTCTACAACTACCTCTTGGGATTCGGTGGTCCGATGGAGCGGCTCTGGCAGATGATCGCAGGACCTCAATCCAGGATCATCTCCCCTCAAAGTTTCTGGGGGGTCACTTTCGTAATGGCGCTCGACACGTTCCCCTTCGTCTACTTGCTCACACGCAGTGCACTCTTGAGCTTTAATGTGTCGTTTGAAGAAGTCGCCCGTACCTGCGGCGCTTCGCCTCTACGCAGAGCGCTGTTCGTAACCCTCCCGCTGTTACGACCGTCCATCGTCGCCGGCGTCGCCCTTGTCATCCTGTACGTCGTCTCTGACTTCGGCGCCGTTTCTCTGCTCCGTTACCAAACCCTGACCTATGCTGTATTTCAGCAAATGACCGGCCGGTCTGACAACCAGGCCGCGAGTATCCTGAGCATTCTATTGGTCATCCTGGCACTCCTGTTTTTGTTGACCGAACGATGGTTTCGTCGAAAGAGTCGGTTTTACCAGACCACCGGGCGTTTTCGAGCGCCGCAACGAGTCCGGTGCGGATGGATGCACACTGCAGCGCTGACGGCATGCTTGGCCGCCGTGATCGGTTTGGCCTTCGGAATCCCTGCCTACCTACTGGTGATGTGGAGCCTATCCCCGGAGGCTCGGGCGATTCTCGACGCCCGCTTTTTCGGGTTCGTCTGGAACAGCGCCTTGCTGT
>Ga0073934_10003854_pt1 | contig 26436 bp, 22 predicted proteins | sample LarsenN4metaG_FD_76834 | JGI IMG/M metagenome (GOLD analysis project Ga0073934, IMG submission 76834) | Hot spring sediment bacterial and archeal communities from British Columbia, Canada, to study Microbial Dark Matter (Phase II) - Larsen... ... | reverse complement strand
AATATTCATGGCAAACATACACAAACAAAATTTATAATCTCGTTAAATCAAACAAATAGTTATGAAATACGACCCTATTAAAAAAGTATTCGGTAATATAGTAAACAGGAATGTATTCCTGCGAAAGATTTTCTATTTCCTGCTTGACCTTATGTTTCTTCGTGCATGGCATGTAAAAAAAGCAATAAGAAATTTATATAGCGGGAAAGAAGAGTTGAATATATTAGATGCAGGCATGGGATTTGGACAATACTCATATTTTATGGCAAAATATTTCAGAAGCGCAGATATACTCGGAGTGGACGTAAAGGACGAACAGGTAGAAGATTGTAATTATTTCTTTAAAAAAGCAGGATTTGACAGATGTAAATTTGAAATTGCAGATCTTACAAAAATTAATTATTCTGCGGGATTTGATTTTATTCTGTCAGTTGATGTGATGGAACATATAGTTGAAGATGAGCTTGTTTTTAAAAATTTCTATAATGCTTTAAAACACAACGGTAAACTTCTGGTAAATACCCCTTCAAATCTTGGTGGAAGCGATGCTCATTCGGATGACGACGAAAGTTTTATTGAAGAACATGCAAGAAACGGATATGGTAAAGAGGAGATTATTTCTAAACTTGAAAACGCCGGGTTCAAGGTTAAAGAATTTATTTATACTTACGGCAAATTCGGAACTGTATCCTGGAGATTTGGAATTAAATACCCTATACTGATGGCTGGTGCATCTAAGATATTAATATTACTTTTACCTTTTTATTATTTATTTACTCTGTGGTTTGTTCTAATACTTATGTGGCTTGACGTTAAAACACATAATGAAACAGGAACCGGCATTGTTGTCATTGCCGAAAAAATATAGCGTCAACCTGAAGTGTTCTGCCTGTTTCCTTATTTATGAAAGCGGGTTGAACTCCTGTTAATTCAAAACCTGCGGACTCGACCTTGTTGAGTATTTCTTTGAATAATGCCTGCCCTTCATATAAGGGTATAAGGGATGTCTCAACCAATAAACCTTTTACTTTCTTCAAAAAATTTGTTGCCCCGTTTAATATTTTCTCTTCATATCCCTGAGTATCAATTTTTAAGAAAATATTTTTAGCTGAGGCAGTGTATTTTTCCCCTATCGTATCAAGTTTATATACCTTTATTTTTTCAGTGCCTGTTATAACTGATTCCGGTGCCGCATCTGTATGTTCTTTTTTTATTTTCAATACAGAACTGCTTAATGTATTTTTAGAAATATTAATTTCTGTTTCTCCGTCACTTTCTCCTATTGCACATCTTTCTGCAACCTCCCAGCCGGAATACTTTTTACTCCTCTGAAGTAATTTTCTGTGAACTTCACTCAATGGCTCAAATGATATTATCTTTCCTTTATACCCAAGCTTAAAAAGAAGTTCGGAAAATTGCCCTTCATTTGCTCCGATATCGAAAATCAAATCAATTTTATTATACTCTATTTGCTTCATCAATACTTCCTCGTCTGTCATTTTAACATCAACTCCGAATTTCTTCCCTATCTTCCGTGATAATATCTCTGCCTTGATTTTCATCAGCTTTAAATTTGCCATATCAGAGTATTCTCCTGTTTTTGATTATGTGAACTATAAATATATATGCTAATTTAAAATGATTAATAATAACCCTGATAACTCCAAAATGTTCAGATAATATTCCAAATCTTTCGATGAGAGACTTAACCGTGTTTTTACGTGAATATCCTCCCATAAGGAAAGTAGTTATTATTAATTTTGTATTACATATTTTATTTGCTTTCTTAAGAACCTTAATTGTCCAGTCAATATCCGCACAATGAATATATTTCAGGTCATACATTTCAATCAATGATTTCCTTATTACAAATGATTGATGAGTTACTACCATTCCGTCTATCATACTTTTCCAGGTCAGATTTTCAGGCGTTTTTTTCAACTGCCTGTTGCCCCAGCTCTTCCCGGTTTCATCAACAAGCTCTGTATCACCATAATATACATCTGCATCTTCGCAGGAATCAAATATTTTTTTTAAAGTATCAGAATCGTGGAAAACATCTCCTGCATTCATAAAGCAAATATATTCACCTTCTGCAAGGTTAATTCCTTTATTCATCGCATCATAAATTCCTTTGTCTTTTTCTGAAATCCATTTTTTTATATACTGATTATTAGATTTAATCACTTCAAGAGTTCCGTCTGTTGAGCCACCATCAATTACTATATATTCAATATTTTTGTAACTTTGATTTTTTATATTTTCAAGCGTCTTTATGAAATTATCTCTGTTATTATAAACTACCGTTATAACACTTATTGAGCTTTCTTTCATATTATCTCCTTATAAAAATTGTATGTTTCTTCTGCACATTTATCCCAGCTAAATAGCCTGATTCTTTCTCTGCCCTTTGAAATAATTTCATTTCTCTTATCTTCAGAACTCAATAATGAATTAACTGCTTCAATCAGACTTTCAGTATTGCCGGGTTCAAAATACAATGCCGCTTCTCCTCCAATTTCCCGCAATGCATTTGTATTGCTTGCAACTATCGGACATTCATACTGCATTGCCTCAAGCAAAGGTATTCCAAACCCCTCATAAAACGAAGGATATACAAACATTTCCGCATATTTATATAGTCCGGCAAGTTTTTCATCATTACCGGAAATCTGCATAACTATATTCTGCAAATCATATTCATTGATTATCCGTTGTTCTGTTCTTGTAAAACTTCCGCCTCCGAAACAGACAAGTCTGAAATCTCTTTTAATATTATCAGAAGTGGAAAATAGTTTTAGCATTATCTCAAAATTTTTATAAGCACGTCTGTCACCTACATATAGAAAATAAGGTCTGCTAATGACTCTTTCCCCCGGCTCCGCATTCAGTGAATTTCCGTGATAAATAACCCTTATCCTGCTTTCCGGAATTTTGTAATATTCAAGCAAATCATTTTTCGTTGATTCCGATATACAGATTATTCCATCTGATGTTTCAGCTGCTTTTTTCTTTTGATAAATTGTCTTATCAATTTTACTAAAATACTCAGGATATTTTTCATGTGTGAAATCATGAATTGTAACAATTTTTTTCTCACCTGCCCTGTTTTTATAATCATTGAAATATGTCTGATGGAATAAATCCGGCTTACACCTTTCCCTGAATTTTAAAAAATTGAAATACTGTATTTTTCTTAAGATTAGTTTCGTTTTGGGGATTAATGGTATTTTCTTTCCTTTGAAATACCTGAATTTATCTGCATACTTTTCAAGTCCGTATTCATTGATGTGATAACCCATATAAAGTGAGATATCAGCACCTTTAAATTCAATCATTCTTTTTATTAATTCATAGAAATACCTCGTAGCCCCGCCGTATTTCTGAATTAAAAATATTTCATTATCGTATAGTATTTTCAAAGTGAAGTTATTTAAAAACAGATTTTATTTTTTTAATCAAAGGAATTTTTAGTTTAGTTTTGTAAGTATAAATATCTGCTTCGTGGCATACTTCGATAATATCAGGATGGCGAATTTCTCCTAAATCATAACTTTCCATCTTTGATAATCTACTTTCAATATCAAGTGTGTGGGTAGCATCTTCTCTGAAACCGATATTTGTTGTAAGGTTTTTATTGGGAATAACGCTTATACCCTTATTTTTCCAGATAGTGTATGCCCATTGATAATCCCAGGTGTCAAGTTGTCCGTTTTTTACTTTAAAGATATATTTTCTGTAATATTCCCTTAATCCTTTAAAAGAAAATGTTTCATTCAATACTTCATCAATAACGGGTTCTTCATCTTCAATGTTAACATTATATTTTTCCCATGCCCTTGCCCAACTTGCCCAACCCCATACGTGGCAAAGTTTAGAAAAATAATATATTCCATCACCTCTTTGAATTCCATCCTGAAAATTCGCTCCGCCTATATGCATAACCTTTTGATTGTCTTCATAATGTTTCAGCATTTCACTGCAAAACCTGAAAAAGCTTTTATTCGGTAAAACATCATCTTCGATAATTATCCCGTCATTTACATTTTCAAAAAACCAACTTATTCCGGAAGAAACTCCCATTTTACACCCAAGATTAAAATCACTAAAATTATACTTTACATCACAATCCCAATCAATTGATTGTACGACTTCTCTCGTCTTTTCTACTTTTTCATTTTCACCGGATTTATTGCTTCTTGCTCCGTCACCTGATATAAAAAGTTTCGAAGGTTTTATTTCCTTTAAAAGATTAAATACTCTTTCAGTTGTATCCGGACGATTAAAAATTAAAAGCAATATTGGAGTATCAAATCTTTCCGTCATTTACCTGCAAATTTTAACTTTTCCAAAATTAAATTTTTATAAACAACTACTCTCTCATTCAAATCTTCTGATACTTTGAATAACACTATCAATAAGCTATATACCAATGTAACAACAGTGCTTCTGTAAAATATATCAATATAAATATTACTAATAACAGGCAAATAATAGCCCGGTATAAAACTTATTATTGCTATTAATATCACAATCAGTTGTTTATGGTTGAGCGGTTGCATCTTAAGCTTTATTGAAATAAAAATCCATTTGAGAAAATTAAATGTGAAAAATGTTATTGCTGCAGCAATAGCCGCACCGACTCCGCCTAACGGAGGTATAAGCAAATAATTTGCGATAATACTGACAATCAGAAGAATAATATTAAATAGCGAATCAAATTTATACCATTCAGAATTAGTAATAATTTCGGAATTCAATCCTACAGAAATATCTATAAGTATTGCAAGACCGACAAAATAGAATATACCAAAATTTTCTATATATTCAGGTTTTTTAATAAAATAAAACAGGTTATGCTTATTGATAATTACGCCTATGTAAATCAGACTTCCGAATATAAGTTGAATCAGTGAAGAGCGTTTGTAAATATCATTTATATGTGATAGATTTCCTTCTTTGAATGAGTTCGCAATTATAGAAACAGATATTTTTGACATTGATCTCATAGGAACATATATTACAGACGCAATATAAAAATAAAGTGAATATGCACCAACTATTGAAAGCCCGACCATTGAGCCAATCATAAGTACATCCACTCTATGACCTATAAGCATTGTTGTACCCGATAGCAGATTAAATGAGCCGAATACTAGAAACTCCTTAAGATTTTTAAATTTGAAATCTTTAAAACCAAGACTAAATCTGAATTCACCGGAAAATATTACCTGAAATAATAGAAGTAATGCATTTAAAAAGTTAATCATTATGAAATAAACTACGAAAGAATGGAAATCCAGTATTTTAAAAATATACAATACAATTCCAAGCGTAGTTAAAATTCGCAAACCTACTTCTTTCAGAAAAGTTGAAAATACAGTTCTGTACAACGCTCTTGCAATTGCCTCAAGCACTGTAAAAAGAAGTGTAAAGACAGAGAGTGGAATCAGATAATAATAATAATCAACAAATAAAGCTGAATTTTCTATATAAGCATTTATAATCAGCTGCTTAAGAAAAAGATAAAGCAAAGTCGCTATTATCAAACCCATCAAACCGATAACAAAAACGTAAGAAAGGAATCCCTTGTGATATCTATCCTCTGTCTTATAAAACGGGAAAAATCTCACAATAGTATTAGGCAGACCGATAAGTCCGGAATAAGCATAAATAACTGAGACCCCAACAAGCAGCTGAATCAGCCCGAATTGCTCGGAGCTGAAAAAAGCCGGAAATAACAAAATAACATTCACATATCCAAGCAATACGCCAAGATATGAAAATACCGAATTTCCCAATGCCTGCTTTCTGATTATGCCCAATTTAACTGTTAGATTTTTTTAGTTTTTCCAGAACAAATTTATAATCACTGTCGAGTAAAGATTTTCTTCTGATTAATAAATTAAAAATATCAGATATCAGGGGATAAGTAATAATTTTAAAAATAAATCCGTTTAATTTCATGTCAGTAAAAATATGAACATTTTTACCGTTTGTGTAAAAGTTCTTGTTAAATTTTGAGGCAAGTACCTGAAGTGATTTTAGTGAATAAAGAGATAAATGCTGCCCATGATCCAGTGCATAATACCACCACTCTCCGGGTTTTGGTTTTGACTCCGGGAAAAGAAAAGTGCTGAATAAAATATTATCAGAAAATTTAAGCATTTCTTCAACTTCGTTGACAGGGTTTTCGAGATGCTCAAATACTTCAAAGGCAGTCAGTGCATCAAATTTCTCAACACCAGATTTATCTGATTCAAACTCAGCCGCAAACATATTCTCGCAATATTTATCGTTCCAGTAGAATTTATATCCATAGTCCCTCATCATTCTTACAAATACACCATACCCTGCTCCGTAGTCAATAAAATTTGAGTCCGGTTTGAAATACCAGCTTAATACATTTTTCGTTGCTTTGGAATAATCAAGATTTCTTTTTAAAAGCCCTATGTCGCTGTGATTAATTGCATTTGAATATGCTTCCTCAATCCAGTAAGGGAATTCGGTCTGGACGAAACCGCAATTAAGACAGTTGTAATACTTTATTTTATATTTGAATAATATTTCCGCTTCCGAAAAAAAATCTGTTTCGGAAGAGCATATTTTACATTTCATTGTCTATCCTGATACTCGATTCCAAGCACTCCGTCTTTAAATACATTATTTGCTTTTTTATAAAATGGAATTCCTATAATCTCAAACGATTTAAAATCTATTTTGTATCTGAATGTTTTCATCGTATCACTTTTTTCCGCTTCAAATGAAATCAAAATAAATTCACATAACTTTTTTGCATCTTCTTTGCCGTAAACAAAGCCCGTAAGTTTTGTATTGAACTTCTGTGGCGAAGCAACCGGATTTTTTGCAGTAAATGACTGAGCAAGATTTTTCATTGAATCCAAAGGGCAATGAAAAGCCGGAATATAAAAGATTAAATCAAACGATGCCTGCTGTTCTTTTCCGAACGTTTTCGTTATAAATCCGCCTGTATTAGTTCTTTCCAGTATATCTATATGAGTTTTTATATACAAGAATGGCTTATAAATCAGTTCCCCTTCATCCCGGAAAGAAGCCGCTGCGAAATTTATTTCTATATCAACCATTTCGTCATCAATAAATTCAAATCCGCTTCCGCAACTTGAGCAGTAAGTTATTTTATCATTCAGCTCAACCAGCAGACCGCTTCCGCATTTTTTACATTTTACTGCTTCTAATTTAAACATAAAAATTTTTATTTAATCATTATTATTGTTAAGTATTGACCCTAATATTGTTCCCGCGGCAACTGTTCCGAGAACATTCTTTGCAACATCCATTGTTGCCGCTGTTTTATCACTAACTGTAAAGCCATATTTCGAAACAAGATTTTCCTGTTTTTCTTCAACTATTCCGGTTCCTTCCACAACCTCACCTCCGTAACGGAATTTCTTATAAGCCCATTTCATAATAAATATTCCTGCAATGAGACAGAAGATATAAACTGCAATTGTACCTTTATCCATACCAAATATCATAAATGCTTCAAAAAATGTTGCAAGAAACATTCCCACTGCCGTGCCGAGAATCCCTGTTACTGCCCTGAAAAGATTACTGCCGGGTGCTTTACCGTAACATACGCTTCCATCTTCTCCGTCAATAACTACCTGATATGTTCTGTTTTTATAATTATACCGTACGACCCAAAGTGGATAATATACAATGCTTACTGACTCGCGAACCATATCAAACTTTGAAAAAGTAATTCTGTCGAGATTTCCCATTGCTCTCGCCTGTGCCTTGAAGTTTTCAAAAGTTTTTTCTGTTATTTCCTTTTCCGAAGATACTATATTAAACAACATTCCTTCCAACTGCAGTTCTTCAAAGTTTACAGGTTTTATCTCATCTCCTGAGAGATTGACCTTTTTAACTCCAAGCTCTGCTGTATCACATGCGGCTACAGTTGTATCAAAAGAATTCTGAATTTTTATTTCTTTATCTATATAAGTTGTTCTGTTATTTGATGTCTGCTTTTTCTGACCGAATACCCAGCCCACAACATCTGCTCTTACTCTCCAGAAAGGTATGTAAACAAGGAATGCGTCTTCAACTTTTGAAAGAGATTTTAAGTCTTTAGCTTTCGACATTCCTTCATCAAGCCATCTGAATGTACGGTTTATTGCATCATCTCTTTTTAACTTTTTGGGTACATAAAATTTAAGTATTCCTGCATCGCCTCTTGCTTTTAAAAGTGTTCCGCAATACTGACAGTTAAACACTTTCATTCCCTCTTTTAAATCAAGAGAGCCGCCACATGATGGGCAGGTAATGCCCTTAATAACTTTTTCTTTTTTTAGTTTTATTGCTTCCTGTGTTACTTCGGCTGATGATGAAGATTGCATATTCTTTTATTTAAACTTTTTTAGCAATTAGAAATGCCATTATAATTAAAGGTATTGATGCAAGTGCATAGAGAAAAAATTTCAATCCAAATTCTGTAACTAACATACCTCCTCCTCTGCCACCAATTGCAAGTCCCAATACCAATGACAAAATACTTATTACAAAAAACACAACTATACTCACCGCAAACATAAGTCTGAAAGGTGCCTCGCTTTTTGCAGGCCAGACATTTGCATATACCATACCGGAAGATGCTTCAATCAATGTAAGATATTGATTTCCTCCGAATTCATAATATATCTGATAGAAAGGAATATGAACTATGCTTGCTTCCAAAATACTTTCCTTATTTACACCTGACTGTGACATCCAGCTAAGTGCAGAGTCAAGCAGTACATCGGGCTGAACAAAGTTACTGTCTTTAAATTCATCTTTATGATAAACCTTCAGATTACCGGCAGGGATATTTATTTTCTTTATTTCCGATATTGAAGTAGAAGATGCCGGTTGCAGGTAAATCACATCTCTTCCGCCTACATTTGCCTTGAAATACCACATCGGGAAATAATAAAAACTTACCTGTGTGATTTTAGAAAGCGTATCAAGGTCTTTTACCTGAAAATTACCAGCCATCCATCTGCGAAGATTATTCACGGCTTCATTTTCAGAAAAATTTGAAGTTACAACGAAATGCGATACAACCTTACTCTTATCAACATATATCGCAGAGCCGCAAAATGTACACTCTACAAATTTTTCATCAACATTGATTTTATTTTCTCCGGCACACTGCGGACAAATTATCACATCACTTTTAAGTGCTTCCATTTAAAAATGTTTAAAGTTTTGCAAGTAAATCTTTTTTCTTTGCATCAAATTCTTCCTGCGTTATCAAACCTGCCTCCTTCATCTTACCAAGTTTTTCGATTGTACTCATAATTTCATCAGCTGACATTTTTTGCTCCTGCTGAGAGCCGCTCTGCTGATTTCCCTGTTGATTTGTCTGAGTGTTCTGAAACGCCTGTCCCATCATATTTGCCATCATCATTCCTGCACCAAGTCCGGCGCCAATTCCTGCCGTACCGCCTGCGCCTTCATTCTCAGCTGCTTTCTCAAGTGATTGAGCCGCTTTGAATTTCATATATTTATCGAGGTCGCCGACAGCTCCCATTGAACTTCTTTCGTTAATCTTTTCCTGAACTTCTTCCGGAGGAACAATTCCCGAAATAATCATATCGGTTAATTCAATTCCCATTGAATTAAAGAAATCAGTAACCGCCGCCTTTGTTCCGGCTTCTATCTTCGGATAAAATTGTCCGAGATCAAATATAGTCTTTAAGTTCTGACCAAGTAATGTATTTAGTTTTGAAACTATTGCATCTCTTAAATAATCTTCAATTTCATTAGTTGTATAAAGTCCCTGAGTTGAAACCAATTCAATCATAAAAAGTCTCGGGTCTTTAATTCTGATAGAAAATTTCCCTGATGCTCTCAACTGAACAAATGAAAGTTCGCTGTCCCTGAAATTAATCGGAGATTTTGTTCCCCATTTCAGGTCAATAAATTTTTTCAGAGAAATGAAATATACCTGTGCCTGAAACGGCGAAGTGCCTCCAAAAGGCAAACTAATTAACTTTGTGAGGAATGGAATATTTTCAGTAGTTAGTGTATGTCGTCCTGCAGTGAACATATCAAGGACTTTACCGTCCCTGAAAAATAATGCTGCCTGAGATTCCTGAACGATAAGCTGTGTTCCGAGTCTATATGCCGCAGAGCCGTCCTGCGGTTCGCGATGAACCATTACTTTTCCGGTTTCATCAAAAAATTGAATTACATCTATTATTGCCATTTTTTATAATTTTAAATTTTAATTTTCCTTTTAATCTAAACTTCTGAGTATTTGTTCCCGCTCATCGAATTTTGAAATCAATGAATCGAGCGATGTAAGTAGTTGTGTTTTAACCTCTGCCAGTCCTTCACCTGTTACCGAAGCCGCTTCGAGGTTACCAAAAAGGGCACAAATTGCATCTGCCTCGTTTACAAGTGCGAGGTCAAAGTTATAAATCTGTTCGAGTTTTTCTTCTTTGATTTTAACTATGTCAAATGCACCACTATATCCTCTTGCCGCTGATTTAAACTTTGCAATTGCAGTTTCATTCTTCTTGTCAATTCTGTCAATATCCTGAGTTTCAAAAAGTTTACCTGCTTTGGAAAGATTTAAAGTAACGTTTGCGATTTTTGTTTTATTGCTGTCGAGTTTTGAGGCAATAAAATTTCTGAGCTGTGTATCAAGCTCTCTCGAATTATCCCTGTTTAAATAGCCGTCATAGCCGGGGATAAATCTTTTAATTTTTTCAAGAAAATTTTCGTTTCCTTTGATTTTGTTTAACTTATTTTGTAAGTCTGACATTTTTCTCCTTTTTTTAAAGTTCAAGATAAGATTTATTTACTAAAAAAACTAATAAAAAAAATTACAGGGAATCTTTTATTTTTTTTAACAGATTTAATGCTTCAAGAGGTGTAAGATTGTTAATATCGGCTTTAGATATCAACTCCCTTAATTTATCATCAAGTGTCAGCTCAAACATACTTATCTGGAATTCATCTTTATTCATTTTCTTTGCTTCTTTTGCCTCAAATGATTTCAGGATATCCTTTGCGCGTTCTGTAACGGCTTCAGGCATTCCTGCCATCTGGGCAACCTGAATTCCATAGCTGTGATCTGCTGTGCCTTCTGTTATCTTTCTTAAAAAAATCACTTTGTCATTATATTCCCTTACCTCTACCCTGTAATTCTTGATTCTTTCATACATCCCTGCCAATGTATTTAACTCGTGATAATGAGTTGCAAAAAGTGTTTTGGCTCTGATATTTTCGTTTTCGTGAAGATATTCTGTAATAGCCCAGGCAATGGATATTCCGTCATAGGTGCTTGTTCCCCTTCCGATTTCATCAAGCAGAAGAAGAGATTTCCTTGTTGCATTATTTAAAATATTGGCGGCTTCGTTCATCTCTACAAGAAATGTGCTTTCTCCTTTAGCAATATTATCCGAAGCACCAACTCTCGTAAAAATTTTATCAACAATTCCAATCGTAGCACTTTCAGCAGGAACAAAGCAACCGATTTGTGCAAGCAATACGATTAAGCCCGTTTGCCTAAGATAGCTTGATTTACCCGACATATTCGGACCGGTAAGTACAATTATCTGATTCGTTTCCGTATCCATAAAGGTATCGTTTGCAATATATTTTTCACCGGCTGAAAGTAATCTTTCGATTACAGGATGTCTTCCCTCTTTGATTTCTATTTTATCGGAATCATTTACCTGCGGCTTAACATATTTATAAGCATCTGAAACATCTGCAAAACTGACAAGAACATCTATTGCCGCAATAGTAATTGCATTTTTTTGAATGTCTTCAGCATAACTCAATATACGGTTCTTTAACTCTGTAAATATTATATTTTCGAGTATTGTAATTCTCTCTTCGGAATGGAATATTTTATCCTCATAAACTTTCAACTCTTCGGTAATAAATCTCTCATTATTAACAAGTGTTTGTTTCCGTATATACTCTGGTGGCACTTTATCGAGATTTGCTTTTGTAACTTCAATGTAATATCCAAATACTTTATTGAAATCAACTTTTAAAGAACTTATCCCTGTTCGTTTTCTTTCCCTGCTTTGAAAATTTTCTATCCAGGTTTTTCCGTTTATGTGTATATCCCTGAGCTCATCAAGCTCTGAATTAAAACCTCTGTTAATCACTCCGTATTTATCAACTCCTTCGAGGAAATTTTCGTTTATTACTGTTTCAATATCTTTAACAAGTCCGGGAATTTCTGTTAAATTGTTTTTATAATTTTTTACCGCCTCGGATTCATAAACATCCAATGCCTTTTTCAAAGCCGTAATATTCTTAACCGAATTTTTAAGTAAAACTATATCTCTTGGAACGGCTTTTCCTGTTGCAACTTTTGAAAGCAATCTCTCAAGATCGGCTATTGATTTTAGTATTTCAATTAAGTTTTTCCTGGAATTTTTTGAGCCGAAAAAATCTTCAACTGCTTCGAGTCTCTTTATAATCTGCTCTTTCCTTTTCAGAGGTCTTGACACCCATTTTTTTAATAACCTTCCGCCCATTGCAGTCTGTGTTCTGTCAAGAATTGAAATTAATGTTCCGTCTCTTCCTCCCTCATTTATTGAAGTTGTAATTTCAAGATTCCGTTTTGTTGAAGGGTCAAGTATTATATAATCGGTAAAGTCGTATTTTACAATCTTTTTAATATGCTCAAGACCGCTTTTTTGTGTTTCATTAAGGTAATGCATTATCACGCCTGCCGCTATAGTTGCTTCCCGCATATCTTCGATTCCAAACCCTTTAAGAGAATGTGTGTCAAACTTTTTCATTAATAACTCCCTGCAGTAATCAAGATTATAAACCCAGTCATCAATTCTTGTAAAAATAAATTTTCTGTCCTCCGCACCAATATAGTCATCTGGATTGTACCTGAGAATTTTATATATTTTCTCTTTGTCCCTTTTCTGTATCAAAATCTCAACAGGTCCTAAAATATCAACCTGTTCTCGCAGTTGATTAATATGTAACTCCGATGCTGCAAATTCGCCGGTTGAAGCGTCGCAATAAGAGAAGCCGCATCTTTCCTCATTCAGATAAACTGCAAGGAGGAAATTATTCGTTTTATGGTTCAGTAGTTTATCCGAAAAATTAGAACCCGGAGTTACCACTTCGACAACATCTCTTTTAACAATTCCCTTTGCAAATTTCGGGTCTTCAAGCTGCTCGCAGACTGCAACCCTGTAGCCTGCTCTCACAAGTTTCGGAAGATAATTATCAATTGCGTGATGAGGAAATCCGGCAAGAGGAACTTCAGAAGCCGCACCGTTTGAACGCTTTGTCAGTGTAATACCGAGAACTTTTGATGTGATAATTGCATCCTCTTCAAATGTTTCAAAAAAATCACCCATCCTGAAAAGCAAAATCATTTCAGGATATTTTTCTTTGATTTTTCTGTATTGCCTCATAAGCGGCGTTCCTTCAGAGTTCTGTCCTATGTCTTTTTTTGCCGTCAATAATTCGAAATTTTATCTTTCAGGTATTTATTCAGAAGTTCTCTCGCTCTGAAAAGATGCGCCTTCACGGTGCCAAGCGGGATTTTTAATTCTGCGGCTATTTCTTCATATTCCTTATCCATTTTGTGCCTTAGAATTATCACCTGTTTATACTTTTCGGGTAAACTGTCAATCGCCTGTTCAATAACTTTCTCTTTCTGTTTCTCAATCATATTCCTGTCAGGAATGTAATTTTCATCGGGAATCTCGAATCTCAGGTCTTCGTCTTCGTGATAAATTTCCTTATCAATTGAGAATGTTGTCAGTTTCTTTTTTCTTAAGTAATCAATACAGTTATTTGTAGCAATTTTAAAAAGCCATGTTGAAAAAGCATATTCCTTATCAAACTTCGCAAGTGAGTTAAATGCCTTAATAAAAGCTTCCTGAGTAAGGTCTTCCACATCATCTTTATTGAAAATCATACGGTAAATCAGATTTTGAATCAGCTTATAATACTTTTTCATAAGTCTGTCATAAGAGGGCTGGTCTCCTTTTAAAGCATTCTCAATAAGAAGGATGTCTTCATTTTTTGAAGCGGAACGGTTTTCTTTACCTGGCTGCGGCATCAGATTTTAAATTTTGCATAATCAGGTAATTTAAAAAATATTGTCTTAATGAGAAATGTATTTAAAAGTTCCTCTTTATTTAACAAACAGGCAATACTAACTTTTATTTGAATTTTTTGTTAGAAAATTATAGAGTAAATTACTTTATGAAAGTTAAAAAAGATACCGTAAAAATCATTACTCTGGGTTGCTCCAAAAATCTTGTGGATTCCGAGCATTTTTATGCAATGATTGCATCTAACGACTTAAAAATTGTCCGGGAAAACGAGAAAGCAGATAATGTAATAATTAATACTTGCGGATTCATCGAATCGGCAAAAGAAGAATCTATCAATACAATTCTTTCGGCGGTGAAGGAAAAAGAAAAAGGAAATTTAAAAAACCTTTTTGTTGCCGGTTGTTTATCCGAAAGATATATGAAAGACCTTGAAAAGGAAATTCCTGAAGTTGATAAATATTTCGGCGCTACGGATAAAAAGAAAACCATAAGGGATATTTTAAAATCCCTTGGAATTGACTATAAAAAATCTCTTGTCGGAGAAAGAGTTATTTCTACTCCTTCGCATTTCGCATATCTTAAAATCAGCGAGGGCTGTGATAATCCGTGTTCCTTTTGTGCAATTCCAATTATGAGAGGCGGACATAAATCAAAACCCCTGAAGGAAATATTACACGAAGCAGAATTGCTTGCAGGAAAAGGAGTGAAAGAATTAATAGTAATTGGACAGGATACGACATACTGGGGATTCGATATTGAGAGGAAAAGAAATCTTTCGAAAGTCCTTGATGAACTTTCAAAAATTAAGGGCATTGAATGGATAAGACTTATGTACGCATATCCTTCAAGATTTCCTTACGATATTATTGAAGTTATCAGAGAAAAAGAAAATATAACTAAATATCTGGATATCCCAATTCAGCATATATCCGATAATGTATTGAAATCAATGCGGCGTGGAATTACAAAAAAAGTTTTGGTTGACTTGCTTGAAAAAATCAGAAAGGAAATTCCCGGAATTGCACTGCGAACAACTTTGATTACCGGCTATCCGAACGAGAAAGAAAAAGAATTTATGGAAATGCTGAGTTTTATTGAGGAATTCAAATTCGACAGACTCGGAGTTTTCACGTATTCCAATGAAGATAATACTACTGCCGCAAGAGAACTGAAAGACATTATACCTCAAAAAGAAAAATTTGCAAGACAACAAAAACTTCTGGAGGCGCAACGGAAAATATCACTCGGAAAAAATACATCTTTAATAGGTAAGAAAATGAAAGTCCTGATAGACAGAAAAGAAGGAAATTACTACGTCGGAAGAACATATATGGATGCTCCCGAAGTTGACCAGGAAGTTATTATTGATACTAAAAAGAAACTCGAGACCGGAAAGTTTTACGAAACCCTGATTTATGATTGCGAAGATTTCGATTTATTTGGAGAAGTCTAATTGAGTTGTATTTTATATAAAATGCTGATTATCTTTATTAAAATTAAATAGATTTGTTTCTTATGAGATTATTACTGTTATTAATATTGATTGCTTTACCTTTATGTGGCTATTCGCAAATTAAAGACGGACCTAAACCATTCAATCAGGAAGAAAAGCCCTCTTTTTTCATTGACCCGCTTGTTTTCAGAGGGAAGGATTCTACTAAGGCAAGACTTGACCTCTATATACAAATTCAACTCGGAAACCTTATGTTTAAAAGAAATCTCGAAACGGAAAAGTTCGAAGCATCTGTTGAATACAATGTTATAATCAAAGATTCAAAGGAACAAATCGTTGTAAATGCAACTTATCCTGAAAAGTTCATTGCCGGAGATGTTGATTTAAAAACACTCGCTTCAGGTACAGAGTTCAGAGTCAAACAATTCTATCTTCCCGCCGATATTTATAAGCTCGAATTTATTTTCAGAGATAAAAACAATAAACAGGAAACAACAAAAGAACTGCCGCTGATTGTACAGGATTTTAACAATAAAGAATTAACTGCGAGCTCAATAATGATTCTTACGGATTACAAGGAAGAAGAAGGAAAGAAAAAAATTACTCCGCTTATATCGTCAAACATAGGAGAACTCAGAGATTTATATGTTTTTTATGAGATATATAATAATTCTGAAATTTCAATACCTTCAACCATAGTTTATAAAATCATAGGTGACAGAGATGCTGTTTTAAAAGAAGGAACATTCAGTTATCTTTTAACTCCGGGTACAAACCAGAAAATCGAAAAACTTTCCGGATTTGATTATACTACAGGGACATACAACCTCGTAATAACAAGCAAAGGAACTGATTACACATTAACTGAAAGAACTTTCGATTATAAGTGGGATAATATTCCGATGAATATAAAAGACCTCGATGCCGCCATTTCACAAATGATTTATATTGCCGACCCGGATCAGATTAGTTATATTAAGAGTGCAACGACAAATGCTGAAAAAGAAAGAAGATTTATGAAGTTCTGGAAAGATAATGACCCTAACCCTAACACGGTTAAAAACGAAACTATGGAAGAATATTACAGAAGAGTAAGAGTTGCGACAGAAAGATACTCGCAGTATGTCGAAGGTTGGAGAACAGATATGGGTATGGTATATATTATTTACGGAGACCCGAGCAATATTGAGAGACATCCGTTCAACAGCGACTCAAGACCTTACGAAGTATGGGATTATTATGATATAAATAAGCAGTTCATTTTTGTTGATTATACCGGCTTCGGAGATTACAGACTTGTAACTCCAATATGGGATAAGAGGTTTAAAGTTCGTTAAAGAGATTTTGCTCTTTTTTCAAGATAAGTAAAAAGCGCTCTGTCAAATGGGGTTTCTGTTGATAATGTTAAAAAATCAATGTTATTTGCAATACATTCCTTTTTATATTTTTCAATAAATTCTGAAAATGCTTCCGAGTAAGCTTTTTTGTAAATATGAGGTTGTGAAAACATTTCTTCGCCAGTCTCTATATCAACCATAGTTACAGGATTTCCATCAATAAAATTAATTTCTGCAGTATCGAGAATCTGAAAAACTATTACATCATTTTTTTTATATCTGAAATGTTTGAGTGCATTTAAAACTTCCGGCTGACTATCAAGCAAATCACTGATAACTATAACAAGCCCGCGCCTTTTAATTTTTTCAGCCATTTCATTTAATGAAGGAGAAATACCTGTTTGATTCGATGGTTTTATTCTCTCGAGTTCTGCAAGAATTTGCCTTAGATTTGAATTTGTTGCAAGAGGTCTGATATGATTTCTCACCTTGGTATCAAATGTAGTAAGTGAAATTGCATCTTTTTGATGTAAGATTAAATATGCGAGTGAAGCGGCAAGAAAAGATGCGTATTCAAGTTTAGTTATCCCTCCGGATTTACTATCATCAACGGAAACATTTTCCTTGCCGAAAAGTTTTTCAAGAAAAGTTTTTTTCGGGGTGACAGACTTTTTTTTCGTATTCGTTGAACAAAAGCTCATAGACTTGCTGATATCCAGCAGAATATATGACTTGAGATTTGTATCTTCTTCAAATTGCTTGACGAAATATTTCTCAGTGCGTGCGAATACTTTCCAATCGAGATTTTTCAGGTCATCTCCCGGTGCATATTGCCTGTGCTCTGCAAATTCAACACTCAAGCCGCGATAAGGTGACTTGTGTAACCCGGCAATAAATCCCTGTACAATAAATTTCGCCCTCAACTCCATATTTGAAAGCTGTGCGATTACTGAAGGTATAAGATATTTTTTATAGTCGTTCAATTTAGTAACTTCTCCACATCTACCATTTCACCGGAAACATCCATTGTTATTTCAAATCCCCTTTTTGCAAAAACAGAAATCATTCTCTTATTGTCTGTAGTTGTTTGAGCAACAATTTTTTTCAATCCCCATTTCTTTGCTATTTCGAGACAGTAATCAGTTAATTTACCACCGAGGTCCTGATTCTGAAATTCATCGCTGATTAGTATGGCAAACTCAACGCTTTCGTGGTCTGGGTCTGCTATCAATCTGCCTACTCCTGCAAGTCTCTTTTTTCCATGTGTCTCAACCTCTGCAACAATTGCAATCTCTCTGTCATAATCTATATAGCAGTATCTCGCCGCAACATCGTGATTCTGCCACTGGAAAAAATATCTGAACCTCATATAGATTGATTCTTTTGAACAACTTGCAAGCAAATCCATCCACATCGGCTCGTCTTCCGGTTTTATAGGTCTGAATAATACTTTCTTTCCGTTCTTAAGTTTCTGTGTAGTAACATACTCTTCGGGATAAGGGTGCATTGCAAGATGACTGTAAGGCTTTAAACCTTTGCAATCGCATTTTGCGTCTATTATAATCCTTGCATCAAGAGCCATAACACCTTGCTCATATACAAGCAGAGGATTTATATCAAGTTCTTTTATTTCAGGATAATCTGCGGCTAAATATGAAAGCCGTATCATAGTCTCAATTAATTTATCTATGTTTACCGGCTTTTTACCGCGATAACCCTTCAGCAAAGGAAATATTTTCAGGGATTCAAGCATACGATATGCAAGTGCTTCGTTCAGCGGAGGAAATCCTATCATCCTGTCTTTAAAGAGTTCCGCTCCCGTTCCCCCCATTCCGCAAAGTATAACCGAGCCGAATATTTCATCTTTTTTAATTCCGAGAATCATCTCAACCGAATCACTTTGCTTAATCATTTTCTGAATTGTAACTCCTTCAATCTTAGCTGCCGGCATTTTCTTTTTAACACCGGATGTCATTTTTCCGAATGCCGATATTACCGCTTCGTCATTTTGCAGATTTAATACAACTCCGTTTACATCTGATTTATGAGTAATATCAGGTGAAAGAATTTTCATAACTACCGGGTATCCGGTTTTCTTTGCAAGATTTACTGCTTCTTCTGCAGTATTCGCGGTTTCAGGTATTGTTACCGGTATGCCGTATGAGTTTAATATTTTCTTTGAAACTTCTTCCGACAAAATATTTTCTGAATCGGAAACTAATTTTTCAAAACTTTTTCTTGTATTTTTTCTGTCAAGTGAAAATTCTACGGGTATATTCCTCGGAGTTTCATAAAGGTTTTTTAAATTCCTTGAATATTCCACAAGTGTCATAAAAGCTCTTACTCCCTGTTCAGGGGTTTGATATGCGGCTATGCCGTTTTCGCTCATAATTTTCATCCCTTCCCGCATTCTCTCTCCGCCAAGCCATGCCGCTATTATCGGCTTTTTAGTAGTTTCCGAAAGGGCGCTGATGCCTTTTGCCGTAGCTGTCGGATTTGTCATTGATTGAGGCGTTAATATTACAAGTACTGCATCAACATTCTTATCTTTTAAAACTATTTCAACTGCCTTGCTTACTCTTTTTGAAGGTGCATCTCCAAGTACATCAACCGGATTTTCTTTAGCCGCAAAAGGCGGAAGATTTTTTGCAAGTTCATTGATAGTATCTTCCGAAAATTTCGCAAGGTTCCCGTTTAATTCAATAAGAATATCCGTAGCCATTACAGCGGGACCTCCTGCATTCGTTACTACTGCAAGATTTGAGCCCTTTGGCATTTTATTCCTTCCGATTAATTCCGTAACATCGAAAATCTCTCCGATATCAAATACTCTCGCAATACCAGTTCTCCTGAATGCTGCATCATAAATTGCATCCTCTGCCACAAGAGCGCCCGTATGAGAAGCTGCAACCTTTGCAGATTCCGGAAATCTGCCTGCCTTATATGCAACTATCGGTTTTGAGCGCGCAAAACTTCTTGCCGCAGTCATAAATTTTCTCGCAAAAGAAATTGATTCAACATAAAGAATTATTGATTTCGTTTTCTCATCTTCTCCGAGGAAATCTATTAAATCCGCAAAATCAACATCGAAAGTATTTCCGATTGAAACAAAATAGCTGAAACCGATTTTCTTTTCTATTGCCCAGTCGAGAACAGATGTACATAAAGCACCAGATTGTGAAATGAATGCAATATTTCCCGGTCTCGGCATTGCCGGACCAAAACTCGCATTCAGATTATTCGAAGGAACAATTACACCAAGGCAATTGGGTCCCATAACACGCATTCCCGGGAATGATTTATAAGCATCCCTTAACTGCTTTTCCAACTCAATGCCGCTTTCGCCAGCTTCTTTAAATCCCGAGGACATAATTATAATATTCATCACTCCGTTTTCGCCGCATTCTCTTATATAACCCGGGACTTTATCTGCCGCACAGCATAAGATTGCGAGGTCAGGTTTCCTATGAAGTGATTTCAAATCAGGGTAGCATTGAATACCAAGCACCGCTTCACTTGTCGGATTTATTGGATATACAACTCCCCTGAATCCTCCGCTTATTAGATTGCTCAATACTTTTCCGCCAACACTGTTTGGATTTATCGTAACTCCGATTAAAGCTATTCTCTTTGGATTAAAAAATCCGTCTAAATTATGAATTCCCATAAATGCGATAATTTTTATATAGCAAATTAGTTATATCCCTTTTTAAAAAAAAGTTAATAACAAAAAGCGGAAGAATATATTTCCAAATCTATACAAATATGTATAGAAACAGAAATAAATATAATAAACCCCTGTATTTTTTTTAACTTTGATAATCTAAATACTTTTAATTAATTTATGTCATAATACAAAATAATATGAAATCCATCACATTTTCCGGAATAGTTTTTTTTCTGTTGTTTAATATATTTGCATTTTCACAATCGAAGTGGACAAAAGTTTCCGAAACTGATGACAATCTAATATTAACTCAGATTCAGTTTACTTCGGAATTAACAGGTTATGCAAGCGGTTACTATTATCACTCTGCTTTCGGAGGTGCTGTAATGAGAACTACAAACGGAGGACTAAACTGGGAAAAGACAAGGTTTAATAAATTCGAGGTTACAGATTTATTTTTCATCAATAGCAACACAGGGTTTTTCACCGGCTGGAGGGATAGCTATAATTACGTTTACAAGACTACTAATTCAGGTATTAATTGGTTCATTGCCGATTCAATATACTCCTCCTTCTTCTTAATAAAGTTCTACGATGAAAATATCGGGATGATTGCATCAAAATACAACACATTCAGTTTCACAACTGACGGAGGTTATAACTGGAGTACTCAGTATAATGGTCATTGGCATGAGCCGACTCAAATATTATGCCTTGATAAAGATACATGGATAGTTTTGGATAATGTATATGGAATAAATAAAACAACTGACAGGGGGGTAAACTGGATATATATGAATTATGACAGTATTGGTTTGGAATGTGCTTCAATGTTTTTTTTAAATGACACAACCGTTTTTGCTTATTCTTACAATAAGACAGTTTTTAAATCAAGCAATTCAGGTAATAACTGGTTCCAAATTGCCGCAATATCAAATAATTATTCGCAATATTATAACGATATAGTTTTCCTGAATGATATGACAGGATATATTAACTTCTACAAGGGCGTACACAAAACCACAAACGGCGGGTTTAATTGGTTCAATTCGGTTGCGGATACAACTACTTCTTTTAACGCTTTATATTTTCTCAATCGGGATACAGGATTTATTGCCGGCGACAAGGGCATTATTTACAGAACAACAACCGGGGGAGAGGATTATATTCCGCCGCCTGTAATATTGCCTGGTGATTACAATTTATTTCAAAACTACCCGAATCCATTTAATATTTCCACAAATCTTAATTTTGATGTTAGCAGAAATTCCAACATAAGCATTTCTATTTATAACATTACAGGGAAAAAACTTTTTGATTTAACAAATAAATTATACAGTCCCGGAAATTATTCAATCCAATGGAATGCAGCAGACTTTTCAAGTGGAGTTTATTTCTGTAAAATGACAGCTCTCAGAGAAGAATCCTCTGATATTATTTTTTCCAAAACCATTAAGCTGGTTCTGATAAAATAAAATATTAATTTACTACCATCCATTCGGAATTTAATATGCAAAATTTGTTACTTAATTTTTTGAATAAAATGGCTATATTATTTGACGTGAAATTTACCTTTAACATAAATTAAACGAGGATATAAAATGAAGAGTGAAATAACTCCCTTTATGAAACCTTATGAAGAAGAATTAAAATCTTTTTCTTTTGACATCTCCAAAAAAGAACTTGGCTATAAAGACGGCGATATTATCAATATTGGCAAATATTGCACAGACAGAATTTGCCGTATGGGAAAAGGCGATAAACTTGCTCTTATCTGGGAAGGTTTTTCCGGTGAAGAAAAGCGTTATACCTTCAATGATATGAGACAACTTACAAATTCTATTGCTAAGTTTCTCCGCGATGATCTCGGCATTAAACCCGGTGAAAGAGTTTGTATGTTCCTTGATAAAGTACCGGAACTATATTTCGGATTTCTTGGTGTCTTAAAAATGGGTGCCATTGTTCAACCGCTTTTCTCTGCTTTCGGTCCGGAATCTCTTCTTACAAGATTGCAGGATGCTACTACTACCGCAATTTTTACTCAAAAGAAACATCTTCCCAAAGTCAGAAATATTTTAAAAGATGTTCCTTCGCTGAAACATATTATCGTCGTTGATGATGATGGTTCAAAACCTCTTAAAGAAAATGAAGTTGCTTTTAATATGGATAAGGTTGAAAGAGTTGACTCTTTTGATATTTTCCCTTCCACTGCCGAAACTCCATCTGTCCTGCATTACACTTCCGGCACAACTGGTAAACCCAAAGGCGCACAGCATGTTCACTATTCAATTATTTCACAATATATCACTGCAAAATATGTCCTCGATATTCACGATGAAGATATTTACTGGTGTACTGCAGACCCGGGCTGGGTTACAGGTACATCCTACGGCATAATCGGTGCATGGTCTAATGCTGCGACTCAATGCGTACTCGACGCAGGTTTCAAAGCAGAAACATGGTACAAATTCATTGAAAAAAATAAAATTACTATCTGGTATTCTGCTCCAACTGCAATTAGGGCTTTAATGAAAGAAGGAACTGAAGTAGTGAAAAAATTTGATCTCTCTTCATTAAGGCATCTCGCTAGTGTTGGTGAGCCGTTGAACGCAGAGGCAGTCCTCTGGTCTCAGGAAGCTTTCGGGATGATGTTCCACGATACTTTCTGGCAGACTGAAACAGGTTGCATAGTTGTTTCAAATTATCCCGGTATGAAAATTAAACCCGGCTCAATGGGTAAACCTTTCCCCGGAATTGAAGTTACTGTTGTTGATTTAAAGACTTCCGTTCCTATAGAGAAAAAGGGAGTTGTGGGTATGATTGCAATCAAACCCGGATGGCCATCAATGATAAGGACTTACTGGAATAATGAAACTACATATAAGAGTAAATTCCAGAACGGCTGGTATCTCTGCGGAGACAGGGCAAGTATTGATGAAGACGGATATTTCTGGTTTGTTGGCAGAGATGACGACGTAATTAATACAGGAGGACATCTTGTAGGTCCTTTTGAAATTGAATCCGCCCTTTTGGAACATCCTGCAGTTGCTGAATCTGCTGCAATCGGAAAACCTGACCCTATTAATATGGAAGTAGTTAAAGCATTTATAACTTTAAAACCGGGATTTGAGCAGAGTAAGATGCTCGAACTCGAAATTATGAACTTCGTACGTAAAAAACTTTCCGCACTTGCAATGCCTCAGGAAATTGAATTTGTTGATTCACTTCCTAAAACCAGAAGCGGAAAAATTATGCGAAGAGTTCTTAAAGCAAAAGAATGGGGAGAGGAAATAGGCGACACCTCAACTCTTGAAAATGATATGTAAATAATTTCTTTTATAAATTTTAAACTAATTGGAGTTAAAAATGGCTGAACAGCTAAAAGATGTAATCCTCGAATACGTAAGAAATGAATATCTCGAGGATGGTGATGACAGAGAAGTGAATTATGACACTCCTCTCATTTCAGGCGGTATCGTTGATTCATTTTCAATGGTATCATTAAAAGTATTTCTTGAAACAAAATACAACATTCAAATTCCCGATGCTAAAGCTACGCCAGAAGCATTTGACAGCGTTAACAACATCGTTACATTATTAAAAGAATTTGGAGTAGAATAGGAGAATTTATTATGGCTTATTCACCTGAAGCAAAAGCCGCTCTCGCCGGCGAACTTGAGAGCATAAAATCGCAGGGCTTATTTAAAGAAGAAAGGGCTATTTGCGCTCCGCAGGATTCCGAAATTGAAGTGCAATACCCAATCGGCTCTGAACAGAAAAAAGTTATTAATATGTGTGCAAATAATTACCTCGGTCTTTCTTCACATCCCGACGTAGTTGCCGCCGCACACAAAGGATTAGACCACAGAGGATACGGAATGTCTTCTGTAAGATTTATTTGCGGAACTCAGGATATTCACAAACAACTTGAAGATAAATTAACTGAATTTCTCGGAACAGAAGATACAATTCTTTTTCCATCCTGCTTCGATGCTAATGCCGGAGTTTTTGAAGCTGTCCTTACTGAACAGGATGTTATGATTGCAGACAGATTAATTCACGCTTCAATTGTTGACGGTATCCGTCTCGCAAAGGCACATCAGGATACTTATAAACATTCTGATATGAAACACCTTGAAGAAAAACTTATTCTTCATCAGGATAAAAGAATCAGACTTATTATAACTGATGGTGCTTTTTCTATGGATGGAGACCTTGCTAAACTTGACGTAATAGTTGAACTTGCAGAAAAATATAATGCTATGATTTTCGTTGATGAAGCTCATACTTCCGGCTATATTGGTAAAACAGGCAGAGGTACTGCAGAACATTTTGGAGTACTTGGTAAAATTGATATCATCTCAACTACGCTCGGAAAAGCGCTCGGAGGAGCATCAGGAGGTTGCATATCAGGAAGGAAAGAAGTTGTAGAGCTCTGCAGGCAAAGAGGAAGACCTTATCTTTTCTCAAATGCCGTTGCTCCTTCAATTGTTGAAGGTTCTCTCAAAGTTCTTGACCTTATTTCAAAAACAACGGAAAGAAGAGATAAACTCGAAGAAAATACTAAATTCTGGAGACAGGCACTGACTGACGCCGGATTTATTATAAAACCGGGAGAAACTGCTATTGTTCCGGTTATGCTTTTTAATGCAAAACTTTCTCAGGATTTCTCCAGAGACCTTTTCGCAGAAGGTATTTATGCTGTCGGATTTTTCTTCCCGGTCGTACCTAAAGGACAGGCAAGAATCAGAACTCAGCTTTCTGCCGCTCATGACAGGCATCACCTCGAAAAAGCTCTCGACGCCTTCGTAAAAGTAGGTAAAAAGTATGAAATATTAGGAAAAACAAAACAGGAAATAATAGACCGTTACGGTCTGTAATCTAATCAACAAGCCAAACACAAAGAGCAGGTTATTAAGTTAACCTGCTCTTTACTTTTTTTACGCTTTCTTATTTACACTTACTTTTATTAATTCTATTGCTATTTTTGTATAAATAAATCTGATTGTTATGTATATTAGAACAAAATTAGACCTTACAAAAGAATTAACAAATATAAGGGAATCGGGGCTTTACAAAGATGAAAGAATAATTCTTTCAGACCAGAAAGCAAATATTGATGTTATTTTCCCTGCTGATTCAGAGCCGCGTGAAGTATTAAATTTCTGTGCAAATAACTATCTCGGACTCGCAAATCACACTGAAATAATTAAAGCGGCACATTCTGCTCTCGATTCGCACGGATTCGGTATGGCTTCAGTAAGATTTATCTGCGGAACCCAGGATATTCATAAAACTCTTGAAAAAAAGATTTCGGATTTTTATCAGACAGAAGATACTATTTTATACTCTTCATGCTTTGATGCTAACGGAGGCCTTTTTGAATCAATTCTTAACACCGAAGATGCAATTATCACAGATAGTTTAAACCACGCAAGCATAATTGACGGTATCCGGCTTTGCAAAGCACGACGGCTCATTTACAATCATTCGGATATGAAATCTCTCGAAGAAAAACTTAAACTCGCACGAGAGGGCTCGGATATCTGGGAATCAACAGGATTAGAAGCAATGCCACATCCGGCAAGAAACATCATTATTGCAACTGACGGAGTTTTTTCAATGGATGGCGATATTGCCAATCTTCAGGAAATAGTTGAACTTGCGAATAAATATGATGCTATGGTTATGGTTGACGATTCTCATGCAACCGGATTTCTCGGGAAAAAGGGCAGAGGTTCGATTGAATTTTGCGGTGTACTCGGAGAAATTGATATTATTACTTCAACGCTCGGCAAGGCAATGGGTGGTGCTTCTGGCGGTTTTACTACCGGCAAGCGTGAAATCATTGAAATGTTAAGACAACGTTCGAGACCTTATCTTTTTTCAAATACTCTT
>Ga0073934_10003850_pt1 | contig 26449 bp, 28 predicted proteins | sample LarsenN4metaG_FD_76834 | JGI IMG/M metagenome (GOLD analysis project Ga0073934, IMG submission 76834) | Hot spring sediment bacterial and archeal communities from British Columbia, Canada, to study Microbial Dark Matter (Phase II) - Larsen... ... | reverse complement strand
GTGGTGCAGGGGGCCGTGAACCCGGACGAGTTCTACGTGCACAAGCCGATGCTCGCGGCCGGCCGGCCCGCGATCCTGCGGCGCGCGCTTGGCGCGAAGCGGCAGAAGATGGTCTACGCCGAGGGGGAGGGCCGCACGACGCGAATGGTCACCGTGCCCGACTCCGAAGCCGGCCGCTTTTCGCTCACCGACGCCGAGGTGCTCGAGCTCGCGCGCATCGCCTGCACGATCGAGGTGCACTATGGTCGCCCGATGGACATCGAATGGGCGAAGGACGGCGCCGACGGCTTGCTCTATGTGCTGCAGGCGCGCCCGGAGACGGTGAGGGCGCGCACCGAAGCCGGCGCCGAGGAACGCTATCAACTGCGGGCGCGCTCGCGCGTCCTCGTCAGCGGACGGGCGATCGGACACAAGATCGGCTCGGGCCGGGTGCGTAACGTGCGCGACGCCTCCGAAATGTCGCGCGTGCGCAAGGGCGACGTGCTGGTCACCGGCATGACCGACCCGAACTGGGAGCCGGTGATGAAACTCGCCGCCGCGATCGTCACCGACCGGGGCGGGCGCACCTGCCATGCGGCGATCATCGCGCGCGAACTGGGCATCCCGGCGGTGGTCGGCTGCGGCGACGCCACCGCCCGGCTCGCCGACGGCCAGATGGTGACGGTTTCGTGCGCCGAGGGCGACACCGGCCACGTCTACGAGGGCGCGCTGCCGTTCGAGGTGAGCGCCGCGGAACGGCGCGAGCTGCCGCCGATACCGGTCAAGATCGCGATGAACGTGGGCAATCCCCGGCTCGCGTTCACGTTCGCCGCGCTGCCGAACGCCGGCGTCGGACTGGCGCGGCTGGAGTTCATCATCAACAACGAGATCGGCGTGCACCCGAAGGCGTGCCTGGAGGCGGCATCGCTGCCGCCGGAACTTCGCGCCGCGGTCGAGCGCGCGGCGCGCGGCTACGCCGATCCGCGCGCGTTCTTCCGCGAGAAGCTGGTCGAGGGCGTGGCGACCATCGCCGCGGCGTTCTGGCCCAAGCCCGTCATCGTGCGCCTGTCGGACTTCAAGTCGAACGAATACCGCAAGCTCCTCGGCGGCGAGCGCTACGAGCCCGAGGAGGAAAACCCCATGCTCGGGTTCCGCGGCGCGGCGCGCTATCTCGCCGCCGGCTTTCGCGACTGCTTCGAGCTGGAGTGCGAGGCCCTGCGCCGCGTGCGCGACGAACTCGGCTACACCAACGTCGAGATCATGGTTCCGTTCGTGCGCACGCTCGCCGAGGCGCGCGAGGTGGTGGCGCTGCTGGCCGCGAACGGCCTAAAGCGCGGCGAAAACGGCCTGAAGGTGGTGATGATGTGCGAGGTGCCTTCGAACGCCGTGCTGGCCGAGGCCTTTCTGGAGCATTTCGACGGCTTTTCCATCGGCTCGAACGACCTCACCCAGCTCACCCTGGGCCTTGACCGCGACTCCGGTCTGGTCGCCGAAAGCTTCGACGAACGCGATCCGGCGGTGCGAGCGCTTGTCGCACAGGCGATCGCCGCCTGCCGCAGGCAGGGCAAGTACGTCGGCATCTGCGGCCAAGGCCCGTCGGACCATCCGGACCTCGCGCGCTGGCTGATGGAGCAGGGCATCGAGAGCCTGTCGCTCAACCCGGACACGGTGATTTCGACCTGGCTGGCGCTCAGCGAGAGCGCAGCAGACGCTGGCGCTGGCGCTGCCACTCCCGTTCGCGCTCGGACGCCCGCTTGTCGTGCCTGAGCTTGCCGCGGGCGAGCGCGATCCGCGCCTTGATGCGGCCGTTCGCAAAATGCAGGTCGAGCGGCACCAGCGTATAGCCGCGTTGCTCCACCTTGCCGACGAGGCGGCGGATCTCGTCGGCCTTCATCAGGAGCTTGCGGGTGCGCGTCGGATCGGCGTGCACATGGGTGGACGCGGCGGCAAGCGGGCTGACGTGGGCGCCGACCAGCCAGAGCTCACCGCCGCGCGCCATCACGTACGCCTCCTTGATCTGCACGCGCCCGGCGCGGATCGCCTTGACCTCCCACCCCTCGAGCGCGAGGCCAGCCTCGTAACGCTCCTCGATGAAGTAATCGTGCAGCGCCTTGCGGTTCTCGACGATGATCATGGCGGAGCGGGCGAACGCATTCTAGCAACGCCATGAAGCGCATCCGCCGCTCGGCGATCGTCGAGCGCAGCGCGCAGGAGCTCTATGCGCTCGTCGAGGACATCGAGTCATACCCGCAGTTCCTGCCGCGCTGCGTGGCGGCACGGGTGCACGAGCGCAGCGGCGCGCGCACCGTCGCCACGCTCACCTTCGGCCTGCCGCATTTCAGCCAGTCGCTCACGACGGAGAACGCGAATCATCCCGGAGAGTCCATCCGCATGCGCCTGCTGGAAGGCCCGTTCCGGCATTTCTCGGCCGCGTGGCGCTTCGCGCCGCTCGGCGCGCACGCGGCGCGGATCGATTTCTCGATGGAATACGAGTTCGCGAACCGGATCGCGGCGAAGGCGCTCGGGCCGTTGTTCGAACGCATGGCCGACACCATGGTCGAGGCGTTCCGCGCCCGCGCCGAAAACGCACGCGACCGATGAAGGTGGAAGTGGTCTACGCCCTGCCGGAACGGCAGGATCTCGTCGTGCTCGATCTCGCGCCGGGTGCGACCGCAGGCGATGCCGTCGCGGCCAGCGGCCTGCTCGAGCGTCATGCACTGCCCGATCCCGGCCGACTCGTGCTGGGGATATCGGGGGCGCCGGTCGCGCCCGGCCAGCGCCTCGCGGAAGGCGATCGGGTGGAGATCCTGCGTCCGCTCGCGACGGACCCGGCCGAGGCGCGACGCCAGCGCGCGCGGGCACGCCGGCGCTAGTTGCACCACTGCTGCACGAGCTGGCGGGCCTTGGACGTCTCCTGCTGGATCTGGGCGTCGTCGAGGTAGTAGCGCTCGCCCTTGTCGTCCGTGCGGGCGATGCGCTGGCCGCTTTCGAGCGTGCGCAGGGCCTCGCGCGCGCGCTCGCAGTTCTCGCGTCTCGCTTGGGCGTCCTGTCGCTCCTGCTCGGCCTTTGCGGCCGCTTTCTGCGCTTCCAGCTGACGCTTGCGATACTCCTGCTCGATGTCGGCAGGCGACGCGGGCCCCTTCTTCGCATCCTTGGCGGCGGCCCCTGAGGATGGCGGTGCCTCGCCGGGCGGAGGCACGCGGATCGTCGTCACCTTCGCGCCCGGCGGCGGCGCGTCGCCGCAGACGCGGCGGCCGCCTTCGTTCCAGCACTTGATCTGCGCCTGCGCCGCGCCTGCGGTCGCGGCGAGGACAAGAATGAAAAGGAAAGCTCGCATCGCTGCACCCGTTGAACGCGCGCCGCGCGCCCCGGCGCACATGCAGGCAAGCTAGCGGCTTTCGGCTCGCGCGTCAAACGGGCCTCGCGTATAATGCGCATTTGCGCGCAAGACAGATCATGCGGGTAATCCGGAAGGCGCTGACCTTCGACGACGTCCTGCTCGTTCCCGCCCATTCGCGCGTCCTGCCGCGAGACGTTTCGCTGAAGACCCGCCTGACGCGCGGGCTCGAACTGAACATCCCGCTCGTGTCGGCGGCGATGGATACGGTCACCGAGGCGCGTCTCGCGATCGCGATCGCGCAGGAAGGCGGTATCGGCATCATCCACAAGAACCTTCCGATCGCGGCGCAGGCGGCGGAAGTGGCGAAAGTGAAGCGCTTCGAATCGGGCGTACTGCGCGACCCGATGACGGTGTCACCGGACATGACCGTGCGCGAGGTGCTGGCGCTGCAGCAGCAGCACAGGATCTCGGGATTTCCGGTGGTCAAGGACGGTCGGGTCGTCGGCATCGTCACCAACCGCGACGTGCGCTTCGAGACGCGGCTGGACCAGCCGGTGCGGCAGATCATGACACCGCGGGAGCGGCTGGTCACCGTGCGCGAGGGCGCCAGCCGCGACGAAGCGATGCAGGCCATGCACCTGCACCGCCTGGAGCGCGTGCTGGTGGTGGACGAGGAGTTCCGGCTGAAGGGCCTCATCACGGTCAAGGACATCCTCAAGGAATCCGAGCATCCGAACGCGTGCAAGGACCCGCAGGGCAAGTTGCGCGTCGGCGCCGCGGTCGGCGTCGGCGAGGGCACCGACGAGCGGGTCGCCGCGCTCGTCGAAGCGGGCGTTGACGTGCTGGTGGTGGACACAGCGCACGGTCACGCGCAAGGCGTGCTCGATCGAGTGCAGTGGATCAAGTCGCGCTATCCGGAGGTGGAGGTGATCGGGGGCAATGTCGGCACCGCCGAAGGCGCGAGGGCGCTCGTGGACCATGGCGCCGACGGGGTCAAGGTCGGCATCGGCCCCGGTTCGATCTGCACCACCCGCATCGTCGCCGGCGTCGGCGTGCCGCAAATCACCGCGATCCAGGACGTCGCCGAGGCGCTCGCGCCGACAGGGGTACCCCTGATCGCGGACGGCGGCGTGCGCTACTCGGGCGACATCGCCAAGGCGATCGCCGCCGGCGCGCACGCGGTGATGCTGGGCTCGCTTTTCGCCGGCACCGACGAAGCGCCCGGCGAAATCGAGCTTTATCAAGGCCGCTCCTACAAGGCCTACCGCGGCATGGGTTCGCTCGGCGCGATGCAGCGCGGCGCCGCGGACCGCTATTTCCAGGACTCGGACATGAACGTCGAAAAGCTGGTCCCCGAGGGCGTCGAAGGACGGGTGCCCTACAAGGGCAGCGTGGTGTGGGTGATCCAGCAGCTGCTCGGCGGGCTGCGCGCCAGCATGGGCTACACCGGCTCGGCGAATCTGGACGAGCTGCGCCGGCGCGCGCAGTTCGTCGAGATCACCTCGGCGGGCATGCGCGAATCGCACGTGCACGACGTCCAGATCGTCAAGGAAGCCCCGAACTATCGGGTCGAGTAGCGCGTTGCACGACCGGATTCTCATCCTCGACTTCGGCGCGCAATACACGCAATTGATCGCGCGCCGCGTGCGCGAAGCCAGGGTGTACTGCGAGATCCATCCGGCCGACGTCGGCGACGGCTTCGTGCGCGAATTCGCCGCCGGCGGGCGGCTGCGCGGCATCATCCTCTCGGGCAGCCATCTCTCGGCCTACGATGCCGGCGCGCTGAAGGCCCCCGATGCCGTGTTCGCCCTCGGCGTACCGGTGCTCGGCATCTGCTATGGGATGCAGACCATGGCGCAGCAGCTCGGAGGTCGTGTCGAACCGGGCAAGGTTCGCGAGTTCGGCTACGCGGAGGTCCGCATTCACGGACATACGCGGCTGCTGGAAGGCATCGAGGATTTCCGCACGCCCGAAGGCCACGGCATGCTGCGCGTGTGGATGAGCCACGGCGACAAGGTGGTCGAAATGCCGCCCGGGTTCCGCCTGATGGCCTCGACGCCATCCTGCCCGATCGCCGGCATGGCGGACGAGGCGCGGGGCTTTTACGGCGTGCAGTTCCATCCGGAGGTCACGCACACGGTGCAGGGCGCGCGCATCCTGCATCGCTTCGTGCGCGACATCTGCGGCTGCACGGGCGACTGGAACATGCCCGATTTCGCCGCGGAAGCGGTGGCGCGCATCCGTGCCCAGGTCGGCGCGGACGAGGTGATCCTCGGCCTCTCCGGCGGTGTGGATTCCTCGGTCGCGGCGGCGCTCATCCACAGGGCGATCGGCGAGCGGCTGACCTGCGTGTTCGTGGACCACGGGCTGCTGCGGCTGAACGAGGCCGAGCAGGTCATGGAGGCGCTCGGGCGCGACCTGGGGGTGAAAATCCTCCACGTGGACGCGGCGGCGGAATTCATGGAGCGCCTCGCGGGCGTCTCCGAGCCGGAGCAGAAGCGCAAGGTCATCGGCGCCGCGTTCGTCGAGGTTTTCCAGCGCGAGGCCGCGCGGATCCCCAACGCCCGCTGGCTCGCGCAAGGCACCATCTATCCGGACGTGATCGAGTCGGCGGGTGCGAAGACAAGGAAGGCAACCAGCATCAAGTCGCACCACAACGTCGGTGGCCTGCCCGAGACGCTGCATCTGCGGCTGTTGGAGCCGCTGCGCGAGCTGTTCAAGGACGAGGTGCGGGAACTGGGCCTCGCGCTCGGTCTGCCTCGCGAGCTGGTGTTCCGCCACCCGTTCCCCGGTCCCGGCCTCGGCGTTCGCATCCTGGGTGAGGTGAAGAAGGAATACGCCGACCTGCTACGGCGTGCGGATGCGATTTTCATTGACGAGCTGCGCGCGAGCGGCTGGTACGACAAGGTGAGTCAGGCGTTCGCCGTCTTCCTGCCGGTGAAAAGTGTCGGCGTGATGGGCGATGGGCGCACGTACGAGCATGTCGTCGCTCTGCGTGCGGTCGAAACCTCCGACTTCATGACCGCCGACTGGGTCGCGCTCCCGCACGAGCTGCTTGCGCGCGTGTCCACGCGCATCATCAACGAGGTGCGCGGCATCAACCGGGTCACTTACGACATCTCCTCGAAGCCGCCGGCGACCATCGAGTGGGAGTAGGGCGTGCGCCGCGCAGCGGACCCTTTCGGATCGTGACCGCGTACGGTCCGGCGCCGCGGCCGGCGAACGATCAGCCTCGCGCCCGCAGAATGCCGGCGAAGTAGGCGGAGAGTTCCTCGCGCGCCTGCAAGGGCAGCACATGGCCCACGTACTGGTCGGGCCGTACGATGACCATGCAGCCCCGCTCGCGGTCTATGCCGCGCATGTCGAAGATGTCCTCGCCCCGCTTGTGATCGGCGCAGAAGATCTTTTCGTAGTCGCACAGCCCGTAGCGACCCACGTGCGGACGCAGCAGCGTGGGCATCCGGGTGAACTCCAGTTCGCGGAATCCCTGCTGGAAAACGGCGCGCGTGTCAATGACCGCGTCCACGTCCTCGCCCGGTGCGCGATGGCGGCGCAGCGGTGACGCCGCGTCGTGTTCGAGCCAGTCGCAAAGCGCCGCGACAGTGCCGCCGGCCCCGCCGGTGTCGCCGGCAGGCGCAAACAGAAAGAGCCGGAAACGGGCATCGGCCTCGATGCAATGCCCCAAGTGCATCGGCCGGGCGTCGGCCAACCGCACCACGGGAGCGGAGTGAAAGCGCTTGCCGATGGGAAAACCCCGGGCGAGGTGCTGATGGGTCGGCAGACCGGTCAGCGCGCTCGGCTCGTACTGCACGGTAAGCCCGCAGGTAAAAGGCAGGTTGCGGACGAAATCGCGTGCGACGCGCGGCAGACCATCCACGACGTCATCGGCGCCGGCGCCGACGACCCGCGCCCACGTGTGGTCGAACTCGATGAGCGCCTTGGCCGTGCCGCGGCGCTCGCTCGAGTAGCTATGCAGCAGCGCCGGCTCGGCGCGCCCGGTCAGCACCAGGATCAGCTTCCAGCCGAGGTTGAACGTGTCGCCCATGGACACGTTCATGCCTTGCCCGGCCTTGGGACTGTGCGTATGGCAGGCGTCGCCGGCGAGCATCACGCGCGGCGTGCGGCGCGACACCTCGCTTTCGGGCACGTCGTCGAACTTGTCGGTGAGACGGTGGCCGATCTCGTAGATGGACCACCAGACGATTTCCTTCACGTCGAGCGTGAAGGGCCGGAAGATGCGCTGCGCCTTGGCGATGATGTCCGCCGCCGTCAGGCCGCGGTCGGCGACGCGCTCGTTTTCGGCGAGCCGGTCGAGCTCGACGTACACCCGCACCAGGTGCCCGCCCTCGCGCGGCAGCACCATCAGCGTGCCTTCGCGCTGCGAGCGCACGAACGACTTCATGCGCCAGTCGGGGAAGTCGGTCACGGCGAGCAGATCAATCACGCCCCAGGCCTGGTGCGCCGCGTCGCCTTGCAGTCTGCCGCCGATCGCGCTGCGCACCGCCGAGCGCGCGCCGTCACAGCCGACGACATAACGGGCGCGCACGGTGGCCTTCTCGCCTTCGCGCCCGGGCGCGGTTCGCTCGAGCGTGACCGTGACCGGGTAGTCGGCCGCGCCGGGGTCCACGCGCACGTCCGCCACTTTCAGTCCATAGTCGGGCTCGAGCCGCGTCGGCGAATTCCGCATCACGTCAAGGAACATGTCGTGCACGCGCGCCTGGTTGAGCAGGACGTGCGGCATCTCGGAGATGCCGTCGGGCACGTCCTGCACGCGCGCGACACGGGTGAGCGCTCCTTTGGCATCGGGGGCCCAGAAGGTGGTCTCGTTGATCCATACCGCCTCGCGCATCACCTTCTCGGCGAAGCCGAACGCCTGGAACATCTCCATCGTGCGCACGCTGATGCCGTCGGCCTGGCCTCTCTCCATCGGCCCGAGCTTCGGCTCCACCAGCATCGTGCGGATCCGGGGTACGCGCGCGAGCTGCGCGGCGAGGCACAGGCCGGCCGGGCCCGAGCCGGCGATCAGGACGTCCACCGTCTCCGGCAACGGATCGCCGGCACGGCGGTGACCGGGGGCAGCCGGCTGGATGTCCGGATCACCCGGCCTGAAACCGTTGACGTGGTACTGCATCGCAGTGTCCTCCTGCCGCAGATCGGTGATGATATGTTTGCGGATAATATGTATACATACTACAATCGTCAAGCGGGAACTGACCCTTTGCGCCTGCCGCAGGCGCCCGGCACAAGGCCGGCGAAGGAGACCGGGATGGACAGACTGAAAATGGCGGGCCACCTGATCCGCCGATTGCACCAGCAGTCGACGCAGGTGTTCCAGGCGCGCACCCGGGAGGCGGGTTTCGATCTCACCTCGGTGCAATTCGCCGCGCTCGACGTGGTCGCCGAGCGGCCAGGCATAGATCAGGCAAGCCTTGCGGCAACCATCAGCTTCGACCGCGCGACCATCGGCGGCGTCGTGGAACGGCTCGAACAGAAAGGCTGGATCCGCCGCGAGGTCAGCACGGACGACAGGCGCGCGCGCCGGCTCTACCTGACTGCCGAAGGCAAGCGGCTTCTGGCGGCGGTGCGACCGGTCGTCGAGGCGCTGCAGACGGACATCCTTGCCGCGCTGACGCCCGCCGAGCGGGCCGCTTTCGTCGCGCTCGCACGCAAGGCGCTTGCGCTGGAATGATCTGCTCCCGCCGCAACGGATGGCTGGACCCGCGCGATTACGCACGCCGGTCTTCTGATGCAGAGCGCGCTTGGCGCTACACTCGCGGCGCGCTGCACGGCGAGACGCTCGCAAGGGCTTGCGGGACCCTCTGCCGCAAACTGCCCGGGGCTGAACGCACTGGCGGCAGGATCGGCATCCGCGAACGCAACGATTTTCGAAGGCGTCGGTGAGCGAGGGCGAATGAACGACGAGGCATTCATGCGCCGCGCGCTGGAACTAGCGCGGCGCGCAGCGGACGAGGGCGAAGTGCCGGTCGGTGCGGTGGTGGTCGCCGACGGGCGCATCGTCGGCGAAGGCTGGAATCGCCCGATTTCGTCGCGCGACCCGACTTCGCACGCCGAAACCGAGGCGATCCGCGCCGCGGCGCGCGTGCTGGATAACTACCGCTTCAACGGCGCAACGCTGTATGTGACGCTCGAGCCCTGCGCGATGTGCGCCGGAGCCATCCTCCACGCCCGGATCGGGCGCGTGGTGTTCGGCGCGCCCGATCCGAAGACCGGGGCGGCCGGCAGCGTCGTCAACCTGTTCGCCGAGACGCGGCTCAATCATCATGCGGCAGTCGAGGGCGGCGTGCTCGCCGAGGAGTGCGGCGCGCTGCTGCGCGCCTTTTTCGCCGCGCGCCGATGAGAATCGAGATTGACGCGGCGGCGCAAGAGCTTGCGCTTCTGGATGGCGCTCGGGTCCTGAGGCGCTACCCGGTGTCCACGGCCAAGAACGGGCTCGGTGAGCGCAACGGAAGCTTCTGCACCCCGCGCGGCCGGCATGTGGTGCGCGCGAAGATCGGAGCGGGGAAGCCTCTGAACGCGGTGTTCGTGCGGCGGCGTCCCACCGGGGAGATCTGGACGCCGGAGCTGCACGCCCGCTATCCCGGTCGCGACTGGATCCTGACCCGGATCCTCTGGCTCTCCGGATGCGAGCCCGGTTTCAACCGGCTGGGTGAGGTGGACACGATGCGTCGCTATATCTACATCCACGGTGCGCCGGAGACCGCCGAGATGGGAAAACCGGGCTCGATCGGGTGCGTCAGAATGCGAAGCGCCGACGTACTGGAGCTCTTCGAGCTGGTTCCGCCGTATGTCCCGGTCCTGATCCACGGATGACGCCGACCGGCGACGCCACAAGCGGGCAATATTTGGCAAACGACTGTCAAAACATGGCGTTACGTGACATTCGCCCTCGACTTCCCTGCTGTCGAAGCAGAACATTGCAAAAAGGTGTAACGTGTTGATCGCAGAACGCGATCGGGCGGTGCAGGTCGAAGAACAAAGGAGGCTCTATGAAGCCGATGCGTGAGCCGGTGAAGAAAGCGGTGCGGGGTGCACGGGGTGCATTGCGTCTCGCGTTGGTCGCTGCGTTCGGGGTCGCCGCTGGCGGTTGCTCGCTGCTGTCCGAATATCGAATCACCGACCGCGACGTGCTGCGTAATCCGGACGGGCACATCGTCGGACAGAAGGAGACGTTGCGTTATCGCGGAACCGGCGAAGTCTTGACGCGGATCTCGTTGTACGCGCCGTGGCGCAACGCCGATGGACAGATCGTCGGTTACGAGGAACGGACGCGCAGCGGCTCCATCATCCGCGACCTGCAGGGCAACGTCATCGGCGGGCGCTGGAAAGACCTGCGCAGCCGCGGGACCAACATGTACAACGAGGGCATCGCCGTCGTGTTCGTGCAACCCGCAGCGCGGCGCGGTGCGGGTTCGGAAGTGCAGCCGGTCGCTGCTCTCGACTTCGTCCGGCTCGCCGAGAGGCTCTAGGCGCCGCTGGGCAGCTTCAAGCCGGTCATTCGCTCGCGGCTGGGCGAGCGAATGACCCCCTTTTCGCAGATGATCGCGCTCACCAGTTCGGCGGGCGTGATGTCGAACGCAGGGTTGCGCGCGGACACGCCTTCGGGCGCCCAACGCGTGCCGCGGTAGCCGGTCACCTCGGCGGGATCGCGCTCTTCGATCCGGATCGCGTTCCCGTCAGATGCATCAAAGTCGAAGGTGGACAAGGGCGCCGCGACATAGAACGGCACCCGGTGCCGCTGCGCAAGCACCGCAAGCATGTACGTGCCGATCTTGTTGGCGACGTCGCCGTTGGCAGCGATGCGGTCGGCGCCCACCAGCACGAGATCCACCTCCCCGCGGCTCATGAGGAATCCGGCCGCGTTGTCGGTGATGAGCGTGCAGGGGATCCCCTCCTGCACGCACTCCCACGCGGTAAGGCGAGCACCTTGCAGGTACGGACGCGTCTCGCAGGCGATCACTGAAACGCCCTTGTCGCGCGCCGAGCGCACGATGCCGAGCGCGGTGCCGTGGCCGGCGGTCGCAAGCGCGCCGGTGTTGCAGTAGGTGAGGATGCGCGCCCGTGGCGGAATCAGCGGCGCACCGTGCGCGCCGATGGCCCGGTTCACGGCAATGTCTTCCGCAAGGATGGCGAGCGCCTCGGCCTCGAGATCCTTCGCGCGCTTCATGCGCGCCAGCGCCCAGAACAGGTTCACCGCCGTCGGTCGGCTCGCGGCCAGCCGCTCGTATGCTTCGGGCGTACCGCGCCCAAGCACGACGCCGAAGGCCGCGGCGCAACCGATGGCCGGAGCCCCCCGCACCACCATGTCACGGATCGCCTGCGCCACCTCGGCGGCGCTGCGGCAGGCCATGTAGACGGTCTCGGCGGGCAGGAGCCGCTGGTCGAGCAGCTCCAGCGCTTCGCCCGTCCAGCGGATCGGCTCGACCGTCACACCACGCGCTCGTTGCCGCCGTCCACCGGGATCTGCGCGCCCGTGGTCTTGGCAAACAGCGGACCGCACAGCTCCGCGGCAAGCTCGGCGACGTCGCGCGAACGTACTTCGGTGCGCAGCAGGTTGTTCCGGCGATATTGCTCGACGGTCATGCCATAGGCCTGCGCCCGCGCCTCGAGAAGCGCCTCGGTCCACAGACCGGTGTCGAAGACCTGGTTGGGATGGAGCGTGTTGATGCGGATGCCGTCGCGTGCCCATTCCAGCGCGGCCACGCGCGCGAGCTGGTTCAGTGCCGCCTTCGAGGCCGAGTAGGCGCCCGCACCGGGACCGGGGGCCGGCACGTTCTTCGAGCCGATCACGGCGATGCGCCCGCCGCGCGGCGCGAGCTTGAGCAGCGCATGGCTTGCCTGCATCACGATCAGGCTGGCCTCGACGTTCACGTGCATCGCCCGCCGCCACATGTCGGGGGTGATTTCCTCGACCCGCTGCGACGCCGGGAAGATACCGGCGTTCAAGACCAGCATGTCCACGCCGCCGAACCGCCTGACCGCGGCATCGAGCGCCGCGTCCACCGCGCTCGTGTCGGTGATATCGCAAACGACACCGAGACAATCCGGTCGCTCCCATTGCCGCTCGATCGCCGGGTCGAGGTCGAGCCCCACCACCGCTGCCCCGCGTTTCAGAAACGCCTCGACGCAGGCGCGACCGATGCCCGAAGCCGCCCCGGTGACGAGCGCCACCTCGCCGGCAAACACCGGCGCATGTCCAGCCCGCTTCAGCTTCGCCTGCTCCAGCTCCCAGTACTCGATGTCGAAGATGTGCTTTTCATCCAGCGCCTTCCAGCCGCCCAGTGCTTCGGCGCGCAGGATCACGTCCACCGTGTGCGCATACAGCTCTTCGACCACGGCCGTGTCCTTCGCGGTACGGCCCATGGCGACGAAGCCGAATTCCGGGTCGAGGGCCATGCGCGGCGCCGGATCGAGCATCGTCTTTTTCTCCGCGACCCGCGCAGCGTTGCGCTCGAAGTAAGCGCGGTAGGAGGCCGTGAACCCTGCGACGTCGCGCCCGAGCATCGGCACCGGCTTGGTGCGGATCACGTGGTCCGGCGTCGCCGGCCCGCTTTGCGCGATGCGCGCCACCTCCGGGTGGCGCGCGAATGCAAGAAAGCGCGGCGCATCGTTGAAGCGCAGAATCATCGGAAAGCCCGCCGCCTGCGACACGTCGCGCCGCAGCGCCGCCGCCGCGACGCGGACAAACGGCGCCGGCGCGGCGGGCGGAAGCTCGACGCGCCAGGCGCCGCGCCGCTCCAGGTATGCCTCGGCCATGCCGACCAGCTCGATCATGCGTTCATAGGACTCGCGCGCCTCGGCGCCGAACGAGAACACGCCGTGGCCGAGCAGCACCATGCCGATCGTGTGGCGGCCCGCCTGCCGCGGAAACTCCCGCGCGCAATACGCCGCCAGATCGAAGCCGGCCATGATGTACGGAATGATCACCGCGCGATCACCGTAGATTTCGCGAATCCGCGCTTCACCGTCCGGCGCGTTCGACACCGAGAGTACGGCGTCGGCGTGGGTGTGATCCACGTACCGCCAGGGAAGGATCGCGTGCAGCAGGGTTTCGACCGACGGCGCCGGTGCCCCGGCGCGCAACGTGTGGACGGCCAGTTCGTTCACCATCTGGCGATCCGACAGCCTCGGCAGCGAGGCAAGGCGCCGCACCGCGTCGAGCTTCACTGGCGCGAACCCCGCCGCCTCGATCGTCTCCAGATCCCAGCCGCTGCCCTTGACGTAGAGAACCTCTTCGTCCTCGCCGAAGAGGTTTTTTTCGACGATCTTGACCGAGGTATTGCCGCCGCCGTGCAGAACGAGCGACTTGTCGCGCCCGAGCAGCCTCGAGGTGTACACGCGCAGCCCCAGCGGCCCTTGAAACTGCGCCGCCTCGGCGTCGCTCCAGAGGCTTTTCATGGGCGCGGATTATACTTTCCGCTCATGTACCGGATCGAGCTGATGAGCTGGGACAAGGCGCAGCCCATCGCGGGCCCGATCCGCTTTGCGATCTTCGTCGGCGAGCAGAACGTGCCGCCCGGAATCGAGCTCGACGACATGGATGCGAAGTCGGTGCACGCGATCGCGTACACGCCCGATGGCCAGGCGGTCGGCACCGGCCGGCTGCTCCCCGATGGCCACATCGGGCGCATGGCGGTGGTCAAGGAATGGCGCCGGCAGGGCGTCGGCGCGGCAATCCTCGAAGCGCTGGTAGAGGAAGCGCGCCGGCGCGGCCACGCGGAGGTCGTGCTCTCGGCGCAGCTCCAGGCCGCCGAGTTCTACCGCAACCACGGCTTCGTCGCCGAAGGCAAGGTGTACCAGGAGGCTGGCATCCTGCATCAAAGGATGCGTCGCAGGCTCTAGTGCGGCGCACCGCCGGCGGGACTCAAGGGGCGGTGCGCGCGAACTCGAACCCGACGGTTTCGCCCGCCGTGCCCGCGGCATCGAATGCGCGCTCGGCGAAGCGGACACGGCCGTCGGCTGCGCACAGAAGCACGGTCGCGCAGCGCGTGCCGTAATCCGACGCGGTGATTCTCGCCGCGTCAAGCAGCACGAACAGCGTCTCCACCGCGACGTGAGTCTCCAGAGCGCGCGCGAACCGCGCCTTCGCCTCGGCAACGTCCGGCGTGTCGAGCAGAAAGTTTCCCAACCCGTAGACGCCGGGCGCGAGCCGGCGCGGATCACCGTCGCGGTTGGACAGCCACCACAGCTCGTCGCGGTCCGCGACGAGCAGATTGAACCCGCTGTAGGCGGCTCGCCGGGCGGAGACTTCGGCGACGTACCCCGCCGGCCCCGCGTCGCCGGCGAGGAAGCGCGCGACCAGCGCGCCGCGCGACTCCACCGCCGTCGGATCGCGTCCACCACGATAATTGGTCACCGCGGCGAAGCGGCCGCTGCGTGTGACGCCCATCCACGTGCCCCCCGCCCTCAGATCGCGCCCGGCGAGGATCGAAGGGACGTCGCGCCAGAATCCGGCGGGTTCGGCCGGCCTGTCATGGAATTCGTCGCGGTTCGCCGCGACGACGAGCGGATAATCCGGCCGCGCGCGCCAGGCGACGAGGATCAGGCACATACGAAGCGCTCGATCCTCCGGTCCAGGCCGAGATCGGCGGTTTCGCGCGCCATGAGCGACTCCAGCGCGGCGCCGTCGCGCACGCCCTCGTAGACCTCCATGTAGGTCGTCGCATCGTCGCACCGGCGCATCCAGCGCCCGTGCACGCCTGTTTCGCGTGCAACCGTCTCGAACAACCGCGCCACGCGCGCGCGTACCTCCTCGATCCGCGCCGGATCCACGCGGTAGTACACGTAGTAGTTGGTCACCGCGAGTAGGGCAGAGGCAGCACCGCGGCCGGATCACCGTCGGGTGCGATGCGGATCGGGCTGCCGGATTCGATCGCGGCGCTCGCGAGCACCGCGAGCGCCTCGCCGTCGGCCGCGTTCACCACCAAACCCGCGGGCTCTCCCGGCTGCGCGTCGCAGAACATCCTCTGGCCGGGCCGCAGCGCGGCGGTCGTACCCAGTCGGTACATGCGCCGCTTGACCGCGCCGCGGTACTGGGCGCGTGCCACGACCTCCTGCCCGGGATAGCAGCCCTTGCGAAAGTCCACGCCGCCGATCACTTCGAAATTGACCATCTGCGGCAGCAGCTGATCCTGGGTCGCAGCCGAAATCCACGGGATCCCGGCGCGAATGTCCTGCAGCATCCACTGCGCCGGCTCCGCGTTGGCCTGCAGCCCGACGTCACCAAGGACCAGAAACCGCTCCGGACCCAGCCGCACGAGCACTTTTCCTTCGCGCGAGCCGACGGCCAGTTCATCCTCCGGCACCGGCAGGCCGAGCGCGCCAAGCTCCCGCGCCGCGTCTTCGCCCCAGACGCCGTGCTGCGGCCACGCCTCGCTCGCATCGGCGATGCTCACCTTTGCCCGCAGCACGTACATCGCGAGTCGCCGGGCGACTGGCGCGGCGAGGTCGCGTGCGACCTGCAGCAGGTATCCGTCCCCGTGCGGAATCACGAGGAAGGTCGCCAGCAGGCGACCTTTTGCCGTGCACCATCCGGCGCGGCGCGCGCGGTCCGCCGGAAGACGCGCGATATCGGCGGTGAGCTGCGCGTGCAGGAACGCGCGGGCGTCCGCGCCTTCCACGCGCAGCAAGCCCCAAGCGTCGAGCTTCGCGGTCCGCATCGTAGAATGGCAATTTTAGTGGCAACCCTTGCTTCGCGCCCTGTCCGTCGCGCTCGCCGCCGCGCTGCTTGCCGCAGCGGGCTACGCGCTGTGGTACCTCGCCACGCCCGTCGAGGTCGCCGCGCTTCCGGCCGAGTTCGACATCCCTCCGGGGACCGGTTTCCGCGGCGCTGCGCGCCGCATGGAGGAGGCCGGCATCGCGGCGGGAGGCTGGCGCTTCGAGCTGCTCGCCCGTGCGCTCGGACGCGCGCAGGGGGTCAAGGCCGGCAGCTACGAGCTCACGCAGGCGCCGACGCCGCTCGAGCTGCTCGACAAGCTTACGCGCGGCGACGTCATGCAGGCGGAGATCACGCTCATCGAGGGGTGGACCTTCCGCCAGATCCGCGCCGCGCTCGATGCGCATCCCGGCGTGCGGCATGACGCACAGGGTCTGTCGGACGCCGAGGTTCTGTCGCGGGTGAAGGCCGCGGAGCCGCACCCGGAAGGACTGTTCTTTCCGGACACCTATGTCTTCCCGAAAGGCACCAGCGACCTGCGGATCCTCGAACGCGCCTACGCCGCGATGCAGCGCCACCTCGCGCGCGAATGGGCGGCACGGGATCCGACCACGCCCTACCGCACGCCGTACGAGGCGCTCATCATGGCTTCGATCGTGGAGAAGGAAACCGGACGCGCCGAGGAGCGCGAGCGGATCGCCGGGGTGCTGGTCAACCGTCTGCGCACCGGCATGCTCCTGCAGGTGGATCCGACGGTGATCTACGGGCTAGGCGAAAAGTTCGACGGCAATCTGAAGAAAATCCATCTTCAGACGGACGGCCCGTACAACACCTACACGCGGCCAGGCCTGCCGCCCACGCCGATCGCCTCGCCCGGGCTCGCGGCGCTGCGAGCCGCGCTGCGCCCGGCGAAAACCCGCGCGCTTTACTACGTCGCCCGCGGCGACGGATCGAGCGAATTCTCGCGCTCGCTGGAAGAGCACAACCGCGCCGTGCGAAAATACCAGCTCGATGCCGGACGCTAGAGGCCGGTTCATCACGCTCGAAGGCGTGGACGGCGCCGGCAAGTCTTCGCATCTGCCCTGGATCGCCGAGCGGCTGCGCGCCCCGGCGCGGGAAGTCGTGGTCACGCGCGAACCCGGCGGCACGCCGCTCGCGGAAAAGCTGCGCGCGCTGCTGCTCGCGGAAGCGATGGATCCGGTGTGCGAAACCCTTCTGATGTTCGCCGCACGCTGCGATCATCTCGCCCTCTCGATCGTGCCGGCGCTATCGCGCGGCGCCTGGGTGCTGTGCGACCGCTTCACCGACTCGACCCGCGCATACCAGGGCGCCGGCAAGGGCGTGCCGCAGGAACTGATCGAGCGGCTTGCCCAGCACGTCCATCCGGGCCTGCGGCCGGACCGGACGCTGCTTTTCGACTGTCCCTTTGAAGTGAGCCGCGCCCGGCTGCGGGGCACGGGACGTGCGCTCGATCGTTTCGAAGGCGAAACCCGCGAGTTCTTCGAGCGCGTGCGGGCGGCCTATCATCGGCTCGCCGCTGTGGAGCCCGGGCGCATCCGCGTGATTGATGGTGCGCAGCCGCCGGAGCAGGTGCGGGCACAGATCGAATCCGCGCTCCAAGGTCTCTGAACGCCGATGATCGCCGAACTTCAAGCCGAAACCTGGACCCGGCTTTGCGCGATGCGCGCCCGCCTGCCGCATGCGCTGCTACTGCACGGTCGCGCCGGGTCCGGAAAGCTCGCGCTCGCCGAGCGCTTCGCCCAGGCATTGCTTTGCGAAGCCGAGCGGTCGCGCAACCTGCCATGCGAAAGCTGCACGGCATGCCGCTGGTTTCTCGCGGGCAACCACCCGGACGTGCGCTACGTCGAGCCGGAGGCGATGGCGCGGCAGACCGGTTTTGCCGGTGATGAGGACGCGGCTGCCGCTGCAAGGCCGGTCGGGGCGAGCAGCGAGATCAAGGTGGAGCAGATCCGCGCGCTCGCCGATTTCGTCAATCTCGGCTCGCACCGCGGCGGACCGCGCGTCGCGATCGTGCATCCGGCCGAGGACATGAACGCAGCGGCGGCAAACGCGCTCCTCAAAAGCCTGGAAGAGCCGCCGCCGGGCGCGGTGTTCCTGCTGATATCGCACCGGCCATGGCGGCTTCCTCCCACCGTTCGCAGCCGTTGCATCGGCGTGGCGGTGCCACTGCCCGATGCGGCGGCGGCGCGCGCCTGGCTCGCCGCCAAAGGGGTTGCGAACCCTGAGCGCTGGCTCGCCTTCGCGGGCGGCGCGCCGCGACGGGCGCTCGAGCTTGCGACGGGCGAACACAGCAAGGCGCTCGAAGCGATGCTGGGCGCGCCGGAAGCCACCAACCTGGAATCCGCCTCGCGGGTCGAATCGCGCGAGGCACTCGAACTTCTGGCCGAGGCGCTGCAAAAGTACGCCCTTGACCGCGCCTTTCAGGCGATGGCGGGACGCCGCAAGTACTATCTGGCGCACAGCGGCGGCCGTGAATTCGTTCCGGCGCGGGACTGGCTTTCCTCCGCTCGCCGGATCGGTCGGCTCCGGTTGCTGGTTCGGCATCCGCTCAATCCGCGCCTGGTTGCTGCCGAGATCCTTTCAGCACTGCCGGAGCTGCGGAAAAAGGATCTTTGAATGGTCCTGAAAATTCTGTTGCAAGCTATTGTAATAACTGGATTAACGCTGTCCAGTACATCTTCCTTCGGGCAGGCTTACGAAGAATTCCTGAAGGCTGTCGAGCGCGGCGATGTGAAAGTCGTGGCAGGGCTTCTCGACAAGGGTCTGGACCCGGACACGGCTGACCCGAAAGGCAACACCGCGCTCATGATGGCCTCGCGCCTCGGCCACGAACACTTGGTAGGGCTCCTGCTCGAGCGCAAGGCCAACGTACGGGCGCGAACCCCGCATGGCGACACCGCCCTGATGATGGCCAGCCTCGGCGGCCATGTCGGCATCGCCAGGATGCTCATCGAGCGGGGTGCCCAAGTCCAGCAGCCCGGCTGGACTCCGCTGCATTACGCGGCCTTCATGGGACATGCGGAAATGATCCGGTTCCTCTTGGACAGGGGGGCGGAGAAGGACGCGGTGGCGCCCAACGGGTACACGGCGCTGATGCTGGCGGCGCGCGGTGGCCACCTTGAAGCCGCCCGGGTATTGCTCCAGGAAGACGCGGATTTCCGCCACAGGGGGCCGCAGGGGGAGACGGCGCTGGCGATCGCCCGTGCGAGGAACGACAAGCCCTTGGAGGAGCTTCTCAGGAGAGCCGGAGCGACCGAGTAGGGCGCGCGGGAGCCGGTTTCGAGGTAGCCGAACGAAAAGCCAGCTTGGCGCTCGCGAGGCTTTCCGTGGTCGCCATGTTACTTGACATAAGACACATTGTGCGCAACTTGGGTCTGGCCCAACTGGCTTTCAGCTCATCCGCTCCTTGGGCGGCATCGGGATCCGGACCACCGGAATTCCTTCCTCGAGCAAAGCGTCGTGCTCCTCGCGCGATGCCTGGCCGCGGATAGGTCGCGCCGCAGACTCGCCTCTGTGGATGCGCCGTGCCTCGTTTGGGAAGTCCCTGCCGACGTCCTCCGAACGCGTAAGGATCTCGTCCAAAAAGCGCGAATAAAGAATCTGGGCCGCGGCGAGCGGATCCCGCAGGGCGGGCTGCGTCTCGTTCTCCGATTCCACCGCCGGCGCCGCGGCGCCAAGATTCAGCCGTGCGGCCGATGGCAGCCGCTCGACACCGTCGGTTCCGCAATTCGGGCACGCCAGAAGCCCGCGCGCCCGCTGCGCCTCGTAATCCTCCGCCGATCCGAACCAGCCCTCGAAGCGATGACCCTCCCGGCAACGCAAGTCGAATACGATCATGTGCAAATGATACTAGGACGGGCCGTTGTCGAGCCGCGCCGTGACCGCCTTGAGAAGCCTGCGCAGGGTTTGAACGTCCTTCGCCCGGAAGCGCTGCAGTACGCGGCTTTCGTGCCGCCGCGCCTGCGCCACCACCGGTCGAATGCGAGCGCGGCCGCGGGGGGTCAGCTCAATCAGCGACTGGCGCAGATCCATGCCGCCCGCCATCCGGCGCACCAGCCGCCGGCGCTCCAGGCGGTCGAGCAGCTTGGACAGCGTCGGCTGCTCCAGCAGCGCGGCGCGCGCCAGTGCCCCCACCGTGTACGCGCCGCCCGCCGACAGCGTCGCCAGCACGCGCCATTCGGCGACCCGCATGCGGCGCGCGCGCAGCAGCGCGTGGAACTCGCGCAGGATGACATGGCTGGCGCGCGCCACCAGATACGGCAGATAGTCGTCGGGAAAGCGGTATCGCCCGTACGTACGCTTTTTATGCGTTTTCATTGACCGATGATTTTTCATGCAATACGATAGGACGACCCCGTCCCGGGAGCAAGCGCCATGATCGCCGATCGTATCGAGGCCAAGTGGATCGAGCTGTTCGCCGAGGTCTTCGCGCGCTGCAAGGTCGGGCCCGGCGAGATCTGCGCCGTGCTGTCCGAAACCCAGTCGCGCGCGCTCAACGTGCGGCTCGCCGAGCTGGCGCTCGCCCGGCTCGGCGCGCGCCCGTTCCATGTGGTCGTGCCGACCCCGCGCCAGTCGGCGCCGGTCCCGATCCGCTCGACCGGCGCCTCGGTCGCGCTTCGGGACATGGGGCCGGCGGTCACCGCCCTTGCCGCCGCCGGCTTCGTCGCCGACTGCACGATCGAGGGCCTGATGCACGCCCCGGAGCTGCCGAAGATCCTCAAGGGCGGCGCGCGTGTGCTCTACATCTCGAACGAGCATCCCGAGGCGCTGGAGCGCCTGGCGCCCTCGCCGGACGACGAGCAGCGCGTGCGAGCGGCGATGCGTCTGCTGCGCCAGGCGCGACAGATGACGGTCACCTCCCCGGCCGGCACGGACCTGCGCATCCGCGTCGAAGGCGCGCGCGTCGGGGGCGTCTGGGGCTACACCGAGAAGCCGGGCACGCTGTCGCACTGGCCGGGCGGACTTTGCCTCTGCTTTCCCGCCGCCGGCAGCGTCGAGGGCACGCTCGTGCTGGCGCCGGGCGACGCCAATCTAACGTTCAAGCGTTACGTCGAAGCGCCGGTGCGCCTCACGGTCGAGGCGGACTACGTGACCCGCATCGAAGGCGAGTCGCTCGACGCGGAGCTGATGCGCGATTACTTCGCCGCGTGGGGCGACCGCGAGGCCTACGCGGTTTCGCACGTCGGCTGGGGCATGAACCTGCGCGCGCGCTGGGACGCGCTCGTCATGTACGACCGGCGCGACGTCAACGGCACCGAGCAGCGCGCGTTCGCCGGCAACTTCCTCTACTCCACGGGCGCCAACGAGGTGGCAGGCCGCTACACGTTGGGGCACTTCGATCTGCCCCTGCGCAATTGCACGATCGCCCTAGACGGCAAGCCGGTGGTCGAGGCTGGGCGGCTCGCCGGAGAGCTTGCGTGACGCCGCTCGTTTTCCTCCACGGCGTGGGTGGAGGACATCATGCCTGGGAGCGCCAGCTGCCGCATTTCGCGCAACTCGGGTACCCCTCGCACGCGTGGGACCAGCCCGGCTACGGCGAAAGCGCCACGGTCGAGCCCTATGATTTCGAGCAGGTGAGCGCCGCACTCAGGCGGCTGATCGAAGCGCTCGGCGGCGAGCCGGTGGTGCTCGTCGGCCACAGCATGGGCGGAATGGTGGCGCAGGAAGCGTACGCGCGCTTTCCGGAACTCGTGAAGGCGCTCGTGCTGTGCTTCACCAGTCCTGCCTTCGCCGGTGCCGACACCGCATTCGCGCGCGAATTCATCGCCGCGCGCCTGGCGCCGCTCGAGGCCGGTCTGACCATGGCCGAGATTGCGGCGCGCCTGATGCCGACGATGCGTGGCTCCAGATCGGACCCGGCGGGACTGGCGCTCGCCGAGCGCGTCATGGCTGCGGTGCCGCCCGAGACCTACCGCAAGGCGGTGCGCATGCTCACCACGTTCGACCGCCGCCGCGAGCTGGCCGCGATCCGCGTGCCGACGCTGCTCATCGCCGGGACCGACGACCGCACCGCGCCGCCCGAAGTGATGCGGAAAATGGCGCAGAAGATCCCGGGTGCCGAATTCGTGCTGCTCGAGGGCTGCGGTCACCTCGGGCCTATGGACCAGCCGCAGGCGTTCAACGCCGCGCTGGAGGATTTCCTGCGTCGTCATTCCCTGTGAGGCAGACATGGACCTTTCCGCCCCATCGAGCGATCCGCGTTATGCGGTGACCGGATCGAACTATCCGCTGACCGCGAAACAGCGCGAACTGATCGCCCTCGCCGAGTCGCTCGGCCCGCGCTTCGCCGCACGCGCCGATCGCTATGACCGGGAAGCGAGCTTCCCGCACGAGAATTACGCCGAGCTGCGCGCCGCCGGCCTGCTCGGGCTGTGCGTGCCCGAGCGCTACGGCGGCCTCGGGGCGGACCTGAAGACGTACGCGCTCGTCTCGGCGACCCTGGGCAAGTACTGCGGCGCCACCGCGCTCACCTTCAACATGCATATCTGCTCGACGCTGTGGCCGGGCGCGCTCGCCGACGATCTGGACATGACGGCCGAGCAGCGCGCCGAGCACGAACGGCATCGCGCGGTGCACTTCGGCCGCGTGATCCGCGAGGGCGCGGTCTACGCGCAGCCCTTTTCCGAGGGCAGTGCGGCGGCCGCGGGCAAGGCGCCCTTCGGCACCACCGCCACCAAGGTCGAGGGCGGCTGGCTGGTCAACGGCAAGAAGATCTTCGCTTCGCTCGCAGGTGCGGCGAACTACTACGGGGTGCTCTGCACCGAGGACAAGCCGGACCGCACCATGCGCGACACCCTGTACCTCGCCGTGCCCGGTGATGCGCCGGGTCTTTCGGTGGTCGGCGACTGGGATCCCCTCGGCATGCGCGGGACGGTGTCGCGCAACCTGATCTTCAAGGACGTGTTCGTGCCGGACGACGCGCAGATGATGCCGCGCGGCGTCTATTTTCAAGCCGCCAGCCGCTGGCCGCACATGTTCACCACCCTCGCGCCGACGTACGTCGGCATCGCGATCGCCGCCTACGAATTCACCGTGCGATACCTGCGCGGCGAGGTCGAAGGCATGCCGCCGGTCAAGCGCCGCATGTATCCCACCAAGCAGATCGCGGTCGCCGAGATGTGGGTCAAACTGGAGCAGACACGGGCGCTGTTCCTGCGCATGCTGGAGGACGCGAGGATTGACCCGCCCAAGGACGCGCGCCTGCGCGCCTACGCGGCGCAGTTCACGATCATGGAGAACGCGAACGAGATGTGCCGACTCGCGATCCGCACCTGCGGCGGCCAGTCCATGCTGCGGAACCTGCCGCTGGAGCGCCTGTACCGCGATTCGCGCTGCGGCTCGCTGATGCTGCCCTGGACGGCGGAGCTGTGCCTGGACCGGATCGGGCGCGAGGCGCTCTACGAGCCCGGGGAGGCCGACGATTAATCTCTCGCGCATCGTCGAACACTGGGCGCGCCAGCGCCCCGACAAGGTCGCGCTGCATTTCCAGGGCGAGGCGATCACCTACGGCGCGCTCTGGCGACGCATCGAGGAGACGACGGCAAAGCTCGGCGTCGGACGCGGCGAGCGTGTCGCCTGGCTCGGTTACAACCACCCGCGCATGCTGGAGCTGCTGTTCGCGCTCGCCCGCGTCGGCGGGATTCTCGTGCCGCTCAACTGGCGGCTCACCGCCGCCGAGCACCGCGTGATCCTCGCCGACTGCACGCCGCGCTATCTCGTCGCCGAAGACGATTTCGCCGAGCAGGCGCGGGCGCTGGGCGTGCCGCTCGGCCCCCTCTCCTCGCCCGTCGCCCCGAGCGCGGCGCCGCCATCGGGGAAGGACGGCGACGACGTGCTCATCGTCTACACCTCCGGCACGACCGGGCGCCCGAAAGGCGCGGTGCTGACGCAATCGGCGCTGTTGTGGAACGGCATCAATTCGATCCACGCCCACGACCTGACGCAAACCGATCACGTGCTGAGCGCGCTGCCGATGTTCCACGTCGGCGGCCTGAACAACCAGACGCTGCCAGCGCTGCAGGCGGGCGCCACCGTGACGCTGCATCGGCGCTTCGAACCCGGGCAGTGGCTGGCCGACGTCGCCGCGCAGCGGCCGACGCTGTCGCTGCTTGTGCCAGCCGCGATGCAGGCGGTCATCCAGCATTCCGACTGGGCTCGCACCGATCTTTCGTCCCTTCGGCTGCTCAACACCGGCTCGATGGTGGTGCCGCTTTCGCTCATCCGCGCCTTTCATGCGCGTGGCGTGCCGGTCGGACAGATCTACGGCTGCACCGAAACCGCGCCCATCGCCACCGTCCTGCTGCGTGAGGATGCCATGCGCAAGGAAGGCAGCGCCGGCAAGCCTGCGGCGCACTGCGAGGTGCGTCTGGTGGACGGCGAGATCCAGGTGCGGGGGCCCAACGTGATGCGCGCATACTGGAACGATCCCGAGGCGACGCGCGCCGCGTTCGACGGCGAATGGTTCCGCACCGGCGACCTCGGACGCTTCGACGAAGAGGGCTTCCTCTGGATCATGGGCCGCTCGAAGGACGTCATCATCTCCGGCGGCGAGAACATCCATCCGGCGGAGCTGGAAAACGTTCTCGCCGATTGTCCGGCGATCGCCGAGAGCGCCGTCATCGGCGTCGCCGATCCGAAGTGGGGCGAGGTACCGTGCGCGTGCATCGTGCTAAAGGCCGGCGCACGCCTGACCGAATCCGAGGTGCTGGAGCTGTTCCGCGACCGGCTCGCCCGCTACAAGCACCCGCGCCGGATCGTGTTCCTCGACGCCCTGCCGAAGAACGCGCTCGGCAAGGTTCAGCGCTTCGAGCTCCGCCGCCGCCTCGGCGCGGGCTGACGCTACTCGACCGCCAGTTCCACCGAGCCGAGCGGGCCGGCTTCGAAGCGGATGTGCTCGCCCGGCTTCGCGAACCAGGTCTTGACGAGGCTGCCCGTGATTACGATGTCGCTGCGCCACAGGCCAAGGCCGCGGGCGGCGAGGTGGTTCGCGATCCAGGCAAGCGCCACCAGCGGATGACCCATCACGTCGCGCCCTTGGCCCTCCCCCACCGTCGCGCCATTGACCCGCGCCACTCCCCGCACTTCGGCCAAGTCCAGGCGGCGCCAGTCCTGAACCCGCTCGCCGAGCACCACGCCTTCGTTCCAGGCGTTGTCCGCGATGAGCATCAGGGGATGCGACGGCAGCAAGGCGTAATCGGCGTTGCGATCGTCGGCGAGCTCCAGCGCCGGCATCACCGCCTTCACCGCCGGGGCTACGGACTCGCGCGTGAACGGCGCGCCGACCGCCGGCAGATCGTCGCCCAGCTCCAGCGCGATCTCGAACTCGACCAGCAGGCGCACGTAGTTCGCGGCGCGTACGCGCGCCGGACCGTGCAGCACGGTCTTTTCCAGAATGTCGCCCGCGATCGGCTCGGACAGGCCCACCATGCGCCGCATCTGCGGCGTGGTCAGCGCGATCTTGTAGCCTGCCACCGCGCCCAGCTCGCGCCCGCGCATGCCGACGTACTCGCCTTGGATCGCGTACGCCTCGGCGACGTTGCGCGGGGCGAGATCCTCCGGCAATGGCGCGAACGGCTCGCGCCGCTGGTGCGCCAGGTAGAGCCACTCGCCCGCGCGCTCGATGCGGGGGGCGCGGTTTTTTACCCGTCTCACGGTCGCTCCGCGCGATGAGGTACCCGGGGCCGGAGTTGAACCGGCACGGCCTCGCGGCCTGGGAATTTTAAGTCCCCTGCGTCTACCAGTTTCGCCACCCGGGCAATTCTTTGATAATCAAAGGATTGAATTCTATTTTTCGCCCTGCGAGTGCAGCCGATTTTTCGGTCTGTTGCTACTCTGTTGCTACAACTCACGCCTTACCCCCGGTTGCCCCGTCGGGGCGGCAATCCTGCATCGCGCGCGAAGATAACACCGTCGGCGAGCTGTCCTGCGGCTTAAAAGTCGCACCAAAAGGCGCGCCGCTGTTCTGCAAGGCGCTGGCATGGAAAGAACAATCGCGAAGATGTCGTCCCCGCGAAGCTGCCGACTAGAGCGCGTAGTAGTCGCCGGACCCGTCCTCGCACGGCACCCATAGTAGCGCCTCGACACGCTCGTACGCCTCGGCTGGCGCGTGAATGCCTGCGCGTCTGAGTGCCCAGGGCAGGACTCGCGAGAGCATGTAGCTGATGGCCGCGGGCGAGGGCACATAGCGCCCTCGGCGCCACTCGCCGAGGCGGGAGTGGGTAACGCGAAGCCCCGTCGCCTCGTTGAGGTCGCGGATAGCCTGAGCGGTAGTTAGGCCGCGGGAGTGCTCGGCCTCGATCCAGGAAGCTACTAGCTGTGAAGCGTCAAGAGGTTGTTTCTGGCCTGAGCCAAGCGACTCATGGGTGCCAGGCCCCCGATGCCTTGGTGAGGGCGATGCCAGTTGTAGTGATGCGTCCAGCGGCTGAGCATGGCGGCGC
>Ga0073934_10003847_pt1 | contig 26455 bp, 21 predicted proteins | sample LarsenN4metaG_FD_76834 | JGI IMG/M metagenome (GOLD analysis project Ga0073934, IMG submission 76834) | Hot spring sediment bacterial and archeal communities from British Columbia, Canada, to study Microbial Dark Matter (Phase II) - Larsen... ... | reverse complement strand
GGGCGGCGCGTCCTCGATGATGCGGGCTACCTGCCGCATGTCGCCGCTCGACTCCTTCACGCCGGCGACGCGAGCGACGCGCGTCAGGCGTAGCTGCGTCTCCGCCGTCATGTTTACGCCCGTGCGCGAGGGGATGTTGTAGTAGATGATGGGGAGGTCGACCGCTTCCGCAATCGCCGCGAAGTGGCGGTAGAGGCCCTCCTGCGTGGGCTTGTTGTAGTACGGCGCAGTCAGCAGCAGCGCGTCGACGCCTGTGCGCTGCGCCTCCAGGCTCAGCTCGATGCTGTCGGCCGTGCAGTTGTCACCGGAGCCGGCGATCACCGCGCCGCGCGCGCCGACCGCATCCTTGATCTCGGCGAACAGCTGCAGCTTCTCCTCCGGCCGCAGCGTCGGCGCCTCGCCCGTCGTGCCGCAGACCACCAGCGACTCGCTGCCCGAGTCGAGAAGCGCCAGCGCCAGCCGCCGCGCCTGCGCGTAGTCCACCGAGCCGTCGGACTTGAACGGCGTCGCCATCGCCGTGATCAGCCGCCCCGGCTCAACTCTCGCGCTCATCGATTCCGGCTACCCATCCCGAACACTGAAGTCCTGGAGCCCTGACGTCCCGGACTTCAGACCTTACACGAGTCCCCGCTCGATCATCGTCTCCGCGATCTGGATCGCGTTCAGCGCCGCGCCCTTGCGCAGGTTGTCCGACGAGATCCACATCGCCACGCCGTTCGGGTTCGACGCGTCGTCGCGGATGCGCCCGACGTACACCGGGTCCTTGCCCGCCGCGTCGAGCGGTGTCGGATAGATGTCGTGCGCCGTGTCGTCCTGCACGACGACGCCTGGCGCCTCGCGCAGCACGGCGCGCACCTCCTCCGCCGGCATCGGCCGCTCGAACTCGACGTGCGCCGCGACGCTGTGGCCGATGAAGACCGGCACGCGCACGCACGTCGCCGAGAGCGCCAGCTCCGGCTCGTGCATGATCTTCCGCGCCTCCGCCATCATCTTCCACTCTTCGCTGGTGTAGCCGCTCTCTTTGAGGCCGCCGATGCGCGGCAGCGCGTTGAAGGCGATCGGATGCGGGTAGACCTGCGGCCGGCTCGACTGCCCCGCCGCCCAGGCGCGGGCTTGCTGCTCCAGCTCGGCCACCGCCCCCGAGCCGGTTCCCGACACCGACTGGTACGTGTCCGCGACGACGCGCGCCACACGGTTTCGCTGGTGCAGCGGCCAGAGGCACAGCACCAGCGGCGTCGTCGAGCAGTTGGGGATCGCCAGGATGCCCTTGTGCCAGTCCACGTCCGCGGCGTTGATCTCGGGCACCACCAGCGGCACCTCCGGGTCTTGGCGCCAGACCCCCGAGTCGTCGATCGCCACCGCGCCCAGCTCGCGCGCGCGCAGCCCGTACTCCTTCGACGCCTCGTCGGACGCCGAGATGAAGACGAAGTCCGCCCCCTTGATCGCGTCAGGGGTCGTCTCCTCAACCGCGATCTCACCTTCGCCGAAGGGGATGCGCTTGCCGGCCGAGCGCGCGGTCGCCAGCAGCTTCAGCGACTTGATCGGGAAGCTGCGCTCCGCGGCGATCTGGAGGAAGACGGCCCCGACGGCGCCGGTGGCGCCGATGACGGCGACGTTGTAGCTCTTCGGCATCGCTCGAATCCTCGTTCCGGCCGGGGGTGATTGCGACAAGGGTACCGATTACGCCCGCCGCCCACCAAGCCGTCGCCTTTGCTCTCTGCTCTCGGATCTCTGCTCTTCGCCCTCGATTGTCTGTTGCTTGTTGTCTGCTGGGCCGCCGGCCGCTAACCTGTCGCCCCCACCCCGATCATCGATCCGATCGTGTACGTCACCGCCGCCGCCACGGCGCCGATGAGGAGCTGCCGCGTCCCGCTGTACATGGCGCTCCGTCCCGTGAACAGCGACACCCCTGCCCCGATTCCGAACAGCGCGATGCCGCTCACCAGGAGCGACAGCCCGAAGTTGAGCCAGCCATCGCCGAAGAGGAACGGGATCACCGGGATCACCGCGCCCGCCGCGAACGCGACGAACGAGCTGCCCGCCGCAGTCCAGGGCGCGCCCAGCTCGTCGGGGTTCAGCCCCAGCTCCTCGCGCGCCAGCGTCTCCAGCGCCACGTCCTTGTCGGAGATGATGCGCGCAGCGAGCGCGTCGGCTTCCTCCGCGCGCAGCCCCTTCGCCCGGTAGATCAGCGCCAGCTCGCGCCGCTCCTCCTCCGGGTCCTCCTCCAGCTCCTCCTTCTCCAGCGCGATCTGCCGCTCGAACGACTCGCGCTGCGACGTCACCGAGATGTACTCGCCGGCGCCCATGGAGAACGCGCCCGCCAGCAGCCCGGCGATGCCGGCGAGGATGATGAAGCGGCCCTCCGGGTCCGCGCCGGCCACGCCGATCACGAGGCTCAGGTTCGAGACGAGCCCGTCGCTGACGCCGAAGATCGACGCCCGAAGCGCGCCGCCCGTGTCGACGCGATGCCAGCGCTCGCCGCCAGCGATCCCGGCCACGTCGTCGCTCAGCGTCGCCCGGTCCGAACGCGACATCAGCTCCAGCGTCCGCGCGTGCTGCCGCTCGGCGCGCGCCATCACCGGACCCGCCTCCGCGTCGGCCATGTACTTGTCGAACCCGCTCGACTCCATCGCGCCGACCATCGGCAGCACGGCTCGCGGGCCCAGCCGGTCGGCGAGGAAGCCGAGGACGCGCACGCGCATCGACGGCCGCGCGTCCGGCGGCTCGACGCCGGCATCGCGCAGCCGCTGCGCCCACCGCGCCGCGTGCCCACGCTCCGTCTCCGCGAGCTGTTCGAAGATCTTCGCCCGATCGGGATTCTTCTCCGCGCGCGCCAGACGCACGTAAATCTCGATGCCGTCGATCTCGCCCTGGTAGTTCGCCCTGTAGCGCTTGATGTCTTCGGGGGTGGCCTTCGCCGTCGTATCCATACGCCAGTGATCATACCGCCACCGGTTGGTTGCTGGTCTCCAGTTTATTGGTCACTGACTCTTTCGCGGTCTTGGTTCGTGGTTCTCGGCTCTTGGTTTCGTACGTCGTCGCAACACAGCCGCATTCGTCGTTCGATTGACCGCCCGAACGCCCATCCATACACTCCCGACGACGGCCTCGCTTGCCCGTCGCTCGCCGCCCTGCCCCCAAGGAGCCAATCCCATGCTCGACAAGCTGCTCAACATCAACCCCGACCGCATCGTCGTCACCGAGCTCTTCGGCGCCATCGGCCAGCCCGCCCGCACCACCGAGATGGTGCGCATGCTCCGCGCGATCGAGGAGAACAAGCGCATCCGCGCGCTCATCATCGACATTGACTCGCCGGGCGGCGCCGCCGGACCTTCCGAGTACCTCCACAACGCCGTCGCCCGAATCGCGAAGAAGAAGCCCGTCATCGCCTTCGTCCGCGGCACCGGCGCCTCCGGCGCATACATGATCGCCGCCGCCGCCACGAGGGTCGTCGCCGTGCCGATGGCGATCGTCGGCTCGATCGGAGTGATCTCGATGCGGCCGATGCTCTACGACGCGCTCGGCAAGATCGGCGTGCGCATGGAGGTGACCAAGGCGGGCCGCCTCAAGGACATGTTCTCCAGCTTCCGCGAGCCCACGGAGGAGGAGCGAGTGAAGGAGCAGGCGCTGCTCGACGGCTTCTACGAGCGCTTCGTCGACATCGTCGCCGCGGCGCGCAAGATGCCGCGCGAGCGCATGCGGGAACTGGCCACCGGCGAGGTGTTCACCGCGCCGCAGGCGAAAGACAACGGCCTCATCGACGAGCTGGGCGACCTCGACACGGCGATCGACCTCGCGCAGTCGCTCGCCCAGCTCCCGGAGCGGAAGGTCACCTACATCCGGCCCCACCGCAGTCTCCGCGACCGGCTGCTCAACAACGTCTCGATGGGCCTCGTCGACTCGCTCGCCTGGGCGGTGGAGGAGCGCCTGCTCGAGCGGCGGGTGCGGCTCGCCTGAGGCGCCGTCCGTTGTACGGTGGCTGCGGGCGGAGCCGAAGCTCCGCGGCTACGGAGTTCCGCTCATGAGAACGCATGTTCTCCTCGTCGCCGGGGCCGAAATTGACGGGACGTGACGCCAGGCGCTTGCATTTCCCGGCCGAAGGGAGTAGCATCCGCTGGTTGACATCCCAACGGCCTTTTTTGTATATTCGCAGAGGCTAGACAGAACCCCCTTGCCTAGGCGTCCCCATATGTCCCTTCCCGAGGGACTCTTTCTGTCATTGGGAGTTTTCACGGTTCGTTACGCCACGGTTCGTCACGCATTGATAGGAGCGCGCCCCGAATGACTGTCTCCACGGACATGGTCAGCAGTCGCACGTTGGTTCCGGAGAGCAAAAAATCGTATGCGAAGATCGCCCACGTCCTCGACATCCCGCACCTGATCCACATCCAGCTCGCCTCCTTCGACTGGTTCAAGAACGAAGGCCTCCGCGAGCTGCTCGACGAGATCTCGCCCATCGAGGACTTCACCGGCACGCGCATGAAGCTCCGCTTCCGCGAGTACTCCTTCGGCGAGCCCAAGCACTCCGAGCTCGAGTGCCGCGAGCGTGACATGACCTACTCAGCGCCGCTCAAGGTCTGGGTGGAGCTCGAGGTCAAGGAGACCGGCGAGGTCAAGGAGCAGGAGCTCTTCATGGGCGACTTCCCGCTCATGACGGCCAACGGCACGTTCGTCATCAACGGCGCCGAGCGCGTCGTCGTCTCCCAGCTCGTGCGCTCGCCCGGCGTCTACTTCACCCTCGAGACCGACCCGACGACCGGGCGCCAGCTCTGCTACGGCAAGCTCATCCCCAACCGCGGCGCCTGGCTCGAGTTCGAGACCAGCAACAAGGACGTGCTCTCGGTCAAGGTCGACCGCAAGCGCAAGATCCCCGTGACGACGCTGCTGCGCGCCATCGACCACGAGGAGGGCGTGCCCGAGAACGAGCTCGGCACCAACGAGCGCATCCTCGCCAAGTTCGCCGACATCGACACGAACGAGGATCACCAGTACATCCGCGCCACGCTCGAGAAGGAGACGGCCACCAACAAGACGGAGGCGCTGCTCGACTTCTACCGCCGCCTCCGCCCGGGCGACCCGCCGACGCTGGAGAACGCGCGCGGCCTGCTCAACTCGCTCTTCTTCAACGCGCGCCGCTACGACCTCGGCCGCGTCGGCCGCTACAAGCTGAACCGCCGCCTCGGCCTCAGCACCGAGCAGAAGATCCGGGTGCTCGAGCCGAGCGACCTCGAGACGATCGTCCGCACACAGATCCAGCTCAACAACAACGTCGGCCACCCGGACGACATCGACCACCTGGGCAACCGCCGCGTGCGCGCCGTCGGCGAATTGATCCAGAACCAGTTCCGCATCGGCCTCCTGCGCATGGAGCGCGTCGTCCGCGAGCGCATGACCATCATCGACCTCGAACAGGCGACACCGAGCGCGCTGATCAACATCCGCCCCGTGGTCGCGTCGATGAAGGAGTTCTTCGGCGGCTCGCAGCTCTCGCAGTTCATGGACCAGACCAACCCGCTGGCGGAGCTGACCCACAAGCGGCGCCTCTCCGCGCTCGGCCCCGGCGGCCTCTCGCGCGACCGCGCCGGCTTCGACGTCCGCGACGTGCACTACAGCCACTACGGCCGCATCTGCCCGATCGAGACGCCAGAGGGTCCCAACATCGGCCTCATCGGCTCGCTCGCGACGTACGGCGTCATCAACCCCTACGGTTTCATCGAGACGCCCTACCGGCGCGTGATCAAGGAGCTGCCGGCGAACTCGGACGAGATCGTCGGGCGCTACCTCGGCGAGGACGTCGACGGCGTCGCGCCCGCCGGCACGAAGGTCGATGAGGCGACGGCGAAGAAGCTCGCGAAGAAGGGAGACCGCCCGATCAAGGTGCGCCCGTTCGTCAGCTCGCAAATCGAGTACCTCGCCGCTGACGAAGAGGATCGTTACGTCATCGCCCAGGCGAACGCGTTGCTCGACGCCGAGAACCACTTCATCGAGGACCGCATCGAGGCGCGCGTCGGCGAGCGCTTCACCATGGAGCCGCCGGCGATGGTCGAGTGGATGGACGTCTCGCCCAAGCAGATCCTCTCGGTCGCCACGTCGCTCATCCCCTTCCTCGAGCATAACGACGCGCCGCGCGCGCTCATGGGCTCGAACATGCAGCGCCAGGCCGTGCCGCTCGTCCGCCCGGAGACGCCGATGGTGATGACGGGCGTCGAGGGACAGGCGGCGCAGGACTCGGGGCAGGTCGTCGTCGCCGAGAGCGATGGCGTCGTCATCAGCGCCGACTCGCGCATCATCCGCGTGCAGTACGACGGCCAGGGGGAGATCACCGAATACCCGCTGATGAAGTTTGTGCGCTCGAACCAGGGCACGTGCATCAACCAGCGGCCGACTGTGAAGTCCGGCGACCGTGTGCGCCGCGGCACACCCCTCGCCGACAGCTCGTCCACCAGCAAGGGCGAGCTGGCGCTCGGCCAGAGCGTGCTCTGCGCGTTCATGAGCTGGCAGGGCTACAACTTCGAGGACGCCATCATCCTCTCCGAGCGCCTCGTCCGCGACGACAAGTTCACCTCGATCCACATCGAGAAGCACGAGGTCGAGTCGCGCGACACGAAGCTCGGCCCGGAGGAGATCACCCGCGACATCCCCAACGTCGGTGAGGAATCGCTGCGCGACCTCGACGAGAACGGCATCATCCGCATCGGCGCCGAGGTCAACTCAGGCGACATCCTCGTCGGCAAGATCACGCCCAAGGGCGAGACCGAGCTGACGGCCGAGGAAAAGCTGCTCCGCGCGATCTTCGGCGAGAAGGCGCGCGAGGTGAAGGACACGTCGCTGCGCGTGCCGCACGGCGAGCGCGGCAAGGTCATCGACGTGAAGATCTTCCGCCGCGAGACACACGACGAGCTGCCGGCCGGCGTCAACGAGCTCGTCCGCGTGTCGATCGCCCAGCGGCGCAAGGTGTCCGAGGGCGACAAGATGGCCGGACGCCACGGCAACAAGGGCGTCGTCGCCCGCATCCTCCCGGTGGAGGACATGCCGTACCTCGCTGACGGCACCCCGGTCGACATCATCCTCAACCCCATCGGCGTGCCGAGCCGCATGAACGTCGGCCAGGTGCTCGAGACGCACCTCGGCTGGGCGGCGAACCAGCTCGGGTTCCGCGCCGTCACGCCCGTCTTCGACGGCGCCAGCGACAGGCTCATCGAGGACGAGCTGGCGCGCGCCTGGCTGGGTCAGCAGGCCGGCGCTCTCCGCGAGACGCCGTCGGCGAACGGCGGCAACCCGACGCCGTACGAGAAGCTTGACCTGCAGGCGCTGGAGCCGTGGCTCACGGAGCGCGGCTACGACGTCCGCGAGGTGATGGACGACACGCGCATCGGCGCCGCCAAGCGCGCCTGCCTCGAGCTGTGGCTCGAAACGGTCGCAGGGCAGAAGAAGGTGCGCGGACTCGACCTCGCCAAGCTCGAGGAAAAGGTGAACGAGGCGGCCATGCAGGGCTTCGCGCCGCCGACATGGGGCAAGCAGGTGGTGTTCGACGGCCGCTCGGGTGAGCCGTTCGACCAGCCCGTCACTGTCGGCTACATCTACATGCTCAAGCTCGTGCACCTGGTCGAGGACAAGATCCACGCGCGCAGCACCGGCCCGTACTCGCTGATCACGCAGCAGCCGCTCGGCGGCAAGGCGCAGTTCGGCGGCCAGCGGTTCGGCGAGATGGAGGTGTGGGCCCTCGAGGCCTACGGCGCGGCGCACATCCTGCAGGAGTTGCTCACCGTCAAGTCCGACGACATCGTCGGCCGCGTCAAGGCCTACGAGGCGATCGTCAAGGGCGAGGACGTGCTCGAGCCGGGTGTGCCCGAGTCGTTCAAGGTGCTCGTGAAGGAGCTGCAGAGCCTCGGGCTCTCGGTTGAAGTGCTGAACGAAGACGAAGAACAGGTGGAGTTCGTGGAAGAGGGCGAGGGCGTGCCCGAGCTGGGCATCAACCTCTCCGGCTTCGAAGGTGAGGAACGAATCAGTGCTTGAGGTAAACGACTTCAATGCCGTCCGCATTTCGCTGGCGTCGCCGGAGCAGATCCGGTCGTGGTCGTACGGGGAGGTAACGAAGCCGGAAACGATCAACTACCGCACGCTGAAGCCCGAGAAAGACGGGCTCTTCTGCGAGAAGATCTTCGGCCCCACGAAGGACTTCGAGTGCTACTGCGGCAAGTACAAGCGCGTCCGCTACAAGGGCATCGTCTGCGACAAGTGCGGCGTCGAGGTCGCACGCTCGAAGGTGCGCCGCGAGCGCATGGGGCACATCGAGCTGGCCTCGCCGGTCAGCCACATCTGGTTCGTCAAGGGCACGCCCAGCCGTATCGGCCTGTTGCTCGACGTGTCGCCGCGCTCCCTCGAGCGCGTGCTCTACTTCGCGCAGTTCATCGTCACGTCCGTCGATGAGCAGGCGAAGAAGCGCGCCCTCGACCACCTCAAGGAAGAGATGGACCGCGAGGCGACGCGCCGCGAGAAGCAGTTCGCCGACCGGGTGCAGGAGCTGCGCGACGAGCTCGCCGCCGCCGAGAAGCAGGTGGCCGAGGACAAGGAGAAGAAGCTCGCCCAGATCGAGGAGGACCGCCAGCGCGCGGCCGACACGATCATGCAGCAGGCCGTCGATGTCGAGGCCGACCTCAAGGAGAACCTCGGCAAGTCGGCCCGCAAGGGCTACCGCATCGGCGACGCGCTCATCGTCGAGCGCGGCACCGTCATCGAGAAGGGCGCCATCAGCGGCATCAAGAAGGTGACGCAGGAGCGCGTTGCCGCCGTCGAGGCCGACTTCAAGAAGAAGCGCGAGGACGCCATCCTCATGCTCGACGCCGCGCTCGACCAGAAGCGCAGCAAGCTCCTCGAGGAGCTCAAGCCGCTCGAGGAGCGCCTCGGCGGCGAGCGCGAGAGCGTCTACGCCGAGTACCAGGAGCGCATCAACGAGCTGGAAGAGCTCGTCGACCCGGTCGAGAACGACAAGATGGTCCTTCTCCCGGAGGCCCGCTTCCGCGAGATCGTCGAGCGCCACGGCAACGTCATCGAGGCGGGCATGGGCGCCGAGGCGATCCTGCGCATCCTCGAGCGCGTCGACCTGGAACGCCTTCGCGAGAAGCTCCAGGGCGAGATCCACTCGACCTCAGGCCAGCGGCGCAAGAAGGCGACCAAGCGGCTGAAGGTCGTCGAGGCGCTGCGCAAGTCCGGTAACCGGCCCGAGTGGATGGTCTTCACCGTCCTGCCCGTGATGCCTCCTGAGCTCCGCCCGATGGTGCAGCTCGACGGCGGGCGCTTCGCCACGAGCGACCTCAACGACCTTTACCGGCGTGTCATCAACCGCAACAACCGGCTCAAGAGGCTGCTCGAGCTGGGCGCGCCCGAGATCATCATCCGCAACGAGAAGCGCATGCTGCAGGAGGCCGTCGACTCGCTAATCGACAATGGCCGCCGCGGCCGTGCCGTCGCCGGCTCCGGCAACCACAAGCTCAAGAGCCTCAGCGACATGCTCAAGGGCAAGCAGGGGCGCTTCCGCCAGAACCTGCTCGGCAAGCGCGTCGACTACTCCGGCCGCTCCGTCATCGTCGTCGGCCCCGAGCTGAAGCTGCACCAGTGCGGCCTGCCGAAGCGCATGGCGCTCGAGCTGTTCAAGCCGTTCGTGATGCACGCGCTCGTCGCCAAGGGCATCTCGCACAACATCAAGAACGCCAAGCGGCTCGTCGAGCGCGCCCGCCCCGAGGTATGGGACGTGCTCGACGAGGTGATCAAGACGCGCCCCGTGCTCCTCAACCGCGCGCCGACGCTCCACCGCCTGGGCATCCAGGCGTTCGAGCCGGTGCTCATCGAGGGCAGCGCGATCCAGATCCACCCGCTCGTCTGTACCGCCTTCAACGCCGACTTCGACGGCGACCAGATGGCCGTCCATGTGCCGCTGTCCCGCGAGGCCGTCGCCGAGGCGCGGCAGATCATGCTCTCGACGCACAACCTGCTCTCGCCAGGCTCCGGCGAGCCGATCATCGCGCCCACGCTCGACATGGTGCTGGGCTGCTACTACCTCACGCTCGACCGCCCCGACGGGAAGGGCGCCTACAAGCCGGCGAAGAACGGCAACCCCGCCGAGGGCATCTACGGCAGCCCCGAAGAGGCGCTGCTCGCGCACGACCTGGGCATCGTCGACCTGCACGCGCGCATCCGCGTGCGCGTGCCCTTCGAGAAGCCGCGGCTCGTGAAGCCGCGGCTCGTGAAGCCGCAGCCGCAGCCCACTGAAAGCGAGCTGCTGCCGGCGCTGCCCGAGGGCACGATGACGGACGGGGACGGCGACGGCTGGCAGCAGGCGGCGCCCGTCGTCGAGACGTCCGTCGCGCTGCCCGAGCCGGAGCCTGCGCAGCAGGGCCGCCCGCGCTCCGAGATCGTCGAGACCACCGTCGGTCGCCTCATCTTCAACGAGGTGCTGCCCGGCGGCGTCGCGTCGGCCGTCACCGGTGGCATCGACTACCTGAACGAGCGCATGGACCGCAAGATGCTGAAGACCGTCGTCGCGCGCTGCTACGAGGTGCTCGGCAACGAGGACACCGCCGAGGTCGTCGACAACATCAAGCGCATCGGCTTCGAGTACGCCACGCGCTCGGGCATCACCATCGCCGTCAACGACCTGCAGGTGCCGGCCGCGAAGGATGAGCTCGTCGAGCGCGCGGAACAGCAGATCCGTGAGATCGAAGACGAGTACGAGATGGGCCTCATCACCGACCAGGAGCGCTATGACGCGACGGTCGACGTGTGGAACCGCACGACCGAGGACGTCAAGCGCACCATCCAGGACCAGCTCGACCGTTACGGCTCCGTCTACATGATGACCATCTCGGGTGCGAAGGGTAACATCAGCCAGATCACCCAGATGGCCGGCATGCGCGGCCTCATGACCGACCCGTCGGGCCGCATCATCGACCTGCCGATCCGCTCGAGCTTCCGCGAAGGGCTCACCGTCCTCGAGTACTTCATCTCGACGCACGGCGCGCGCAAGGGTCTCGCCGACACCGCGCTCCGCACGGCGGACTCCGGTTACCTGACGCGCCGTCTCATCGACGTCGCGCAGGATGTGATCGTCCTCGAGGATGACTGCGGCACGCGCATGGGCGTGTGGCTCGACCAGCCCGAGGCCGGCGTGCTCGAGTCATTCCGGGAGCGCATTGTCGGCCGCTACTCGGCGATGGATCTCGAGAACCCGAACGACTCCTCGGAGATCCTCGTCGGCTTCAACGAGGAGATCGACGACGCCAGGGCGTCACGCATCGAGGAGCTGGGCCTTGAGCGCGTCTACGTGCGCTCCCCGCTCACATGCCAGGCGAAGCGCGGCATCTGCCAGCTCTGTTACGGCCGCAGCCCGGCCCGCGGCAGCCTGGTGGAGCTTGGAGAAGCTGTCGGCATCGTCGCCGCCCAGTCGATCGGTGAGCCGGGCACGCAGCTCACGATGCGCACGTTCCACACCGGTGGCGTCGCCAGCGGCATGGACATCACGAGCGGTCTCCCGCGTGTCGAGGAGCTGTTCGAGGCACGTGTGCCGAAGGGCCAGGCGCTGATCAGCGAGATCGACGGCGTCGCCGAGATCGTCCGCGAAGGCGATGCGCGCAGGATCCGCGTGCGCAACACGGAGCTCTATAGCGACGAGTACGAGATCCCCGCCGGCGCGAAGGTGCTGGTGAAGAAGGATGACGTCGTCGAGCAGGGCACGGTGCTCGCGCGGCTGGCAGAGCTTCCCTCCGGTGAGGGCGCCGAAGCTGAGGCTGAGAAGAAGCCGAAGTCGCGCTCCCGCAAGAAGAAGGATGAGGGCCCCGAGATCATGGAGGGCGACGTCGTCGCCCGCATCGGTGGCCGCGTCCAGCTTCAGAAGGGTCGCCTCTCGATCGTCTACGAAGAGAAGGAAGAGCGCGAGTACCCGGTTCCCGCGGCCGCGCGGCTGCGCATCGAAAACGGCGAGCCGGTGCACGCCGGCCAGCAGCTCACCGAGGGCTCGCTCAACCCGCAGGACATCCTCCGCATCATGGGCCCGGAGAATGTCCAGCTCTACCTTGTCGAGGAGGTGCAGAAGGTCTACCGCTCGCAAGGTGTGGTCATCAACGACAAGCACATCGAGGTCATCGTGCGGCAGATGCTGCGCAAGGTGCGCGTCGACGCGCCGGGCGACGCCAACCTGCTGCCGAACGACATCGTCGACCGCTTCGAGTACGAGGAGATCAACGCCCGCGTGCTCGCCGAGGGCGGCGAGCCGGCGACGGCCGTGCCGGTGCTGCTCGGCGTGACCAAGGCCTCGCTGAGCACCAGCTCGTTCCTCGCCGCCGCCTCCTTCCAGGAGACGACGCGCGTCCTCACCGAGGCCGCCATCAGTGGCCAGACCGACCACCTGCTCGGCCTCAAGGAGAACGTCATCATCGGCAAGCTCATCCCGGCGCGCGCGCCGATTGACCTGCCGCCGCCGCCAGTCAAGGAGATTCCGCTTCCCGAGACCCTCGAGCTCGAGGAGGGCGAGGACTTCTTCGGCGAGGACGAGGACGAAGTGCGCGGCCTGCTCGGCACGCTCGCCGGGGAGGACGCCGACGAGGAGCTCGGTGAAGGCGTCGTCGCCGAGGAGGAGGACGAGATCACCGCCGAGGTCGACGAACCCTCGCCGGAGGACCTGCTCGCTGAAGACGACGACGATGTGCTCGAGGAGGTCGACGCCGACGCGCCCGCCGTGCCGGAGATCCCGAAGGGCTACGTCGCCGACCCCGACGAGTAGCCGCGCTGAGCGAGCAAACGTGACAGGGGCGCGCTCGCGCCCCTGTTCGATTTTTCGACCTCGCGTCGAGGGTCAGGCCGCCCGGCGCGCCTGCTCCGGATCGAGCTCCGCCAGCAGTTCCTCGACGGTCGACCCGTGCGTCGGGAAGGCGACGCAGCGTACGGTCACGTCGAGTCGCGGCGCCTCGGGGAACTTGCGCGCCACCATCTCGATCACGATGTCCCGCAGCCGGTCGGCCGAGAGCTGCGTGCCGTCGATTCCTGTCTCCGTGTGGATGACCGCGTAGCTGCCGCCGAGCGCTCCCAGCACGTCGGAGTCGCGCACCGTCGACAGCAGCTGACCGCCGATGCTCCGCAGCAGGCGGTCCGTGAAGAAGTCGCCGAACCTGAAGCGGAGGTCGCCCTCGTTCTCCACCGTCAGCACGGCCAGCCCCATCTCGCGCCCGTAGCGCCGCGATCGCGACACCTCGCGGCGGAGCTGCGCCAGCAGGAAGTTCTCGTCCGGGATCCACAGCCTTGGGTCGACCGAGTGCAGCCGCCGGCCTTCATCGCGGATGCGCATCTGATAGATCGCCGTCGCCGTGTGCGCGCAGAGGATGCGGGCGAGCTGCTCCGTCTCCGCCGTGTAGCTCACGTTGAACATGCCGATGCCGATCAGCTCCTGGTTGTGCGTCGCCGGCGCCAGGATCACGCTGTCGGCGCGGATGTCACCGCCCCGATCGTCGAACAGCTCCGCCGCGGGGAACGTCACCGCATCGGCGCACTTCTCCGCCGTCGCCAGCGCAGCGCGAATCGCCACGTCGGTGCTCATCCTGTCGAGGCCCAGCTGCTCCCAGAGGTCGCGCGTCCGCGCCGGCCGCGGCGACCCCGAGCGCGACGGGCGGTAGACGCCGCGCTCGTCGGGGAGCGCCAGCGCTGTCAGCGCCGCGCCGAGCGCCCTCTCGCCGAGGAACTCGAAGCGCCCTGTCAGCCACGGCAGATCGGGCGACGCGTGGAGCGCGACGAGGTTCTCCGCGAGGTACGCGAAACGGTCGGCGCTGGGCGACTGAAAGGTGTTCATCCCCTTCCCCTGCTCAAGTTATCGGCCCGGAAAGGGCCCGATGCGTAGGAAAACCCCTGAGCTTGAGCGCAAAGGGGTTCAGATTAGTGCTCGGCGGGCTCGCCCTCGCCGGGCTGGGGCATCCAGACCCCGGTGCCGGCGGGGCCGCCGAAGCGGTCGCTGAGGTAGCGGTCGGCGCGGATGGCGGCGGTCGCCCCGTCTCCGGCAGCCGTGACCACCTGGCGCGCGGAGTTCGCGCGCACGTCGCCGGCCGCGAAGAGGCCCCGCACCTCCGTCTCCATCCACTCGTTCACGAAAATGTGACCGCCCTCGTCCATCTTGACCTTCCCGCGCAGGTAGCCGGTGTTCGGCGTCAGGCCGATGAAGACGAAGACCGCCGCAACCGGCAGCTCCGACCGCTCGCCGGTGACGACGTTGCGCAGCTTCACCGCCGACACCGCCTCCTCGCCGGCGATCTCCTCGACCACGGTGTTCCAGATGAACTCGATCTTCGGCTCCGCGAAGGCGCGCTCCTGCAGGATGGCGCTGGCGCGCAGCCGATCGCGCCGGTGGATCATGTAGACCTTCGACGCGTACCGCGCGACGAACAATCCCTCGTCCATCGCCGCATCGCCGCCGCCGACCACCGCGACCGCCTGGTCTCTGAAGAACGCGGCGTCGCACGTCGCGCAGTACGACACGCCGTAGCCGGTGAGGCGCTCCTCGCCCGGCACGCCCAACCGGTTGTGGTCGGCGCCGCCGGTCACGATCACGGCCTTCGCCACGTAGTCGCCCTCGCCCGTGCGTACGATGTGCCGCCCGTCCTCCCCCTCGTCAATCGCCGTCACGTCGACGTACGCTGTCTCGGCGCCGTACTTCTCCGCCTGCGCGCGCATGCGGTCGGCGAGCTCGAAGCCGTTGATGCTGTCGAACCCGGGATAGTTCTCGACGTCCGCCGTGAGCGCGATCTGTCCGCCGGTCACTTTGCGCTCGAAGAGCAGCGTCGAGCGGCGAGCGCGAGCGGCATACAGCGCGGCGGCGAGCCCCGCGGGGCCCGCGCCGATGATCGCGATGTCGTATTCCTTCGCGCCTGCGTGCGTAGTCAATGTTGCTCCGCCACGGTAGGGACTGGGATGGAGGAAGGCCCGCTGCTCGGTGCAGCGGGCCTTCGTTCGGTGTCTTAGACCAGCGCCGCGTCGAGGCGCTTCTTGAGGTCGCTCTTCGGCCGGAAGCCGATGATCTGCCCGACCGGCTGACCGCCCTTGAAGACGAGCAGCGTCGGGATGCTCCGAATGCCGTACTGCGACGCCGTCCGGATGTTGTCGTCGGTGTTCAGTTTCACGAACTTGACCTTGCCGTCGTACTCCTGCGACAGCTCATCGACGATTGGCGCCACCATGCGGCAAGGGCCACACCACGGCGCCCAGAAGTCCACCAGGACGGGCATGTCGGCCTGGAGCACCTCGGCCTGGAAGTTTGCGTCGGTTACCTCGTACGGCTTCGCCATTCTCGACTGACTCCTCGTTCCTTTGTTTGCCTGCTTCGAGAGAGAGCGGGTGCGCTTGACACCCTTGTGACCACAGTCTAAGATACCCCCGAGGGGTATGTCAAGCATGTATGGAAGAAAAAATACAGCGCCCCTCGGAGCATAGCATGAGCGAGAACGCGATCGCGCCTTCCGAGCGTCAGGCAATCGAGGCCGCCCTCGAGGCCGATATCGCCCGCCGCCTGCGCCGCATCGAGGGGCAGGCGCGCGGCGTCCAGAAGATGCTCGATGAAGGCCGGGACTGCGAGGAGATGCTCACCCAGACGATGGCCATGCGCAGCGCCCTCGACCAGGTCGGCGCCCGCCTCATGGAGTATCACCTCGACCGCTGTCTGCTGGCGGGCTTCGACTGCGAGGAGGACCGCATGGAGGCCCTCCGTGGCGCCCTCAAGCTCTGGACGCGCTTCGGCCAGCCGGCGCCGGCGATGAACATCCCGCCGTACGACGACTGAGCTTCCTTGACGCACGCGTCGCGTCGCGTCAGAATCGCGGCCTCATGCGAACGCGCGCCGAGCTCGCCCTCGCCCTTCTTCAGCACGCCCACACGATCCTCAGCTCGAACGTCCAAAACGTGACGCTCGACGAGGCGCTCCAGTCCGCCGGCGGCTACCGCTCCATCATCGGCGTTCTCAAGCACGCTACCGGTTGGAGCCACGTCTACCACTCGTACGCCTTCGACGCGGCGCCGCGCCACTGGGCGCAGCAGGACTTCCCGCGCGGCCACCGCGACACGATCGAGTTAACACAGGCCTACCTCGACGACGTCCGCGCCTGGTCCGAGCAGGCGTGGGAGAAGTGGCGCGACTCGCTCTCAGCGTTGGACGACGCGGCCTTCGATGAGCCGCGGCCGCTCCACTGGGGCGAGCGCCGGCCGCTCTTCGACATCGCCGTCTTCGAGGCGACGCACTGCACGTACCACGCCGGCGAGATCAACGCGATCCTGGCGACCGTCCGTGGGGAAGCCTGGGAATACACCGAAGAGGTCGAGGAGAACCACATCTCGACGGTCGGTCACCGCCTTCGCCCTGCCTGGATGACGCCCGAGCAGGCGGCCAGTTTCGAGGCGTACCTCGCCGAGCGCGACCGCCAGCTTCGCGGCCTCGGATAGGCCGCCACGGCTTCGAACCCTGCGGTTCGCCCCTCGACCCCCTGTAGCAACCGGGCGGAACGGCCGTTTCTCTCTTGAAGGGACGGCGCGGCGCTCCCCCCGGCGTCCGGCCCTCGCTTGCACCAGATCTCAGGGCAAGCGCCGACTATGCAGGCAGGGGAGCAGAAGGGGGCAGGGACTCTATGCGCTCGTACGCAACCGACGCGCGCCCGTCGCGCTCGCTCGCCGCTATCTTTGAGGAAGCCGTCTCCGTCGTCCGCCAGGACATGTCCGAGTACGGCTATGCCGCGCTCGTCGGCGCCTGCACGGCCACGATCGTCACGGCCATCCTCCGCATGATCGGCGACCCGGTGTCGCTCGCGCTGATCCCGCCCGTGGTCGCCATCCTCGCCACGGGCACCATGGCCACGTGCGCCGCCGCGCTCGAGCGCGCCCAGAGCGGGCTCCAGCCCGACTCGGCGCAGTCGTTCACTGATGCGATCGTGCGGGCGCCGTGGCTGCTTTTCCGCATCATCCCGGCCACGGTGCCGTTTTCGGCGGCCATTCTTTCGACCGCGTGGCTCGGCCCGGAGCTCGGCCGCTGGACGATGGCGCCGGTGATCGTCGCGCTCGCGTTCGTGGGCATCTACATGATGCTGCCGCTGCCGGCGTATGTCTCGGCGCTGTTCGGGCGCGATGCGACCCCCCACAGCGCCACGGTCTACGCCGCGGCGATGGCCAAGAGCGGCCGCATGCTGAACCTCGTGACGCTCATCATCGTCTTCGCGCCGGCGCTGCTGGCCGCCCTGCTCGGCGTACTCGCGCAGTTCGGCGCGATCACCAGCGCGCTGCTCGCCTTCATGGTGGTGATCTCGATGCCGTTGTGCGCGTCGATGATGGCGCTCATCTACGCCGAAACCGCGCCGCAGCTCATGTCCGGCCAGCCGCTGCCGCCACGCCAGCACGAGCCGGCACCCGACGCCACGGCCCGGCTCCAGCGGTTCAGGTAGGCGCTACTCGCCCGCAGATCGGGTCTTCGAGACGATCGCGTCCGGGCGGCCATCGGCGTGCACCAGCGCCGGTTGCGCGTCACCGGCCGCGGGCCGGTTCCACCCGAACTCTCCGTCAAGGGCCGGCATCGGGTAGCGCCACGGACGCTTGAACGGCACTTCCGCCGCACCGACGAAAAAGCCCAGCCCGTACGCCACGTGCATGCCCGCGAGGATCGCCGGGAGGGGCAACGCCTCCCACGTCCGGTGCCGCGACGCCAGGTAGACGGTCGCCGCGGCGATGAACGCGCCGTACAGCGCCGCCAGCCCGACCAGCGGCCACGGCGAGATCGTGAACGCGAGGATTACCGACAGCGCCAGCGCGCCGACGAACGCCGCCGGCACCAGGTGCCGCGGGCGCGTCTGCTCCGGATGCCGCACGATCACCGCCGGCTTGCTCCGGCCGTAGCTGAAGTACTGGCCGATGAACGACGGCAGGTCGCTGCGCACGACGTACGACACGTGCACATCCGGCACGAGCATGATCTTGCCGCCGCGGTCGAGGAGCCGATAGTTCACGTCGCAGTCCTCGCCCTTGTCGAGGTGCTCCGCGAAGCCGCCGATCGTCTCGAATGTCTCGCGCTTGTACGCGCCGAATGCGACCGTATCGGCCGGGCCGACGCCGCCGACGCGGAATGACGCGCCGCCCACGCCGAACCGCGACGACATCGCCATCGCGATCGCCCGTCCCATGTAGGTCTCGCCGATGCTCGTGATCGGCCCGCCGACGCAGTCCGCGCCCGTCGTCCGCAGCCCGTCGACCAGGCGTGGCAGGAAGTCCGGCGCTGCGAACGCGTGGCCGTCGAGCCGGACCATGACGTCGCCCGCCGCATTGCGCAGCCCCACGTTCATCCCGGCCGCGGGCCGCCGCCGCGGGTTGTGGAGGAGCCGCACAAGGCCGCGCCGCTCGTACCCCTCGATGATCTCGCGGGTGCCGTCCGTCGACCCGCCGTCGACGACGAGCACCTCGTAGCGGTCGCGCGGGTACTGCTGGTTCGTAATGCTCTCGAGGCACCGCTCGATGTGGCGCCGCTCGTTGAGCACGGGGACGATGACGGTGATGAGCGGTTGGGAGGCCGGCTGCATTCCTTGCTCGTGTATCACTGCTTGGCCAGGGCGCGGACACGGCAGAGCATCGCGGCCATGGTACCACGGAGCCCTTGCCCGCCCGAAAAAATGCCCGGGGGCGATACAGATTCGCCCCCATGCTTGAATGCGCTCGCCGTTCTGTCTACCGGCGCACCTGGCTCGTGCGGCGGCGGCGCATCTCCGCCACGCGCAGGCGGATCATCGCGCGCTGCAGCGCCGCCTGCGCCGTCGCGAGGTCCTCGACCGACTCGCGCCGCTCCAGCGCCAGCCGCGCGCGTTCGCGCGCCTGCTCTGCTCGCTGGATGTCGATCTCCTCCGCCCGCTCGGCGGCGTCCGCGAGGACGATCACGCGGTCGTTCAGCACCTCGAAGTAGCCGCCCGTGACCGAGAACGACATCTCGTCGTTGCCGCGCTTCAGGATCAGCTCGCCCGGCGCCAGCATCGTCATGAATGCCGCGTGCTTGGGCAGTACCGCCAGCTGTCCCTCGACGCCGGGCGCGATCACTTCATCGACCCCCGACTCCTCGAGGAGCTTTCGCTCGATCGTGACGATCTCGACGTTCAGCGGCATCCGTTTACGCCTCGCCCGCCATCTGCTGCGCCTTCTCGACCGCCTGGTCGATCGTACCAACGTTGACGAACGCCTGCTCCGGCAGCGCGTCGTGCTTGCCTTCGAGGATCTCCTTGAAGCCGCGCACGGTCTCGCGGATTGGCACGTACTGGCCGGGGATGCCCGTGAAGACCTCGCCCATGAACATCGCCTGCCCGAGGAAGCGCTCGATGCGGCGCGCCCGCGCCACGGTCTGCTTGTCGTCGTCCGACAGCTCCTCGACGCCGAGGATGGCGATGATGTCCTGCAGATCCTTGTAGCGCTGCAGCACGCGCTGCACCCCGCGCGCGACGTCGAAGTGCTCCTGCCCGACGATGTTCGGGTCGAGGATGCGCGAGAACGACGCCAGCGGGTCCATCGCCGGGTAGATCGCCTTCTCGAAGATGCCGCGGTCGAGCGCGACAACGGCGTCCAGGTGCCCGAATGTCGTCGCGACGCCGGGGTCGGTGTAGTCGTCGGCCGGCACGTAGATCGCCTGGAACGACGTGATCGACCCCTTCTTCGTCGTCGTGATGCGCTCCTCCAGCTCGCCCATCTCCGTCGCCAGCGTCGGCTGGTAACCCACCGCCGAAGGCATGCGGCCGAGCAAGGCCGACACCTCCTGCCCGGCGAGCGTGTAGCGGTAGATGTTGTCGATGAAGAGCAGCACGTCCTGCCCGGACTCGTCGCGGAAGTACTCGGCCATCGTCAGCCCGGTGAGGCCGACGCGCAGGCGCACGCCCGGCGGCTCATTCATCTGCCCGAAGACGAGCACCGTCTTGTCGAGCACGCCCGACTCTTCCATCTCGTACCAGAGGTCGTTACCCTCGCGCGAGCGCTCGCCCACGCCCGTGAACACCGAGATGCCCTGGTGCTCCGCCGCGATGTTGCGGATCAACTCCTTGATGAGCACCGTCTTGCCCACGCCGGCGCCGCCGAAGAGGCCGACCTTGCCGCCCTTCACCAGGGGCGCGATCAGGTCGACGACCTTGATGCCCGTCTCGAGGACCTGCACCTCGGTCTCCTGCTCCTCGAACGTCGGAGGTTTGCGGTGAATCGACGCCGTCCGCTCCGCGCCGACGTCACCGCGCTTGTCGAGCGCCTCGCCCAGCACGTTGAACAGCCGTCCGAGCGTCTTTGGCCCCACCGGCACGGAGATCGGCGAGCCCGTGTCCCGCGCCGGCGCCCCGCGCTTCAGGCCATCCGTCGACGTCATCGCCAGCGCGCGCACCCAGTTGTTGCCCAGGTGCTGCTCCACCTCCGCGACGATCTTCGACCCGTCGACCTGGATTTCGAGCGCGTTGTACAGCTCCGGCAGGTCGCCCGTCGGAAACTCCACGTCGACTACCGTGCCGATTACCTGTGTGACTCGTCCTTCTGCCATCGTTCGCCTCGCTAGGCTGTCACTTCATCGCCTCGACACCACCGACGATGTCGAGCAGTTCCTTCGTGATCTGCTCCTGCCGCGCCTTGTTGTAGACCAGCGTGAGCGTTTCGATCATCTCGTTCGCCGCTTCGGTCGCGTTGCGCATCGCCACCATCCGCGCCGAAAGCTCACTCGCCTCCGCCTCAAGGATCGCCTGGTAGATCGTCATCTCGATGTACCGTGGCAGCAACTGCGCGAAGACGTCGACCGGCCCCGGCTCGTAGATGTAGTCGACGTCCTCGATTGTCCGGTCGGCGATGTCTTCCGGCTCGATGGGTAGGAGCTGCTTCACCGTCGGGAGCTGCACCGCGGTGTTGATGAACTTCGGGTAGAGGACGTACACGCGGTCGACGCGGCCGGAGTCGTACTCGTCGAGGACGATGCGCGTCACCGGCAGCGTGTCGAGCAGCTCCGGGTAGTCCGGCATCGTGAACTCGGCGACCAGCGGCTGCCCTGCGCGCACGATGAAATCGCGGCCCTTCTTGCCGACGCAGACGAACTCGACCGGCGACTCCTGCTCGAGCGCGAAGCCGGCCGCGCGGCGGTTCATGTTCGACGGCAGGCCGCCCGCGAGGCCGCGGTTCGCGTTCAGGAACAGCACCAGCACCCGCTCGACGGGCCGCGCCACCAAATACGGGTGCTTCTCCTCGTCCGTCCCCTGCTGCTTCGCCAGGTCGCCGAGGATCTCCAGCATCTTGTCCGCGTACGGCCGCGCCGCCAGCGCCCGCATCTGCGAGCGCCGCATCTTCGAGCCGGCGACCAGCTCCATCGCCTTCGTCACCTTGGCGATGGACGTCACCGAGCGTACGCGCCGCCTGATCTGCCTGACCGATGCCACCTCTAGCCTCTAACCTCTATCCTCCAGCGACCAGTTTCCCTAGTACGGCACCGATCGCTTGAACTCCTCCACCGCCGACCGCAGCAGACCCTCGATCTCGTCCGAGAGCGCCTTCTCGTCCATGATCCGCCGCGTGATCTCGGGCTTGTTGCTCTCCATGTAATTGTGGAACGCCTGCTCGAACGCCTGCACCTTTTCCACCGGCACGTCGTCCAGGAAGCCGTTGTTCAGCGCCCAGAAGATCTCCACCTGCTGCGCCATCGATAGCGGCTGGTACTGCGGCTGCTTGAGGATCTCCTGCGCGCGCTGGCCGCGCTCGAGCTGCCGCCGCGTCGACGCATCGAGGTCGCTCGTGCCGAACTGCGCGAACGCCTGCAGCTCGCGGTACTGCGCCATGTTGATGCGCAGCTGCCCCGCCACCTGCTTCATCGCCTTGCGCTGCGCCGCCGTGCCCACGCGCGACACGGAGATGCCGGCGTTGATCGCCGGGCGGATGCCCGCGTTGAACAGGTCGTTCTCCAGGAAGATCTGCCCGTCCGTGATCGAGATGACGTTCGTCGGGATGTACGCGGAGACGTCGTTCGCCTGCGTCTCGATGATCGGCAGCGCCGTCAACGAGCCGCCGCCGTACTCCTCCGCCAGCTTCGCCGAACGCTCGAGCAGCCGGCTGTGCAGGTAGAAGACGTCGCCCGGGTACGCCTCTCGGCCGGGCGGCCGGCGCAGCAACAGCGACACCTGCCGGTACGCCCACGCATGCTTCGACAGGTCGTCGTAGACGATGAGGACGTCCTTGCCTTGCTCCATCCACTCCTCGCCGATCGCGCAGCCGGCGTACGGCGCGAGGTACTGCAGCGCCGCCGACTCCGACGCCGTCGCCGACACGATCACCGTGTGCTCAAGCGCGTCGAACTTCTCCAGCGTCGCCATCGTCTGCGCCATCTTCTGGGCCTTCTGGCCGATGCCGACGTAGATGCAGATCAGGTCGCCGCCCTTCTGGTTGATGATCGCGTCGATCGCCAGCGCCGTCTTGCCCGTCGAGCGGTCGCCGATGATCAGTTCGCGCTGGCCTCGCCCGATCGGGATCATGCCGTCGATCGCCTTCACGCCCGTCTGCACCGGCGTGTCCACCGACTTGCGCGTCGTCACGTCCGGCGCGATGCGCTCGACCGGCCTCGTCTTCGTCGTCGCGATCGGCCCCTTGCCGTCGATCGGCTCGCCCAGCGCGTTTACCACGCGCCCGAGCATCGCGTCGCCCACCGGCACCTCGACGATGCGCCCGGTGGCGCGGACCTCGTCGCCTTCCTTGATGTTGTCGTATGCGCCCAGCACCACGACTCCGACGCTGTCCTCCTCGAGGTTCAGCGTCAGCCCCATGACGCCGTTCGCGAACTGCACCAGCTCGCTCGCGGCCACGTTGGACAACCCGTGGATGCGCGCGATGCCGTCGCCCGCCTCGACCACCGTGCCGACGTTCACCGCGGCGACTTCGGCGCCGAACTCCTGGATCTGCTGCTTAATGATGCTTGCGATCTCTTCTGAACGTATCGCCATCGTTCTACCTCCGGGCTTGACCCGATGTTGCTCCGTTACCTCGCCGCCGACAGCTGCCGCTTCAGCGCCACCAGCCGCGACTTCGTGCTGCCGTCGATGAGCTGGTCGCCTACCCGCGCCACGATGCCGCCGATGATCGACTCATCGACGACCGGCGTCACGTCGACCTGCTTCCCCGTGATCTGCGAGAGCCGCGCAGCGATCGCATTGCGCTCCTCGTCGCTCAGCGGCACCGCCGTCGTCACCGTCGCGTGCGCCACGCCGCGTGCGTCGTCGACCTTCTCCTGGAAGATGGTCTGGATGTCGCGCGCCAGGTGCAGCTTCCCGCGGTCCTCGAGCAGCCGCACCAGGTTCCACGCCAGCGGGCTGATCTCCGCCTGCAGCCCCGCCGCCAGCAGGCGCTGCTTCTCCGCCCGCGGCACGCGGTTGCTCGACAGGATGCGGGCCACGTCCGGCTCGCCGACGAAGTCGGCGATCGTCTGCAGGTCGCCGCTCCATTGCACGAACGCCTCGGCGTCGAGCGCCAGCTCGAACACCGCCTCCGCGTAGCGCCGGGCCGAGGGGCTGCGTACGGCCACTAGTTCGTCTCCCGGAAGCTCGACTGCGCCAGCGCCTCGTCGATCAGACGGCGATGGGCCGAGCGGTCGAGCGACTGGTTGATCACCTTCTCGGCGGCCGCGATTGTCAGGTCCGCGAACTCGCGCCGCAGGTCCGCGATCGCCTGGTCACGCTCGAGCTTGATCTCGTTGCGAGCCCGCGCCAGGATCGCCTCCGCATCCGCCTGCGCCTGTGTCCGCGCGTCCGCCTCGATGCGCGCCGCGATCTCCTGCGCCTGCGCGACGAGCTGCTGCCCCTCGCGCCGCGCCGTCTCGAGCTGGTCATGCACCTGCCGTTCGGATTCGGCGGCCTGCTCCTTCGCCCGGTCCGCCGCCGAGAGGCTCTCAGCGATGCGCTCGCGTCGCTCGTCGAGCATCCTCGTCAGCGGTCCCCATGCAACCGCGCGCAGCACGATCAACAGGATCAGGAAGTTGACCATCTGCGCGATGAGCACGGGGAGATTGATGCCGAGATCGCCGATGCCCAGGATCACCATGATGCACTCCAGACGGGGGAGAACCTCGAGGCCCTCCCCGGTGGTCGCCTCCCTAGAACACGAACCCGATCATAACCGCGACGACCAGCGCGTAGATCGCGATGGCCTCGGCGAACGCGATGCCGAGAATCATGTTCGTCTGAATGACCGGCTGCGCCTCGGGGTTACGCCCCAGCGCTTCCATCGCCCGTCCAGTCAGCATGCCGATCGCCAGCGCCGGCGCGAAGCCGCCGATGCCGATGGCGATGCCGGCGCCGATGTACTTGAAGCTCGTGTCCGTGAACTCCACCAGCAGCGGCAAGATGATTGATGCGATTTCCAACTCTGCTTCCTCCTGGATTCCGCCCGCTCCCCGGGCGCTGGCTTACCTGACACCCCGGGTGAACCGGGGGAACCTCCAACTAATGCGTCGCCGGCACCGGCCCTTCGAGCGGAACGTCCGGCGTGTGCGCTTCCACCTCGTGCTCATCGTGGCCCTCGTGCGCGCTCACCGCGAGCACCGCGAACACGAGCGTCAGCATCGCGAACACGAACGCCTGGATGACGCCCACGAACACCTCCAGCCCGTAGAACGGCAGCGCGACGAGAAACGGCGCGAGGAACGTCATCACCAGCAGCAGAATCTCCCCGGCCAGCATGTTGCCGAAGAGACGGAAGGTGAAGCTGATCACCCTCGCCAGCTCGGCGATGAACTCGAGAATACCGACGAAGAAATAGATCGGGCTACTGAAGTTCAGGAACTTCCCGGCGTACTTGAACACGCCCAGCGCCGTGATGCCCCAGAACTCGATGAAGATCATCGCCCACACCGCGATCGACAGCGGCGAATTGATGTCGGTGTTCATGCTGCGGAAGTAGGGGATGAGGATCGCCAACTCCTTGCCGTCCTCCTCCAGGATGCGCAGCGCCTCTTCCAGGTCGGTCACGCTCTCCGGCACCAGCTCCTCGCTGTGCAGCTCCTCGAGGATCGCCTCCTCGCGCGCGTGCTCGATCGCCTCCTCGTGCAGCAGCTCCAGTTCCTCGATCTCCGCCGCCGGAGCGCCGGCTTCTTCCGCCGCATCGATCTCCGCCTCGAGCTCTTCCACCGCGGCCCACGACGGCGCTTCCTCTTCCTCGAACTCCAGCTCCTTTTCGTTCGGCATGATCAGGCCGATGCCCGCTTTGTTCTCGAAGACGACGGCCTCCTCGTGCCAGTGGTGCGCGTCCACCTTCTGCACCGCGCCGATCGCGTTGAAGAACGGCAGGAGCGCCATCCAGTTCGCGATCCAGATGAACGTGAAGATCGTCGCGAACACCCAGAAGAAACGGCGAGCGTTCTGCTGGCCCGCCGTGTTGATGCAAATCGTGTAGAGCGCGTCGACGATCGCCTCGATGACGTTCTGTTTGCGCCCCGGGATCAGCTCTACCTTGCGCGTCAGGAACCAGGCGACCGCCGACACCGTGATCACAACGAGGACCGCCGTGACGTACGTGTTCACCAGCGGGAACGGCCCGATGTCGGCCAGCTTCTCCGCCTTGATCTCGATGATCGGCTTGGGGCCTCGCACGAACAGGAAGCCCACCAGCACGAGCGCGAGCGCGCCGACGACGATGAGGATGGTCCTGGGATTCTTCAAGAAGTACCCGCTACTTCTTCTTCGCCTCGCGCCGCTGGCGCTGCTCCCAGCGCTGCACGTCGCCAATCGTATCCATCAGCATGCGGTAGCCGCCCCAGAAGGCGGCCACGAGCCCCAGCGCGAGCCCGCTCAGGGTGAAAATCCGCCCCGTGTCGAGCGCCTCGTCCAGGAAATACCCGCCGACCGTGCCGCCGGCGATACACGTCGCGACGTAGGAGCCGAGACCGATGAGCTGGATTGCCGGGGTCAGGCGCTGCACGTTCACGCCTCCCTCTCGGACTTTGAGAAGATTATCACATAGTCCGAGGGCCGATCAACGTGAAATTTCGCACGAATGCGGCTCCCCACGCTCGAACGCCGACCAAGTATCAGCGCTCGCGCCCTTCGGGACAAGGGCACGCGGAAGCCGATGGCAAGCAGGTTCGGGAGGAAGCGAGGCTAGCTCTTGCGCTTGTCGAAGTCATCGAGGTCCAGGCTCTCGATGAACTCCTTGAACGCCGACATCTTCTCGATCTCCGCCGGGTCGACCTTCTTCACGCGCTTGGCGTCCTCGCTCCCCTGCAGCGTCTCCCCGTCCTTATCGAGCAGCACGCCGGCCCGGTCGAGCACGCCCTCGTCGGCGTAGATCGGCACCTTGGCGCGCACGGCGAGAGCGATCGCGTCGCTCGGCCGGGAGTCGATCTCCATCGACTCGCCGTTCACGCCGAGGACGATCCTGGCGTAGAAGGTGTCGTTCGAGAGGTCGTTGACGACGATGT
>Ga0073934_10003846_pt1 | contig 26459 bp, 21 predicted proteins | sample LarsenN4metaG_FD_76834 | JGI IMG/M metagenome (GOLD analysis project Ga0073934, IMG submission 76834) | Hot spring sediment bacterial and archeal communities from British Columbia, Canada, to study Microbial Dark Matter (Phase II) - Larsen... ... | reverse complement strand
GGCAAAACCACGCTGCTGCAAGTGCTGGCCGTGCGTTCGACCGACCGTGAAGCCCATCGCCGGTTCGGATTTCCCACGCCGCGCATTCCATTTTATATTCCGCTGAAAGAAATTGATTTCGAGCTGCCCTTTCTTCAAGCCGTACAGCAGGCCTTGCTGCAAACGAGCTGTCCGATTTCCGCCAAAGGCTTGAAGCGCGCCGTGCAATCGCGCCGCGCGTTTTTTCTTCTGGATGGTTTGGACGAAATCCCCGTCGGTGAGGCACGCGATAAAGCGCGCGCCTGGATTGAATCGGCGCAGCAGTGGTGTGGATTGGATCTGCCGTTTGTTTTAACCTGTCGCGCCACCACCTCGTTGCAAGATCTTCAATTCAGCATCCCCTATCTCACCGTTGCCATTCGCAATCCGGCGCTTTCGCCATTTCGCAGCTTGCGCGCCGTGAGCGAAAGCCGCATCCCGCCGCGTTATTTGAACGCCGCTGAAAATAATGCGGAATACGTGCTCATCACCCCGCCGGCTTTAGCGACGTTGTTGTTGGGCGCTAAAAAGCCGGCGCCGAGTTATTATTATTACCTGTCCAAATTTCCGGTCACCAATCACCTGTATCGTCGATTCGTCGAAGCGACGTCGCATCGGCCGCCGGCATTTTGGGACGATCCGGAATTTAATGGCGATGAGGTGCCGGTCGTTGGCGTGGATTGGGAAGATGCGCAGGCATATTGCGCTTGGTTGACGGAGCAAGCAAGGCTACGCCCGTCGGGGGGCAAAGGGCAAGTGGCAAGTGAAGTTGTTTATCGATTGCCATTGGAAGAAGAGTGGGAATGGGCGGCAGGAGGGGGAAAGCGAAAATATCCATGGGGTGAGGCGGCGCCGCAAAATATTCATGCCAATTTTAACGGCGTGCAGCAAGGTTTAACGCCGGTGCATGCCTTCCCCGGCGGCGCTACGCCGGAGGGTTTGATGGACATGGCCGGGAATGTTTGGGAATGGACCGCGACGTGGCAGGATGAAAAGAAAGAACAACGCCTCGTCCGTGGCGGCGCCGGCTTTAACGACGAAGTCGCGTTGCGTTGCGTCGCGCGCGATCATAATATGAAAAAGCTATCGCGGTTCGTCGGTTTTCGCGTCGCGCGGATCGTACCCGAGGTGTGAGTCGGAGTGCAAAAACTAATTTTTGCACTCCGACATTTGACTTCGGACTTTGGACACTACTGGCGTAGCCTTTCAGCAAAAACGATCTGGGCGCGCTTCAGATGAAGCCGTGACACTGAGCACGACATGATTTTTGTCTGCTGTTACGAAAGAAACGATGTCAACACTCACATCACCGTGAAACGGCATATATTGCCGATCTCCACGCCGGTCGCGCCGAATGGGGTCGCCAATCAGCGTCAACGGCCGGTCATTGATCCTCACGTCAATTTTAGTGAGACCATCGTTATTGACATAGAGCTATTTGTCCGCTTTTGACACATTAAACTCGTATCGCCCCGCTCCCTTGGCTTCCGCCGTGAAAAATACCGGATCGCATACCGTCGTGTTGCCGCACAAATCTTTAACCTCAAGAGTAAAACTCGCTGTTGCATTTGGCGGGTTTGGTGCAAAGATCAGTTTTATATGATGAACAAACTGAAATTGGCAAAATACTTGCGACTATAGATCGTAAGCGTGAATTAGCATCCCAGCGGAAGCAAATTACCCAAGAACTTTTCCGTACCCTTTTGCACCAACTCATGACCGCGCAGCTTCGCGTAAACGAATTGGACGAAGGGAGCGCGGACATTCCTGTCCGCCATATCCGTGTGGACAAGAATGTCCACGCTCCCGTCGCGAAAAGATTAAAACGGAAAAAGAATATCATCGCCAATTTTCAGATCGAATCGATCAATGGCTTGATGCCGGGGAAGGTTCCTGCGTTCTGCGAGACCCTGAGTTGGCCACTATCGTCGCCGGGGCGCTTCAGTATTTCGACGGCAACCGCTATGATCTCGTGGCTTTTGTGGTGATGCCGAATCACGTTCATGTGCTCTTTCGCCTGCGCACGCCGCATCGCCTGGAGGAGGTGATCAAGTCCTGGAAAGGTTTCACCGCGCGAGAGATCAACAAGCGCCTCGGAAAGCGTGGGTCGTTGTGGCAGGAAGATTATTGGGATCGCATGATCCGCAATGAACGGCATTTCTTCAAATGCCTCGAGTATATTCAAAAGAACCCCAAGCGCGCGAAGTTGCGGACAGGGGGGGTATATTTTATGGGAAAGAGAAATGGAGAGCGGACTTTCGAGTCTGCAGGAATGAGATAGCCAAATCAAACAGCGCGGGTTGGAAAACCCGCGCTCCCTTTATGATGAACGCCTGCAAGAACGACTGCGAAATAGAATTATCCCGCAATTGGTATAACCTCGTGAAACGTAACCTCACTCCCGACTCCACCGCGGCACCCTCCCCGGCGTCCATGGCGCGCCGATTTGTTCCAATTTCGCTTCGAGCTTGGCGAGATCGACTTCGATCAGCACGCGCAGATTTTCCAGCACAGCCGAAAATTCATCCGCGGCGATTTGGTAGCCGTCTTGAAAAGTTTGCGTCGCCACGGAAGTCGAAGTCCAATGCCCGCCGACAATGTCCTGCACGCGGTCGATAATCGAGGGTGGCGTGGGGTCGTTGTAGCGTTGAATCAAGCGGTCGCCGGAGAGTTTGATTTGCAAATCTTGCAAGCGCATTTCGAGGCCGCGCACTTCCGTCATCAGCGCCGGATCAGCCTCGGGCGTATTTTGCAGCGCGCGTTTGATGAAATCGAAACGGCGTTGTGTTTCCGCAACAACCTGGCCGGCGCCCAACACCGCGCGCTGCAGGCGCGCCGTTTTGCGTTGAAACGCGAGCAAGCCTTTGCGATCTTCCGCCGGCAGCGAGGCGATTCCCAACGGCACGGTTTCAAACGTCTGTGGCGAGCCAAGTTGTGTTTCGACGCCATCAACACGTTTGGATAGCGTCACGGTATAATTTCCCGGCACGACCATCGGGCCAACCGGATGATCGACGAAAGGATTGTCCGGCGGCGGTTCGAGGCTGGTCGGATTCGCGGGTGGAAAACGCAAGTCCCACACGACGCGCTGCATTCCCGCCGAGGACGCGCCGTTCAAACGCCGCACGACATTGCCTTCCGCATCTTTGATCGTGAGCAAAATCGCCGGTTTCTCCTCGCGTTCTTCAGCGCGCAATTCATTCCATTTCGGATACGGCGGCACGCCGCCCTGCTCTTCGATTTTCTTCTCATTCTCCTGCCGCTTTTGTTTGCGCGTTTTCATTTCGTCTTTTAAATAAAACGTGAACACCGCGCCAAACGCCGGATTCGGCGCCGTGAAATACGAATCGCCCTGAAACGCCTTGCCGCGCAAGCCGAGCGGCGCGCTTTCGATGTACATCCACGTTTTCTTCACCGGAAAGAGATTGGCTTCGCTTTCCAACAACGCCGGCGTGATTTGGCGCAAAGCCGAGTAATCATCGAGAATATAAAAACCGCGTCCAAACGTCGCTACCGCCAGATCATTCTCGCGCTGTTGAATCGCCAAATCGCGCACTGCAATAATCGGCATGCCGCCTTTAAGTTGAATCCATTTCTTGCCGCCGTCAATCGTGAAGAACACGCCGAACTCCGTGCCGGCAAACAGGAGATCGGGCTTTACATGATCTTCCACTAAAGCATAAACCGTCCCGCGCTCGGGGAGATTGCCCGCAATTGACTCCCACGTTTTGCCGCGATCTTTGCTCTTAAAAAGATACGGCTTGTAGTCGCCATTTTTGTGATTATCGAACGCCGCATAAACCGTGTTCGCCTCATGTTGCGAAGCTTCGAGACGGCTCACATACGTCATCTCCGGCACACCGAGAAATTTGTCATATTTCTGCCACGTCGTGCCGCCATCGCTGGTGACTTGAATCAATCCGTCATCGGTGCCGGCATAAATCAAATTTTCCTGTAACGGCGATTCGCTGAGCGAAACGATGTTGCCATAAAACGAGGTCGAGGCGTTTTTGGCGACGGCGTCGATGCGCTGAATTTTTCCCATGACTTTGAGCTGATTGCGGTCGAGACGGCGCGTGAGATCGGGACTGACGGCGTGCCAGGTATTGCCGCGATCGTCGCTGCGAAAAATTTTATTCGCGGCGAAATACAGGCGCGTGTGCGAATGCGGACTGATGATCAATGCCGAGTCCCAGTTCCAGCGCAGCGCCTCTTCACCCTTGCCCGGCTGCGGCTGAATGAGAATGCGCTCGCCGCTCTTTTTGTCGAAGCGCACCAACACGCCGTATTGAAGCTGCGAATAAACGATATTCGGATCCTGCGGATCCACTTGCGTTTTAAAGCCATCCCCGCCGAGCGTAACGAACCAATCGGAGTTGGCAATGCCGTGCATCGTGATGTTGCGCGACGGCCCGCCGAGCGAAAAATTATCCTGCGTGCCGCCGTAAACATTGTAAAACGGAAACGCGTTGTCAACGCTGACGCGGTAAAACTGTGTCACCGGCAGATTCGCTTTGAAATGCCAGGTTGCGCCGCGATCAAAACTTTCGTACACGCCGCCGTCGCAGCCCGCCAGCAGATAATCCCTATTTTCCGGATCGATCCACAACGCGTGATTGTCAACGTGCTTGTATTTCTCGCCGGCTTGCCGAAACGTTTTGCCGCCGTCTTCGGTGACCATCAGCCACGTGTCCAGTGAATAAACGCGGCCAATTTCCTTGGGATCGCAAACGATCTCTTGATAGTATTGCGGGCTGCCGCTGACGTATTTGCTGCGCTTTTCCCAATTTTCGCCGAGATCAACGGACCGAAAGAATCCGCTCGAATCATTCGCGGCTTCGACGATGGCGTACACGAAATTGGGATTCGCCGGCGAAATCGCCAAACCGATGCGGCCAAGCTCTTCGTTCGGCAATCCGTTTTTGATCTGCCGCCACGTTGCGCCGGCGTCGGTGGATTTGTGAATGCCCGACTCCGGCCCGCCGTCGATGAGCGTCCACACATGCCGCCGGCGCTGATACGAGGCGGCGATGAGCACATCCGGATTGCGCGGATCGTAAACCAGATCGGTAACGCCGGTTTTGTCGCTGATGTGCAGCACGCGATTCCACGTTTGGCCGCCGTCGGTGGTTTTGTAAAGCCCGCGATCACCGCCATCATTCCACAACGGGCCTTGCGCCGCGACATACACGGCATTTGAATTGCGCGGATCGACAATGATCTTCGCAATATGCTCGGAGTTTTTGAGTCCCATGTTCTTCCACGTCTTGCCGCCGTCGAGCGATTTGTAAACGCCGTCGCCGTACGACACGCTGCGCTGGCTGTTGTTCTCGCCGCTGCCGACCCAGACCACAAGCGGATTATTGGGATCAATCGTCACGCAGCCGATGGAATATGAGCCTTGCGCATCAAACACCGGCTGCCACGTTGTGCCGGAATTAATCGTCTTCCACACGCCGCCCGATGACGCCGCAACAAAATAGACGCTGCGATTTTGCGGATGCATCGCGATGTCGCCGATGCGCCCCGAAGTGAGCGCCGGGCCAATGCCGCGAAATTTGAGGCCGTTGAAAGTCTTGGAAGAGAACGGACCTTCGTCTTTGGCTGCGGGTGGAGTTGTGGTTTTGGTGGTTTTGGTTTGTTGGGCAAAGGTGGAAGAGAGCGTGAAGATAAAAAGAATGAGAGCGAGCTTGGAAATTTTCATGATGCGAATTCCTCCTCTGAAAAGCGTTTCAAAGACTTACGGCAACGGGTTCAAAAACATGGATTCATCACAAGATACAATTTTGAGGCAGCGAACGCAATACCTTTTTCCATCTTCCCTCTCACCGCCTCCCACATCATCCCCACTAATAAATCAATTCCCTCGCCGCTCACGGTAGAAATTCGAGCCGGTGCTCTGTAAAAATTTCTCGCCGCAGGTTCGCTCGAAAATTCCTTGACAACCTCATAAAAGTTTTGTAACATAGTGTTAAAGAAGTTTCACATGTGAAGGTAAGGCGGAAAATGATCTACAAATATACAGTCGTTGTTGAGCCACTAATCAGCATAAAAGAGCAACTTCAGCTTTTTGCATATGGTAACTCACCGCTGCAATCGCCTGATTTCTACGTTCGTGTAAGACAAAAGTTGAGTAAACGAGAAAGATTAGCTACTCTATTGAACGGCGAATTAAATTTCCACGGTGAGAATAGTGGCTATGCTTCACATGACCTTCATGCATTTGCGGCAAAGTTCCCACCTCAGTTGCCACGCGTTTTTATTCGTGGGTTAACCACCCCCGGGGATACTGTTCTTGATCCGATGATGGGATCGGGAACAACGGTAGTCGAAGCGTTGCTTGAAGGACGGCAAGGGATTGGTCTAGACATTGATCCTTTAGCTCTTCGCTTGAGCCGTGTGAAAACTAGGCCATGGGATATCACTAATTTACAACACGCAGGGAACAAAGTCCTTTCCCAAGCAAATGCCTTATTGTCTAATGGCGAAACAATCGAGCGCAGATTTGTTAAACAATGGGATGAACGGACAAAATCTTTTGTTGACTATTGGTTCTTACCTGCGACGCAACGAGAACTAATGGCTTTAGTCTTAGCTATTCAAAAAGTGACTGATGCAACTGCACGTCGTTTTCTTGAATTGACTTTCTCTTCAGTCATTGTTACCAAATCCGGAGGAGTTTCTTTAGCACGCGATTTAGCTCACAGTCGTCCACATCTAGATAAAACCAAAAATCCTAAAAATGCCCTTGAACAATTTGCACTTCGGCTGCGTAAGAATCTTGCCAGCATTGCACAACTTAAAACAAATGGTACAACTGCGACCCCACTGGCAGGTGACGCCCGGGCCATGCCTCTTGCCGATGGAGTCATAGATCTTATTGTGACTTCACCACCCTACGCCAATGCTATCGATTACATGCGTGCACACAAGTTCTCCTTGGTATGGTTCGGGGAATCCATTGCGGATCTCTCTGAGCTACGTGCCCGTTACGTTGGCTCCGAACGTGCAGGAACTCCCTACGATATTGCTTTGCCTGACGGAACAGAGACAATTATTCGAACATTGGCGGAACGCGACAAAAGTAAAGCCGCGATTCTGCGAAAATATTTTGTCGAGATGAGAGCTGTGCTTGCTGAAATGTATCGTGTACTTCGTAACGATTCAGTCGCAATAGTTGTCGTAGGTACTTCAGTGATGCGTGGCATTAACGTTGAGACACACCACTGTCTTGCCGAAATTGCCGCTGAAGTTGGCTTTGATGTAGTAGGAATAGTACAACGTATTCTGGATCGTAACAAGAGGATGATGCCTGCCCGCTTTGGTAAAAAAACAGACTCAATGATAGAGCAAAGAATGCATGAGGAATATGTCATCGGTCTTTTAAAGCCGGTACAACACCAAGGAGGTATACTTGCCAACTCGTGAGCAGACCATTGCCGATGCGATTCAGATTTTCGAGAATGCGGAGTATCCATCAGGATTGAGCACAACAACAGCGTGGCTTGGCATCTACCAAACGCTTTTATGGTACGAACCAATAAATTGGGTGGGCTTCAGTGATTTGCCTCATATAATTGACGCTGACAAGTTACGCCCCGCTTCCCCTGCTAAAAAACGTACCTGGGGCAATCCAAATGCTTGGCAAAAACGAGCATATACGCTTGCCATATATCTCGCTAAACAGTTGATGGGTGAAGTCGACAGAATATCACACAAATTCGACTTGTTGATGAAACAACCCGATTATGAGGGTATGCAACGGCAAAATACTTTAGGCATCGCATTCTCAGGGTTGATCAAACACGTTTTGGAGAAGTTTGGATCAACGACATTGTCATATGAAACTGAAGTTGAAGCCACAAAAATTTTTCCCGGCATAACCGTACCTGGTCGTAGTGGCACCCCTCGTATAGACCTGCTTGCCAAAAGCAATGATATGCCACGCTCGATTATTTCAACCAAATGGAGCGTACGACACGACCGACTGAACGACATCACAAACGAATGTCCAGTTTATAAAGCAGCTTACGCGCGAATCTACCGAAAGGCTCGCCACGATCATCTGCTGTACTACGTCGTCACCAATGAATATGATCCTTCACGTCTCAATAAGATGTTGGACGACTCCTGTGTAGATGGTGTTATTCACGTGCACAAAGCCGCCGTTGTAGATGTTTGTAAGTTGAATGGAAGGCTGACAAGGCTGATAGATCTATCCGAGTTTATTAAGGCTGCATTGTCTTGGTAGTTATTTGAAATCAATTTTTTTTCTCACCGCCTCCCACATCATCCCCACCAACATATCAATTCCTTCGCCGCTCGCGGCGGAAATTCGGCACGCCGGAAAGTTCGTGCTCTGCAAAAATTTCTCACCGAGATTTTTATCGGCGACCAAATCCATTTTGGTCATCGTCACGATCCGCGGCTTTTGCACAAGCAAAGGATTGTAACTTTCCATTTCGTTGATTAAAGTCTGATAGTCCGAAGTCAAATTGTCCGAGGTCGCGTCTATCAGCACAACCAAAACCGAGGTGCGTTCGATGTGGCGCAGAAATTCGATGCCGAGGCCGCGGCCTTCGTGCGCGCCTTCGATGAGGCCGGGGATGTCCGCCACGACGAAACTGTTGTCTTTGTACTGGACGACGCCAAGATTCGGGGTGAGGGTGGTGAAAGGATAATCCGCTATTTTCGGGCGCGCGGCGGTGATGCGCGACAACAAAGTTGATTTACCCGCATTCGGCAAACCGACCAATCCAACATCGGCAAGCAATTTCAATTCGAGAATGAGCCAGCGGCTTTCGCCAAGCTCGCCGACTTCCCACTCGCGCGGCGCTTGATGGGTAGAGGTGGCGAAGCAGGCATTGCCGCGGCCGCCACCGCCGCCGCGGGCTATAACCAGCCGCTCGCCGGCCTGCACCAAATCCGCCAGCGTTTCGCCGGTTTCGGCATCTTTCACGACGGTTCCCGGCGGCACGCGAATGATCACCTCCGCGCCGCCACGACCGTTTTTATTGGCGCCTTTGCCGTGCTCGCCGCGCTCGGCGCGAAAATGCTTGCGCCTTTGAAAATCCTGCAGCGTGCGCATGCCGGCGTCGACGTGCATGATCACATCGCCGCCTTTGCCGCCGTCGCCGCCGTCCGGGCCGCCTTTGGGAACGTATTTTTCACGGCGAAAACTCATGCAGCCGCTGCCGCCGCGGCCGGCTTCGATGTAGATTTTGGCGTAGTCGATAAACATGATCAGATCAAAAACTCCCGATTACCAATCCAATTTCCAAATCAAATCAAAACCCGTTTTGCGATTTTCCTCGCCGCCATGCGCCGCTTGCAGGAACAAAAATTCCAACAACTCCCATTCCAGCGCGACGACGCGGCCCTCAGGCTCCTGGCCGAAGCTGAGGAACAAATTATCGGTCAAATATTTTCCGACCAGCACCGAGCTTTTGGTAATATCTTCGCCGCTTTGAAATTCGATGAGATCGAGGTTCAAGCTGCGGCCGAGAGATTTCGCCAATTCCTGCGAAACCAAACCGGAGATCAATCCCATGGCTGCCGACGACAACATGCTCGCCTCATTGCCGGCCTGGTTTTCCAGCCCCCGGCGTTGATCATAAAGAAGCTGATCGAAATCAACGCCAAAAATCAAATTCGCCAGGGCGTCTTTCTCGTCGAGCGTGTTGCCGTTTTCACGAAACTCGATTTTGGGATTGCTCAGCTCGCCGCTGATCTTCACTTCGAGATTCCTCTTGTCGCGATCGCCGGTGGCCGCGCGAAAGACGTGTTTGGCGGTCAGCTCGAATTGCGGTTTCTGCAAATCGCCTTCGAAATTTATGCGTCCATTATCGATGTCAAATTTTTTGCCATAAAGCTCGTAAGTTCCGCGAATGATATTGAGCGTTCCGAAGAGCGAAAATTTCGTCGTTCCTTCCTGAATAAAATCGAGGGCGCCGCTGATCTCGGCGTTGAGCTCGGGACCGCGAATCCAGGTGTTGCGCGGAATGTTGATTTTGAGCTCGCCGCGAAGCTTTTGCAGCCAGCGCTGCTCGGGTGTCTCATCGCCGGAACCGGCGGCCAGTCGGATGCTATCTGGCGACGCTGCCTCCGTTTTCGGCTCGTTTAATTCAATGACGGCGCGTTGTTGAAAAGCCGGCAGGAAAAAACGCGAGCGTTCGACCGTGATGTCGCCGCGATAACGCGGGCCCTGCGCATCGCCCGAGCCTTTGATGTTTGCATCGAGGCGCAATTCCATGTTGCGGTTGCGAACCAAGAGAAAATCCTTCGCCGCCAGGGAGGCATTCGCATCGGTAATCTCGTTTTGCGTTCGATTCAACTGGCCGTCGATGCGAAGCACGCCTTTGTCATTCTGAATGCGCAAATCAATCAGCTTCACCGCCGCGGTGTCGATGCTCACCGCCAATTGCACATCATTATAAACGACGTTGAATTTCGGCATGGAAAAAGCGCCGTCGACAATGCGCACGATGCCTTTCGAATGCGGTTTTTTCAAGGTATTTTCCAATTTGATATCAAACACCAGCGTGCCCTGCACCTGCTTGACACGATCGGTCAAGGTTTGCAAGAACGCCAGATCGATGCCGGTGGTGCCGGCTTGAATTCGCATCGGACGATCATCATACAAAATTTTTCCATTGTTGTTGAGCGATAGATTCATCGGCAAATAACCGTCGCCGGTCAAAGAGCGGCGCTGGTTTTGATAAAGCTGAAATTTCCACGAGAACGATTTGTTTTCGTAACCGAAACTGCCCTCCCATTTTTCAAAAACGAAGTCGGCGACGCGCCCATTGTTCCAATTGACGTGCCCGCGCAGAATCGGCGACTCCGCCGTGCCGGTTAAAAACAACTCTCCGTCTAAAATTCCGGTGACGCCGTTTTTGGAGGAGGCGTTGCCGTTGCGCGCGAGGGCGATCAGTGACGCGATGTCGACGTCTTCAATTTTTAAATGCAAATTTTCCGCGCTATCGTAGCTCAAACGCCCGTCGATATAAATTCGTTGATTGTTGTAAGCCAACTGGCAATTGTGAAATTCAAAATCCTCATCACTGACATCCACCCACATGTCCCGGCCTGGCGGCGTGCGCCAGATTTGTTCGAGAAGATTGAACTCGCCGCGTGCAACATCGAATCGCCCGATCTCGCCGTAGGTGTAGATGCCTTCCAATACGCCGGTATTCTTTTCGCCCTGCCAAAAATTGGCACTAATTTGGGCGCGATTTAAATCATAATAAACGGAAGCCTTGGTCGAATCAACCGGCAAAAAGCCCATCATCATTTCGTCAGCGCGCAATCGAATGAAACCGCCGCCGTTTTCACCGGCGCGATGAAAGCTGAGGGTTCCGGTGAGATGCTTCATTCGGGTGCGATTGTATTTCACTTTTTGGAGATCGAAGCGGCTGAAGACCGTCAAGGAATCGACCGGGCCGATGGCGCTGCCGGAAAAAACGCCGGTGGCGCGCAGGGTATCGGCCTCGATGGCGTTTTTGACCCAGGCGAGATCGCCAAGCTCGGCGCGAAAACGGAAATTGTTGGCGTAATGCAAACTCAAAACGCCACCGGCTTGAACCGCGCCGATCGAGCTGTCAACATACAGCGTGTCAAGCTGCAAATCCGTGCCGCGCATATGAAATTGGCAATAGGCATAGTCAATCAAAATCGACGGCAGACGCGAGGGCGAAAGTCGCAGCCAGCCATCCAACTTTCGCCGCGCGTTATCGAAATGCCGGCCGGAAGCGGCGAGACGAAAAGTGACATCGGAATCCAACGTATCGTTCTGAAAGAGTTTGGCTAAATTGACCTGTCGCGCTTCGGCGTTTAATTCAAACAGTTGCTGGCCCAGCGGATCAACGAGTTTGCCGGATAATTCCATTTCCCCCGCCGATGAACTAACAAAAAGTTTGGTTTGAATTTGTTTTGCGCGCGCGTTCGCCGTGAGACGAAGCTGCGCAATCTCACGCCCAAGAACGCGGGATGAATCAAGGTTGAGCGACAGCCTGGCGTTAAGATCGTCCAGCGTCAAACCGGAGCCGTCAAGTTTGAGATCGAAGTTCAAGCGCGACAAATCTTGATCGGGAGGCAGATACGGTTTGAGGTTCAACGCGCGCACGGCGGCTTCGAGGTTATAATATGTCGTCGTGGAATCGAGCCAGACAAAAAAATTGCCCTCGGCGCGGCCATCGGCATGCGCCAGGGAAAATGTTGTCCGCACATTTTGCGCATCACCCAGCGCGTGCATCATGCCGTGCAAGGGCCCGGTGACCGGAAAGCTCGGAAAAAAAGAGCGCAGATCAGTCAAATGCAAAGGCGCGCCATATAATTCGACGTCGAAAATCGGCCGCGCCAGATGCCGCAGGATAATTTGGCCGGTGAGACGTGAATTTTTGCTGCGCAGCATAAGATTTTTGATGCGCAAGGAATCGCCGCCCCAAAACACTTGCGCGGCGAGGCTGTCAATTTGCAGCGATGGGTTCACCGATGTCAAGCGCAGATAGTGCAGCATAACATTTAAACGAGGCGCGGTGTAATCAAGCCGCAAGTTCGTCGAAATATTTTGCAGACGTCGCGGCAGCAGCTTGTGCAGCGTGTCAAGCGGCGCCAGCGCCACCATGCCATCTTTGATTTGCAGATTTTGCAGCGCAATGCGCCAGAGCCCGGTGTTTTTTTGATTGGAATCCGGCTTTGTAAGATGGGCGACGTTCCACGTGCTGTCGGGGCGCTGTTTGATGTCAAGAAAAGGCGATTGGAAAATCAAGTTGGTGACTAAAACTTGTTGTTTCAGCAAATCAAATGGACTCAATCCAACTTCGATGTTGGGAACATAAAGCAGCGTATCGCTTTCCAATTCGATAAAAAGATCGCGGAGAACGAAATTCGATACCAAATTGCCTTCGATGCGGCCGAGGCTAAGCTTGCCGTTCAATAACTCGCCGGCTTGCTGCTCGATCTTGTCGCGCAACCAGGCTTTAAAACGGCGCGTTTGCGTCAATCCGGCGATCAGAACGAGCAAGAGAACGAATGCGGCGAAGGCAATCAAAAAAAATTTGAGAAGGCGTGTGAACATGGCGAATCAACAATCCCTGCAATCCGTTGTTAGAAAGCCTGGCCAACGCTGAGATAAAATTCCCAGCGGCGTTTGTCAATCGGCGCTGCCAAATTGTTCTTGCGGGCGGCGTCAATGCGAATCGGGCCGATCGGCGTATCATAGCGTAATCCCCAGCCGGTGGCGAAACGAATTTCTTCCAATTTATACGTCAACGACGTCGCCCAAACATTGCCAAAATCCACAAAAAGCGCGGCGCCGAATGATTTGTAAAGCTTGAAGCGGGCTTCGACGCTTCCTTCCAAAAGACTTTGCCCGCCAATCGGCGTTTCATCGATATGCGGGCCGAGTTTGGAGCGCTGCCACCCTCGCACCGACGAGCTGCCGCCGGAATAAAATCGTTCTTCGAGCGGCGCGAGATTGAGCGGATCGTCCAAAACTTCGAGCGAGCCGAGTTTCAAGCGATAGGCCATCACTACGGCGCTCGGCGCCGCTTCGCGATACATGCGGCCTTCCAACGTGGTTTTAATATAATGAAACTCCGTGCGAAAAGAATAAAATTCGCTGAGCGGGCCGCTGTAATCGACCTGCAAAGCGTAATACCGGCCGCGCGTCGGTGAAAACAAGGGCTGGCCGCTGTTATAAAGAATTCCAAATCCCCAACTGGCTTTGCGATAGGTTCGAGGAATTTGCATTCTCAAACTGTCGAACTGGGCCGTGCCCGGAATCACTTTGGCGTCCTCCAAACGATAACGCACAAATGCATTGGTTTGCAGATTGAATTGGCGCTGGGCGACCAGCTCGCCGCCGAAGCTGCGCAGGCTGTAAATTTTTTCCCGGGGCCGAAAAGTTTTTTCGTCGCGGCGCAAATAAAACGGGCTGATAATCAAGCCGGTTTTGGCATCGAAAAAATGCGGCTGAAAAATGCGCGCCTGCACGCGCCCCGGCTCGATGTCGGAGTATTTCGTTTCGATGTCGAGACGGCGCGCGCCGCCGAGAAAATTGCGCCGGCGAAAATTGATGGTGCCGCGAAAGAGATCTTCCGTGCCGTAGCCGACGCCGATTTTCAGGGTCCGTGCCGGCGCTTCGCGAACGCGAATTTCAATCGGAATTTCGCTGCTTTTTTGCTCCGCGGTTGCGGCGCGAATGCTGACATATTGAAATAGCTCCAGCCGGTAAACCCGTTGCTGCGCTTCGACGAGCTTGCTCTGATTGAAAACCTGCCCCGGCTCAAAAGGCAGTTCGTCGCGAACGGCGCGCGGCGATATTCGCGAGGTGCCCGTCACCTGCACGTCGCCGAAAACACAGGCCGGGCCGGGTTTGATGCGAAAGATGACGACCGCGGTGTGGGTGGCCTCATCACGTTTGACCTGGGTTTCGACGCTGGCAAACGGGAAGCCGTGATTCGTCAAATCCACCGCCAGCGCGATTTGGGTGTTGCGGAGAACAAAGGCGCGCAAACGGTCGCCGGGCTTGAGGTTCGATTTGACAATGCGAAAAAGTTGATCCACGCGCGGCACTTCGGTTCCGGCCAATTGGAAATCAAGAATTTGTGTCGGTTGCTCTTCTTCGATCTTGACGCGCAAGCGGACGTGCTGTTTTTTGTCATCGGCGTCAATTTCATGCGAAGCGATCCTGGCATGAAAAAAACCTTCGCGTTGATAAAACTCGATGATGCGGCGCAAATCGCGCTGGAACTCTTCGGTGCTGAACAGCGGATCGCGGCGCCAGAAAAGAAAGCGGTTATACCAGGGGCCGGTTCGGGTCGCCAGCCCTTCTCGCAACGCTTCTTTGGAAACGCGGTGTACACCCTCGATTTTGAATTTTTTGATTTCGTAATTATCCTGCGCGGCGGCGAAAGCGGCAAAGATGAACACAAAAAGACAAGAGACGAAAATCACAAGTCGCGCCGGGTTTTGATCTATCCTCGAATGCTGCATTAAAATCCATTTTAAAATTGCGATCAGTGTATTCGATATAGCCAGGCCTGGGCCGCAATCGTGAGCGGCATCGTTAATATTTGACGCCAAAATAATAGCGCAATTTTCGCCGCGGTTCAAGCGCTTTATAAGCGTAGAAAAAAAACTCGAACGCCCGACGCTGGCGATACGCCACACCACTGTTGAAGCCCAGGCCAAGCGAAACGTGATAATCGGAAAAATTACGCACCTGATTATCCAAGCCGATTTGCCCGGCTTCGGTATGGATGACGAAATTGATTTCATATAAACTAAAATCGCCGGTCAAGCCCAGCGATTTTTCTCTATTCAAATGAAAGCGGGTGGCCTCTGATAAATAAACGAGATTGACGCCGGAAAATTAATTGGTGTCGTAGGCCGAGAGTCGATTGCGCCCGCCGAGAAAGGACAGCGGCACGCCCCGCCCCTCGTCGATCATGGAAACCAATCGCGCTTCGCCGGCGATTGAAATCCAATTCGACTCCGAAACGCCGCGCGTCAAGATTTGCAATTGCCAAAAATCGCTGCGGTTGCTGCCATAAGGAAAAGCGCGAATGACGGCCAAATCAAAAACGCCGGAATTGTAGAAACCGAGAAAGCGCGTGGAATCGGTTTGCACGCCGAGCGCCTGGCTCACCGAATGCACCTGCTGCGAGCTTAAATCCTGCTTGTTAACCGTCGAGGGAAAAGAGTAGCGTTGATAGCCGAAGCTGGTTAACGCATTGAATGGTTGAATGAGAAATATCCGCGCGCCCAATTGAATGCCCTGTTCGCGCCGCCAAACCCGGTCGGCGCGGTTCGGCTCGAAGACGGGAACGAAATGTAAGCGATCATACACCTGCATTTGGGGAACGATACGGAACCTGGTATAACTATTTTGCAGCGAGAATCCCATTTCGCCGCGCACGAAATTGTACCGGGCGCGGGTTTGCGTCGCAAAGTGGCCGATTTTTTTCTCAAGCGTTGCATCGAATTCGCCTTCCGGCAGCAGAAACGAGATTTCGCTTTCGTATTTTGAAAGCAAGCTCCGAACCTTCATATCGACCGGCACTTTGGGTTGTTCTTGGGGCTTGGCTTCCGGGGCGGGCGTTTGGGTTTCAGGCTCTTCCTGCGCCATACTCACCAGCGTGAGGCCGAAACTGAAATAGAGGCCGATAAAAAATTTTATGGGCAAGGCCGCAAATCGTGCAGACATTCAATCTCGAACAACATTGATGGGTTTGCCGGCAGCACCAGCCAGAATATTTTCAACGGTCGTATCGAGAATGCGATTCAACGCTTCGCGGCTGTTGAAGGCGCTGTGCGGCGTGATGACGACGTTTTCACGGTTGCGCAGAATATGGTTGGAAAGCAGCAAGCGCAGTTTTTCCGCCGACTCCTGATTGGCTAAAAGTTGTTTTTCTTCTTTGATCAACTCCTCGCCTTCAAGCACGTCGAGGCCGGCGCCGGCGAGAATGCCTTCATCCAACGCCCAAACCAGAGCCGCCGTATCGACCAGGCCTCCGCGCGAGGTGTTGATGAGAATCGCGCCGCGTTTGACCGATTTCAAATTCTCGCGATTGATCAAATGATGCGTGCGGGAATTATAGGGCGCGTGCAAGGAAATCACATCCGATTGCGCCAGCAGTTGCTCCAAGGGCGTGTAAGTAAAATCGAGCACTTCGGCGAGGAAATGATCCTGCCGCACGTCGTAAGCCAGGATGTTCATGCCGAAGCCCTTGGCCATGCGAATCACGTGCAGGCCGATGTGTCCGGCGCCGATGATGCCGAGGGTTTTGCCTTTTAGATCGAAACCCATCAACCCGGCGAGCGAAAAATCGCCGCGAATCGTGCGAACGTAGGCGCGATGAATGTGGCGCGAGAGCGAGAGAATCAAGCCGAAGGTGTGCTCGGCGACGGTGTTCTCGCCGTAAAAAGGCACGTTGGTCACAACGATATTGCGTTCGCGGCAAGCCGCCAAATCGATATGATCGAAGCCGGTGGAGCGCGTGGCGATCAATTTCAATTTCGGCATTTGCGCCAATTCCGAAGCGCCGATTCGCGAATAAATGAAAACCGACAGCGCCTCGGCCTCTTGGGCTAACTTCACATGTTCGGGTTTGAACGGTTCGGGATGAAAAAACAATTCATGCGAGGACAAAGCCGATTGCCGCAAATAAGCTTCTTCGTTGGGCGGGATTTCGAATATGGCGATACGCACGCGAGTCGAAGGTGTGCTCATATTGTCATTCAAATCAATTGGCGCCCGGCGTCGCCTTCCCGTTTGCAAGCCAAGCTTGCAGTTCTTTGACGTTTTTCAGATTCAAAAACGCCAAACTCAAATTATCGAGGTTTTTCCCGCTCAATTGGTTAATCTGTTTTTGCAATGTGGGGCTCAACTTGCCAAATTTTTTAGCAAGCAAAGCCAGCAAAAGAGATCGCTTGCCCTCTTCCCGGCCTTTCTGAAGACCCTTCTGAAGACCTTTCTGTTCTCTCTCATCGAGCCAGTCGGTGACAAAATCAGACTCTTTTAGCATATAATATTCGAGCAAAGACATGAGAATTTTTAAGCAAGCCGGCTTGAGTTTCGTAGATGTAGGGAAAAGTTTCATATTTCCCTTTTTCCAGATAGAGGATAACCGTTACCACCGGACGTTTAAGAGCCTCTTCGAGCAGAGCGTTTTTCGTTTTGAAGTTGCCAAGCTCGCGCTGCTTCGGCTCCAACATCGCTTCGATGTGAACCGCCACATTCTTGCCGTGATCTGAAATCAACCAAACTTTGTCGGCGCGCCGCTCAGGAATATTGATTTGAGGATCTTCGACTCCCTGAAAAACCACGCCTCGCTTTTGAACAAAGAACAAATCTAGACATTTCTCGGGATATTTGCTCAACAGTACTTTCACAGCACGGTCGATCTCGAACATATTCTCCACTCCCTCCTCGACAAAATTAACCAGAAAAATCTCCAGTCAGAATCGCCGGCAAATTCTCGACGAATTTCGACCGCGGCAGAACCGTGCAACCGGCTTCGCGCGCTGCATTTGCCGTGGTGACATCGACATGCGAAAGAAAAGATCGGCGACTAAAATGTAAAGCGGTTTCGTTGCGATTTCATTCATACGGTTTTAAGGCCGACTTCTTTGATCACCGCAATGATTTGTTCATGCAATCGCCCATGGCTCGCCAACAAACCGTGCGGATGCCCGACGTGGACGCTTTTGTAGTCAAGCGCCTCGCCGCGCAAATCCGTCATCGTTCCACCGGCGGCGGTGAGAATTGCCGCCGGCGCGCAACTATCCCACAAGCTGACCTTGCTGCTGGGGTGAATATACAATTCACACGCGCCGGTGGCAATCGCGCCGCATTTGAGGCCGACGGAGCCGGAGCGCAAAATTTCGTGAATGCCCAATTTTTTCCGAATTTGATCGACACGTTCATCGAAGTGGGAACGGCTCGCGATCATGCGCAGTTGCGCCGGTTGAGCGATGGCCGAAACGCGAATCGGCCGTTCGCCGCCGCCGAGCGACAACCACGCGCCGAGACCGACGGCGCCGGAATAAAGCGCGCCGGGTTTAATCCCGCTTGGAGGCACGGGCTGTAAAACCGCGCCGAGAATCGGCCGGCCATGCTCCATCAAGCCGATCATGACGGAAAATTCACCGTTGCGCTTGATGAATTCCTTGGTGCCGTCCAGCGGATCAACCATCCAGACGACGTCGTGGCCGAGCCGGCTCATGTCATCATCGCTTTCTTCGGCCAAAACCGCCTCGCCGGGGAAATGCCGGTGCAGTTGCTCGAGAATCAACGCATTTGCCGCATGATCGGCGGCTGTCACCGGATTGCCCGGCGCTTTCCATTCCACCTCGACTTTTTCGCCATAATACTGCAAAACAGTTTCGCCGGCCAACCGCGCGATGTCGCGCACGATTTGCAGCCGGCGATCCAACTCGGAAGACTGCATAAAAACTCCCTCGGGCTTAGCCCTGGCGGGCGCGGCCCGGCTGTTAGTGCGGGTTGTAGTTCAACGGGAAATTAACGTGCGCCAAAACGACACGACGGCGCGCATGACACCGCTCACCAAAGCGGTGAGATCGAGCAGCGGACGCTCGAGACGATCGCGAATCATGCGCTCGAAATCGTGCACGTCGCGGGCGGTCATGCGCAGCGCTTCCAACGTATCGCCAAGCTTGGGCGCTTGTCGCTCAACGGTGTGAACGATGCTGCGTATATCACTGGAGATTTTGGTGATGTCATGAATCAGCGGTGGCATATTCATGCGCACGGTTTCGACGAGTTTTTCGGCTTCCATGGCCAATTTGCGAATACGCAAAAGCGCCACCACCGCCGCCGCCATAATCATGAACAGGCAAAATGCAATGATCACCAGGCTCCACGCCATCATCATTTCCATGATTCCATTTTCCTTGCGTGGTGAAGATGCTCCGGCGCCGACAAACGAGCGGGAAGCATCCTTCCCAATCCAATGTTCGAGTCAATTTTGCCGCAAAATATCTAGGCCTGGCCCTTTGCTTTATTGCCGTCAACTTCTTCGCGATAGGCTTTCGCACCGGCATCGAGCGCTGATTTGACGCGGCCTTTCTCGCGTTCGACGACCTTGGCGCCCTGATCAACGAGATCACGGGCTTTGGCGCGGCCTTCACTGATCAATTGATCAGCTTTGGCACGGGCTTCAACAATTTTAGCCTCGGCTTGTGAGCGCAACGCTTCGGCCTGGCGCTTGCCTTGTTCAAGGACTTCAGCGGCTTGTTCTTTCCATTCACCAAGCTGCGCTTCGGTTTCGTCGTAAAGCTCGCGCGATTTCCGGCGAAGATCGGCGCGCAGCTCATTGCCGGATTTCGGGGCAAAGAGCAGCGCAAACGCCGCGCCTATCGCGCCGCCGAACAAAAAACCTTTAAAAAAATCCGTACCGCGATTTTCCTGGGGCATAACTCCTCCAAAGTTGAATGATGATTATCTTTACTCTACTTGTTTATTTTTGCGCACCATGTCGCTCCACTTCTTCTGCAATGATTTTCTGCAAGCGTGCGGCAAGGCTGGCTATCGGCTTTTCGTAATTCATCGCCCTTCGTAGGGTTTCGTTGATAAGCACGTAATAGGCTTTTTTCTCTTTTTGGCCGCGCTTCTGAAAATACGCGACGATGTCGGCATCTAAAGGAATCATCCGTTGGGATTTAGGGAGACGAAAGAATTTGCCGCGCACGACATTGGAAAAATCATATCCACGATGTGTGTCAGATTTCTTTTTCTTCATAGATTTGTCGCTCACTCGCGGTGGATTTCCGCGCATTAATGATTCGAACCAACTCTTCGCCATTTAAGACGACATAAGTATGGGCTACGCGCAAAAGACGCCCTTTGGATGATACCCCGATTGTAAGCCAGCGTTCCTCCGTTATTGAATGCTCAGGATCAACAAAGCTCGCGGCCAGCGGATCATCGAAGACCGTCTGTGCTTCTTCAAAATCGACGCCGTGCTTTCTTCGATTGATTCGATTTTTCTCTTCATCCCAGTCAAAGCGCATCTATTCCCTCCATCCATATCATTTTCCCACCATCTTCAAAAACTCCTCTTCTGAGATCACCGCCACCCCCAATTCTCTTGCCTTCTCCAACTTCGATCCCGCGCCGGGGCCGGCGACGACGTAATCGGTTTTTTGGCTCACCGAACCGGAGGCGCGACCACCGCGCTCATCCACGAGCCGCTCCGCTTCGTCGCGCGAAAATTTTTCCAATGCGCCGGTGAAGACAAACGTTTTGCCGGCGAATTTTTGATCGGCGGCCCTACGGGCGTAGCCTTTCGGCTTGGCAATTTCACGAATCTTCACGCCGCCCTTTTTCAAGCGCTCGATGGCGGCGAGATTTTTCTTTTCGCGGAAGAAGCTGCTCACGCTCTCCGCCACCTGCGGGCCGACTTCGTGTATCTGCATCAATTTTTCTTCGTCGGCCTTGATGAGCGCCGGCAACGAGCCAAACTCTTTGGCCAGCACGCGCGCCATGTGTTCACCGACGTGCCGAATGCCGAGCGCGTAGATGAAGCGGTCGAACGTCACCTCGCGGCTTTTGGCAATCGCCTCGACGATATTTTGCGCTGATTTCTCGGCCATGCGCTCCAATTCGGCGAGTTGATTCTTATTTATAAAATACAAATCTGCGAAGCTTTTTACAAGTCCTTTGTCAACTAATTGCTCAATTAATTTCTCGCCGAGGCCGTCGATGTTCATCGCCAATTTCGAGGCAAAATGGCGGATCCCTTCCTTCAATTGCGCCGGGCAACTGATGTTTTGGCAGCGATGCGCCGCCTCGCCTTCGAGCCGGACGACCGGCTCGCCGCAGACCGGGCATTTCCTGGGAAATTTGAATTTCTTTGCATCCTTGGGCCGCTTCGATTCGATGACTTTGACGACTTCGGGAATCACATCGCCGGCGCGTTGAATCACCACGGTGTCGCCGATCATCACCCCAAGCCGCTCGATCTCGTCCTCGTTGTGCAAGGTCGCGCGGCTCACCGTCACGCCGCCGACCATCACCGGCTGCATGATCGCCACCGGCGTGATCGTGCCCGTGCGCCCGACCTGCGCCTGGATGTCAAGAATCTGCGTCGTCTCCTGCTGCGCCTCATATTTATACGCAATCGCCCAGCGCGGACTCCGCGTGCGCATGCCGGCCTGCCGCTGCAATTCAAACGAATTGACTTTCACCACCGAGCCGTCGATCTCATACGGCAGCGACTCGCGCAGCTCGCCGAGCTGGCGATAATGCGCCAAAGCGGCGTCGATGCCGCGACAAACTTTGGCGAGCGGATTGACTTTGAAGCCCCACTTTTTAAACGTTTCCAACGCTTCCCATTGCGTTTTAAATTCGTAGCCGGTAACCTGGCCGAGGCTGTGAGCATACATGTCCAGCGGGCGTTCCGCGGTTAATTTCGGATCAAGCTGCCGCAACGAGCCGGAGGCGGAATTGCGCGGATTGATAAACGCCGGCTCGCCGGCCTTGATCCGCTGCTCATTCAGCTTCTTGAACGCGGCAAGCGGATAAAACACCTCGCCGCGCACTTCGAGCCGCTCGGGAATTTTTATTTTGCCGCTCATCAACCGCAGCGGAATGGACTTGATCGTCTTCAAATTCTGCGTGATGTTCTCGCCGGTGAAACCATCGCCGCGCGTCGAGCCGACGGTGAAAAGGCCGTTCTCATAAACCAGCTCCACCGCCGTGCCATCCAGCTTCGGCTCGACGGTGTATTCGATTTCGTCGAGTTCGAGCAGCTTGCGCAGACGCTGGTCGAAATCACGCATCTCGCCGTCGTCAAACGCATTGTCGAGCGAGACCATCGGAATCGTGTGCGTCACCGTCTCAAATTCCTCCAACGGCGCCGCCCCGACCCGCTGCGTCGGCGAATCCGGCGTCACCAGCTCCGGAAATTTCTCTTCCAGCGCTTGCAATTTGCGAAACATACGGTCATACTCGGCGTCGGAAATCTCCGGATCGTCGAGGACGTAGTAACGATACGAGTGGTAGCTCAGCTCCTTGCGGAGCTTGGCGATTTCGGTTTGGTGAGAGTTGAAAGCCATGGGTCTTGTGCATTTTTTATTTTGGCAGTCATTTGGCTCGATTTTCCGTTTGTTGTTCTTTTTGCATGCGCTTTATAAGCCCAGCTTTTGTCGAACAAAAGCCCGAACAGTTGTCATTGCCGATAACGCATTTCGAGCGTCATATTTTTCAACACATTGCTGACAGTGAAAGCACGCGGCATCGTAATTGGGCGATTTTCTTACGCGCGTCTCTCGTGTTGCCGTGCGAAAATCACCTTCAGCTTTATCGACCCATTCCAACGTGAGCGCGTTCATAAAGCACCTTGCCTTTTTCGATCACTTCTTGCATAAAAAAATCGCCCAATGCCAGGCGCTCGGTTATTTGATCGGGCCGGCGCACCAATAAATCGAGTCCAAAGTGATAATCGATCGCATGCGCGATTTGAATAGCCTGCTCGACGTTGCGCAAAGGCGTGTCCATCACTACCAACAAATCCACGTCGCTTTCCGGCCGAGGCCTGCCATAGGCATACGAGCCGAAAAGAATGATCTTGTTGGGCTGAAATTTTTCAGCGATCTGCTGTACTACCGCCCGAATAGCGCGCGCCGGGATGCGGCGCCGTTCGTTAACATTGGACACTTTTATAGTTTTCATTATTATGCTCCGGTTCAATCTGTTTGTCCCTCGCCGGCGGTGATCATGGCGAGAATGTCATTGGCAGTAAAAGGCATATATCTTTTCTGTTTTTTATGGTTAATCGCAAACTATGGCACGGTTTCAAACTCCTCCAACGGCGCCGCCCCGACCCGCTGCGTCGGCGAATCCGGCGTCACCAGCTCCGGAAATTTTTCTTCCAGCGCTTGCAATTTGCGAAACATACGGTCATACTCGGCGTCGGAAATTTCCGGATCGTCGAGGACGTAGTAACGGTACGCGTGATGCGTTAACTCCTTGCGGAGTTTTTGGATTTCGGTTTGGGGTTGATCTTTGTTCATAAAATTCGTGTCAAATATTTTAATATCTTGTCGGTCTATTTATGACTTACCTCCAGCTACTAAGCCTTCGCCAACACCTTCAGCAATTCCTTGCGCAAAGGCGGTGATCAATGTCCAAGCGCCTTTGCCCATCGCATTGAGCACCTTTTTCGCAGTTACTCCCATACGCTGCTGTTGTTGGCGTGTGAGTAAATTATCCATTTCTTGAGCCTGCAACCAAGTTTTGAAATCCGAGTCATCGCGTAAATTGCGACGAAGCTCGTCCGTCAACCACCATAGAAAGGCGTTTTGTATGACGACCCATTCATTTTTCTTGTCTTCAGCTAGGATGCCGTTAGCAGTTAACGTCTCCAATTCCGGAGAATAGTCACCCAAATCATCAATCAATTCGCTTGCATCAAATTTTTCCCCAGTTAGCAGGTTTTTGATCTGCGCAAGTGAGACGGCTGTAATTGCTTTCTTGGTTGCATTTGTCCAGGACTGCCAAGTATCGGCGAAGTGCGGTTTGGTCTGTCGAAAAAATTCCCGACTCCCGATTTGGTAACGGGCTGTCCCTTTGTGACCTTCTTCAATCGCATCCCACAGTGTTGCCGCTGCGGATTGCGCTAAATAGGGGTGTCCTCCTGATACTTCCGTGACGTATTTTCGATCGCGCCGATTAAAGTGCTCACCAGCGCGATCAAGCAATTCTGCAAAAGCTTTCTTTGAAAGCGCACCTAGTTTTAGCTCGGTGAAAACATTGAAATATGGCGAGCCGTGCGGATTGATCTGTTGCGTCAGTTGGTTTAATTGTTCCAAGTCCTTGCGGGCAGCGATAACCAATACTAACCCCGCCGAACGCGAAGCTAGTGAGCGCAGCCCACCGTAAAACTCGGCGCTATTTAACACCGGGTGCGAGAGAAAGTCATCAAATTCGTCCAACATGAGCACCAGTCTGGAACCGACAGCATTTAACTCGGTAAACAATCGCTCGAGCACAAAAGTCCCAAAACTGTTCTCTTTGGCGATCAAATAAGTTGCGTTCAAAGATTTTAAGTGCTCCGGCTGGTTGGTTTGTAGGCAGTTTGCCAGCGGTGACAAGGCTCGTTCCCAAAAACCGGCCTGTGTGTTGACGCCGTGCAACGTGTGAGCATCCAAGAGGTTGAACAAGTCTCGATCAAACCGAGAGTCGAAACTGTTTTTTCGAGTTTCAGCATCCAGCAAGCAGTTTAACAACGAGGTTTTTCCGATGTGGGGCTGACCGATAATGGCGGTGGACTGCCCAGTTGACAACCGACTGAATAGACGACGCAATTCCAACTCGCGTCCCAAAAATTCTTTTGGGTTGACTGCTCGGCTGTGGATGAATGGGTTAATGGTATGGTTCATTGTACTTTTCAGTGAATTAATTTGTTTTTGCTACGCGGACTAGTACAACGACCTCAATGATGTGCGTCAATACGCCTACGATTATAGCTGTCGTTATCGAATGTGACAGGATGTGCGTTATATAGCCGGCGCCGACTGCTAAAATTCCCATGACAATAAGCAAGCAGCCAAAAGCAAAATTGTCCGAATCACTTTTCTTTTTTTCCTTCTTATTGTCCAATTTTGTTTGTGTGTTATTATTTTGTGCTAATGCTAATTCTACTGCCCCTTTCTTCACCACTAATTGTCGCTTCAACTCTTCAACATCTACTCCGGTCGTCACATACAACAAAAAGCGGGCGGAGTCTTTATAGTCTGGCTTCTGGGCAATTACATCTGCGAGCAAACGTTTGGCGGTCTCTGTGTTGCCGTTCTTCAGTGCATTGAGGGCATCATTATAGCGCTGTACCAGCATCGCTTGGGTTTGGGCATTTTCCAACTGGGTTTTTAATTCGATTTCGTCGAAATATTCCTGTAATAAGGCTTTATAGATGCTGATAGCTGGTTCCCAGTCATCTTTAGCCTCGTGACGAGAGATTGTTTTTAGCTTTTGCAGCTTTAATTGATCGCAGGCGTTTTTCAGTCGGGCCTTTAATTCGACTTCGTCGGGATATTCCTGTAATAAAGCTTCGTAGATGGCGATAGCTGCTTCCCAGTTCTGTTCACCCTCGAACCAGACAGATTGAGCTATCAGTTCGCGTTTATGTTTCAATTGTTCCACCTGCTTAATTCGCCCCAAGTTACCAGCTTGTTGGAAAGCAGCCTGTGCTTTCTCGAGATCATCCTGATTTAGAGCCGCTTCGCCACGCGCCATCCAAATCGCGCGCCATCGTTCTTTGGCCAATAATTGATTTGGATCGATACTTAACACGCGTTCGTAAACACTTAACTGTTCCGGTTCGGATTGCCCATCTGCCATTGCCAGTAAGACTTTGATCAACTCTGTTCGTGCAACTGCTTCATTGTTTTCATAGGCTTTTTTGAATGCAATCATTGCATTCAAAAAATCATTTTGCTGCAAGGCATTCTTCCCACGTGTCACCCAAATTGCCCGCCGCCGTTCACTGGCAATCGGCTGATCGGGCTGAATATTAAGCACGCGCTCATAAGTCGCCAGTTGTTCCGCTTCGGACTGGCCGTCAGCCAATGCTAACAACGCTTTAATCAGGTCAGCTCGCGCCGCCGCTTCATCATACTTGTAGGTTTCTTCAAGAATTGCAACAGCCTGAGCCAGTTGGCCGCCCTCCAACAAAATGCGTCCGAGCAAAAGCCGCGACTTAAGATGATTGGGATTAATCCGGAGCGCCTCGCGAAGCTGGCTTTCGGCCTCGGCTGGTTGGCTAAGACTGTAGAAGCTCTGACCGGTTTGAAAAAGATTTTCGGCCAACGGATCAAGCCGGTCTAACTCTTCTTTCACTCGCCGCAATGGCCGATTCGTCGCTACCCATCGACGCAACAAAGGAACGACAAAACGATAACCGTCTTTATCCGGT
>Ga0073934_10003845_pt1 | contig 26463 bp, 28 predicted proteins | sample LarsenN4metaG_FD_76834 | JGI IMG/M metagenome (GOLD analysis project Ga0073934, IMG submission 76834) | Hot spring sediment bacterial and archeal communities from British Columbia, Canada, to study Microbial Dark Matter (Phase II) - Larsen... ... | reverse complement strand
ATAGCTTGGAAATGAGCAAATGCATGCATTCTAGAATCAAAGAGTTACAAGGCCTGGCGCCACTTGATCCGTAATGGGTTGCACATTTATAGCGAACCAGAGGGATTCACGATTCCGGCTGATCTGATTAGAACCTAATTTCAACATTCAAAATGCCGTTTGATCCGACATCAGTGAGGTGAGGGCTATGACCCACATCCAATATTTCTAAGGACTCCGATACTTCCTGCTGGCCATAGCCCCATTAGGCAAGGTGTCCGTGTTGGCAAATCGATTTAATGGCTACAGTCTGGTTAAGAAGGAGAAAATATTCTCCATGACGTCGTCGAATGACATACCAGAAAGACGACTCTGATTGCATTGTCGCAAGCGGCCCCGGATAATGCGTGGCTCGTAAGTTGATCCGTCTGGGTTGGTTGCGAGGATATTCATGTCATCTCTGACCCTGGCTCTCCTGATCTTCGGCCTGTGTTATGTGCTCATCATGACCGAGCGGCTCCACAAGACCATTGTGGCCTTGTTCGGGGCGGCGCTGATGATCAGTCTCGGCGTAGTCTCGCAAGAGGAGGCGTTTTATTCTCATGAGTTCGGGGTGGATTACAACGTCGTCTTCCTGCTGATCGGTATGATGGTGATCATCAACATCGTGCGGGAAACCGGGCTATTCGAGGTGCTGGCCATTTGGGCGGCCCAGCGAGCCAATGCAAAACCCTTCCGTCTCCTGGTGCTGTTGGCCATCTTGACGGCTGCATTGTCCGCCATGCTCGATAACGTCACCACTGTCCTGCTTATGGCTCCGGTCACCCTTGCCATCACCAAGCGGTTAGAGTTGAACCCCGTCGCATTTTTGATGACCGAGGCGCTGGCGTCGAATATCGGTGGGACCGCCACGCTCGTCGGGGACCCGCCGAATATCATGATTGCCAGTAAGGCCGAGCTCAGTTATCTCGATTTCCTTTTCGTCATGGGGCCGATCGTCGTCGTGATGATGACGGTATTCTTGACGGTGCTGTGGCTGATTTTTGGGCGAACGATGACGGTCGCACCGCATTTGCGGGAGGCCGTGCTTGCTCTGAGCTCTCGGGAGGCCGTTCCAGATGAGTCCTTCTTGCGCCGCTGCTTGATCCTGCTGGTCGTCGTCAACGTAGGATTCTGCGTCCATTCGCTCGTCCATTTAGAACCGGCTACGATTGCGTTGTTGGGGGCAAGCCTGTTCATGGTGATCGGCCATGCCCGGCGAAAGCCGGAGGACAATGAGGAATTGACGTATCTGGCGGAAGTGGAGTGGAAGACCATTTTCTTTTTCATCGGACTCTTTATCCTGGTGGGGGGATTGGTCAAAGTCGGTGTCATCCGGTATCTGGCCGATCAACTCGTGGCGGTGACCAGAGGCAATCTCGCCGGATCCACGATGGCCGTGCTGTGGGGGTCGGCGATCCTCTCTGCTGTTGTCGATAATATCCCCTATGTCGCCGCAATGAATCCGTTGATTGTCGATCTTGCCCGCTCGCTCCATCCGGAGATTACCGACTACGTCGCCTTGGTCCATCAACCGGACATCATCCCGCTCTGGTGGGCATTGGCGTTGGGCGCATGTTTAGGCGGAAACGGTACGATCATCGGCGCGAGCGCCAACGTCGTGATCGTCGACATCGCGCGCAAATCCGGTTATCGGATTACCTTTTGGCAGTTCTTTAAGTTCGGATTTCCCGTCATGATCGGGTCGGTGGCCCTCAGCGCGATCTATCTCTGGCTGGTGTTTCTGCGCTAAGAGGAAACTATTGCTTGCCATCGACCTTCAGACTGAGTGATCCGTCAGTCATCAGCCGAACATACAGCGCGTTCACATCGGCGAACACGCCGATGCCCTGCACCGATGTGACGGTCCCCTGCGTCGCGATGGCCGGACTCAACTCCCGATTCAGCGCCTTCGTCACAAGGTCGCGCATGCGATCAATCGCCGGAGTCACACCGAGCACGGCATCACCCATAACGAGTTCCCTGATGGAAGAGCGGGCGAGCCAATCGGGGCCGCTCTTCTGGAGGAGTTGTTCGGAATCGAGGTCCAAGCGGAGGCCACCGATCTGAACGGACTGGGTCAACGTGTTCATTTCAGGCTTCCCCACGAAATACAAGTGGCCGGTCGCATCTCCTTCAAACGCTATCCGCAGGACCACTTGGTTGCCACCACGGCCCAAAATGGCCGCATCGGTGATGTGAATGAAGTCTCCTTTCACTGCGACACGTTTTCCCTGCAACCGCGCTGCAAGTGATCGGGACAGCGAGGGATAGTCCAGTGGGATGTCAGCGACGACGTTGAACCCAGTGGAAGCCAGCTGGTTCGCAAGTGTCCTGGGCAGTGTGCCATACAACTGGGCATCAGCGGCGCCATGGAATCCAGTGGAAGCCGGTTCGGTTTCAAGTTGAGGAAGTGCCCCGCCTGCAGATGGTGGTTTGGCACCGAACACGAGAACTGGTTTCGCGGTTATATGAATGGTGTCATCGATGAGGTCTCCACCCCCTGAAAAGAAGCCACTGTGCCACACGTTACCGATGTTGAGCAGGAGCCACGCGTCCGGTTCTAGTTGTATGGGGTTGCGTAGCGTGTGCCAGACTTCTTCCACCCGGGATCTGGCTGTCAGCGCGTTGATGCGTGCGACCGCGTTGCTGAGCCCCACCCGTACTCTCTCCGTCAGCTGATTTTTGACTTCCTGATAGACATCAGTATCATTGATGCTGATTTTGCAAGGATCAATGGCGTTCAACGTCACACCGGTTACTGATGCCGACACACCGTAATTCGGTGTCATGCCGACGGTGAGATTCCCATTGAGCGTGCCTCTTTTGGGCCATTCAGTGCCATCGCCACATTGAAGTGGATGGGCTCCAATCTTATAGCGAAGGGCCGTGCTGATAGATAAGCTAGAGCTTAGTGGTTCAATGCCCTTCCACCAATCGCGGAGCATGGTTCCAGAATTCGTGCTGCTGGCTTGACGGGAGCCTGAAGGTGCCACCGCAAAATCATCCCGCTCGGCATAATACTTATACTCGGCGCCTTTAGGATGCTTAATGGGGTTCCTCCAATGATCGAATTTTTTGGGAATCACGCTGTCATCGTTAGTAGCATGGATGAATGGCGACAAGTCCACCTGAACGGGAAAGCTGACGGTGGACTCTGTGGCTGAGGAGAGGGGGTTCGGGGTTGTCGGCAGTAGTGTCGGCGCCGGTGGGCGAACGACATATTCTCTGGCGAGACAGCTCGTCAAGGATACCGTTAAGAATAACGCGAGAAAAGTTTTCGGTATTGATGGAGGAAGCATCGGGTTCTTCCTTTGGCTAAACGGTGGCTGTAAGAAATCTCACCTCAAACGTATAAGAAAGGTGGACAGTGAGGCTACGAATGGGGGTTAGGATAGCAGAATGGCGCGACGCTTTGTCATGTCAAAAAAGGAGTGACTTGTGGCAGGTTTGAAAGATGCTACGTGAGGGTTCGCCGATTCTCACCATGAAGGGTCTCAATTGTGCGTATTGCTAATCATACCCGTAGAGCCAATGCGTCGTGGAGGAGGACACATTCTTGACGGAATGGCGAACACCTTTTGGAATAAACACTTCGTCGCCCGGCTCCGCGATGAGCTCTTCTCCGTCGATGGTTAGCTTGAGCCTTCCCTCCATAACGGTCACCAGTTCGTTCGTCGCATGGACGAAATCATTCCACTCTCGTCCAGGCGGGTCGGTGAACACGTCACAGGTATAGCCCCGCTCACACCAGTCTTGAGCCACCTGGTTACGCTCGATAGGCACTGGGAATTTTTGCCGGGTGAGATAGGACATGGAACTCATGGTAAAAGGTGTGAGTGATCTGGTCAACGAGGACGGTACGCGGATCGGCAAGATCGATCTGATCTTCCAATGATCAGGTGCGTGCTCTCAGCTCACGTACCCCGCGGCCGATTTTTCGCCGGATGAGGGTCCGCAGCGTCACTCCGTTTGTGTAGCCGACCTGGGTGGCAATCTCGTCAATGCTGGTGTTGCTCGTCTGTAGAAGGTGGATCGCACGCTCGACGCGAAGGTCTTGGAAATAGGCTAAGGGGGACTTACCCACCACGGATTGTAGGCGGCGTGTCAGCGTCCGTGGGCTTGTGGCAACCGCGCGAGCGGCTTCATTGAGAGAAAAACCGTCGGCCAACTGGCGACGTGCCCATCGTTCGAACCGTTCGACAAACGGATCCGTGTGAGCGAGATGATCAGGAATAGCAAACGCCGCCTGCGACGGCCGAGGGTCAACGACGAGATAACGGGCTGTCAGTGTCGCCAGTGCCGGGCTATGGCGCCGCACCAGCCAGAGTGCCAGGTCGAGGTGTGCCAGCGCTGCACCGGCGGTAACCAATTGTGAGGCAGCTACGATCATACGCGATTCGTCGAGCTCGACATGCGGATACCGTTCACGGAAGAACGGGGCCAGCCACCAGGATGTCGTCGCGTGGTGGCCGTTAAGCAGTGATGAGCCGGCAAGGATAAACGTGCCAGTGCAGGCAGCGCCGATGAACGCGCCGCTGGCAGACCAATCGCGGAGCAACGCTTGTGCGTCAGCCGTCTCTCGCTGTTCGAGTGCAACTCGCAATGTGTCAGGCAGCTTTGCCCCGATGGCGGGCACAAGTACAACATCGGGATGCGTAAGTCGTGTTGCTGACACCACTGGTACCGACAGTCCTTGGCTCGTGCGCACGTGGCGTCGGACACCGACGATGGTCACATCGAAGCGCGTCGACGATGCCCCCGTGGATTCCGCCAGTGCGTTCGCCGTGCTGAAGGTATCGAGAAGGGTGGATAAGCCGGTGTCAAAGACCTTCGAGAGAGCCAGCAGATAGATTCGCATGGCGAGAACGGTAGCATAATTGTCATTCTTGCCACTAGTCCATCATGGAAGGCGACGTTAGCATGCACTCGCCATTTATCCACAACTTCAGAAAGGAAGGGACATCATGGTGCGAGTTGCATTGTTGGTGCGGTTGCAAGCCAAGCCAGGAAAGGAAGCGGAGGTCGCCCGCTTTCTCGAGGGTGGGCTTGCTCTGGCGAATCAGGAAGCCACGACGCCGATCTGGTTTGGCCTGCGGATGGGGCCGGCGACATTCGGCATCTTCGATGCGTTTGCCGATGAAGCGGGCCGCAAAGCGCATCTGGCTGGGCAGATTGCGGCGGCACTGATGGCGAAGGCCCCAGAGTTGCTGGCCGAACCACCGCAGATCGAACAGGTTGATGTGCTCGCCGCAAAGATTTCGCAGTGAAGCCTAGCGGAAGACAGAGCCTGGCTTGGTAGCGGGTAGGCAGGGAATGCTCATTCCACACGCCGCCATGAGGCGGCGTGTGCGACCTGCCAATGCTACGTTTGCGGGCGAGTCGGGTCGCGAACTGAGCCACGCCAATCTCCGGAGCACGGCGGGGCAGCAATCCAGTTGGATGGTCATGTGGTTGATGCCGAAGTCGGTCGTGGACAGCCTGAGCGGCTTTCGTGCTTTTTTGTGATCCTTGACTAGGCGCCTTGATAAGGAGCATAGTTTGGCAATCCTATGACCGGTACATAGAGGGTGAATATGGCCAAGCTCAATGTGTCCATCGACGATCAACTGAGAGATGAACTGTTTCGGCTGGTTCCACCTCGCCGGCGAAGCCACGTGGTGAACGAAGCCTTGCGACATGAGCTGCTTCGGCGAAAACGCCAGCAGGCCGCGGACGTCGTGCGGCGTCTGCGGAAGCGTAGTGCCACGCTGAGCGGAAAAGAGATTGTGGAGGCCGTGCGGCGGGATCGTGCGAGGACTGATCGATGATCATCGTCCCTGACGCCTCAGTCATTTTAAAGTGGGTATTGGAAAAAGAAGACGAACCAAGCCATTCGCACGCCCTGAAGCTTCAGGAGGCCTTGTTGGCGGAGGAAATTGAAATCCGCATGCCGACGCTCTGGCGATACGAAGTCGGAAACGTACTGGGAATGAAGAAGCCAAGGATGGCAGCAGAACTGATGAGTGCCTTACTGGCCTACGAATTTGATGAAGTTCCCCTCAGCAGCGAGTATGCGCTGGACGTCTTAGCGCACATGCACGAGGTGCAGGGGGTCACATTCTATGACTCGGCGTATCATGTCCTGGCCTTGCGGATGAAGGGGGTGTACTTGACTGCAGATGCGTCATATTTGAAGCGAGCGAAACGTAAAGGGCATGTAGAACTTTTGGATGAGTGGCAGGGACCGTGATCAAGTGTGAACGAACTGGCAGCCTGAGTGTTCGGTAACACTTAATGATGGTGCGCGAAGGTATGGGCTTCATCGTGCTGCCTTGTCAGCTTCCGTAGGTCGCAGTGGATGTCGTCGGGGTCGCAACACTCGGTTTCGAGTTGGATGGTCATGTGTTTGATGCCGAAGTCGGTCGTAATCCGATTCTGGATCAACTGCAGTAACTCCAGCGGAGGGCGATGGCGTTCGATCATGACATGGCTGGTCAGCATCACGAGCCGAGGTTCCACCGCCCAGATGTGGAGATCGTGGACGTTCTTGACGCCGGGGACGGCTTCCATGGTGGCTGCGACATGAGACGCGCTGATGCCTGGCGGTGTCGATTCCAGTAAGACCTCCATCGATTCTTTAAAGATCGGCCAAGCTCCTCTAACGATCGCGCCGACTACCAGTAAGCTCACGAGCGGATCCAGGATGGTCCATCCTGTCAGGAGGATTGCGCCGCCACTGACAATAACGCCCAGCGAGACCCAGGCATCTCCCAACATGTGCCAGAACGCACTGCGAATATTCAGATCGTCCTTTGCTCCGTGCTGAAGCAACAGCGCAATCCCAAGATTGGCGACGAAACTGATGGCGGCGATAGCCATGACCCAGCCACCATCGATGGGAACCGGCTGCAGTAATCGCTTCACGCCGACAAGGGCGATGCCAAAGGCGGTCAACAGAAGAATGAAGCTGTTCAGAAATGCCGCGATGATGCCGGCGCGATGGTAGCCGAAGGTTCGGCTCTCGGAAGCTGGACGTGCGGTAAGGAGATGAGCATACAGTGCCAGAAAGAGGGAACCTTGATCGACCAGGTTGTGCCCCGCGTCGCTCATGAGGCCGATGCTATTGAGGAGCCAGCCGCCGACGAACTCAGCCGCGATGATGACGGCATTGATGGCCAGGGCCAGGCGAAGTCGGGATCGGAGATGTGCATAGGACGCCAGTGCCGTCATGCGTGACAGTTTCGCACGGTGGACGCGACGCAGCAAGTCTTGCCAAAGGTTTCTCTCAAAGACGCTGGCGGGCGACTACCGAACGGATTTGGGCGAGAGACGCTCGCTTAACACCGGATAGTTGGCTTGATCCATTCCTGAATTGCCGGTCGACAGGTCCGTCGCAATGACGCGAAGCGTGATTCCGTCGGGAACCTCCTTCGATGGAGGGACAAAGAACGGCGCTTCAAACGCGCGGCTGCCTTCATCATAGAACATTTGCAGTCGTTCGATGACTCGGTCTCCGATCAAGACCTCTCCATAAATACGGATCTTCCGCGAATCCCAATCTCCATGGGGGCGGACCAATGAGCCGGACAGGGTGCGGACTGAGGCTCGGAGTTTCACATCGTCCTTTCCGATCAATGCATCACGCGGCTTGGGCCGCTCAATCTGAACCAGATACCCATAGAGATGCAGGACAATGCCGTCGTTCGTCAGGTCTTGTCCTGGGATCAACAAGAGCGTTTGACTGGTCCTTCGTAATGCAGCGGGGTACGCAAGCGGGCCTTCTGCGGAGATCTCCACTAACGTCGGTTTCTGCAGCGTCAACGTCGTGGTGAAGGCGGCGGATGGCCGAGTGCTGTAAATCGGTTCTTCCATCATGCGAGGAGTGCGCATGATTTGATTCTGATCGCCGGTCTCCCCCTGTTGCAGACCGGTAGCCAGAATTATGCCAGTGGCGACGTCGGTGATCGTCACGCGAGCTCCACCGACTTCCCGGCCCAACACCATTGCCCCATGGGCGACGACCCGCACGAGAATCGTCGTCGGTTGGGGCCCATTGAGCGGTAACTCAGGAAGTGTCTGGCTTCTAACTGGAGGTGTAAAGTAGGGGAGCAGGATGAGCGAGGAAATAAGTCCAACCGGAACGAAGGAAGATCGCGTCATTTCACCTTAGTGCCGGGATCGACTTCTTCTAGAATGGTGAGCAATCCGCGCACCTCGGCATCCCCTGCGGCCAGGACCATGCCCTGCGATTCGATACCCATCAGTTTGGCCGGCTTGAGATTCGTCACGATCACGATGGTTTTGCCGACCAGTGCCTCGGGCTCGTACTTTTTGCCGATGCCAGCCACGATCTGGCGCTGTTCCGTGCCGAGCGAAACTTGGAGCTTGATCAACTTCTCCGATTTCGGCACCCGTTCGGCGGAGAGGACCTTCGCCGTCTTGAGCTGTATCTTCATGAATTCGTCGATCGTGATCTGCGGTTGAGCAGGAGGTGCGGAAGTGGCTGGAGAGATTGGTGCTGCAGCGGTTGGTTGTGGAGGAACAGATGATTCGGTCACTGGTCTTGCTCCTGGTTTTGATTCGATGCGTGGGAAAAGCGATGGGCCTTTCTGGATGATGGTGCCAGGCTTCAGGCCACCCCATTCGATCGTGTTTCTCAGCAATGGGTTTGTGAATTGGGCGGAGATACCAAGTTGTGAACAGATCGACTGAGCACTCTGCGGGAGAACAGGGTACGTGGCTAGGCTGAGGCATCGGAGCGCCTCTGCCATAGTGTAGAGGACGGTTCGGAGTCTTTCGGCGTCACTCGCCCTCTTGGCCAATGCCCATGGCGCAGTCTTGTCGACATACTGATTGGCAAGTTGAACGACGTACCAAATGCCTTCGAGCGCCCGATTGAATTCCAACTGTTCGAGGTGGCGCGGCAACACTTCGTTCAAGAGAGACACCGTGGCTCGTTCGAGTTCTTGCTCTGCCGGTCCGACCTCCCCTGAATCCGGTATTACGCTTCCTTGAGTCCGCTCGATCAAGGTGAGTGTGCGACTCAGGAGATTGCCCAACCCATTAGCCAGATCGCTATTGATTCTTGTGATCATTCCGGTAAGGGAGAAATCCCCATCCTGCCCGAAGGGTACCTCTCTCAATAGGAAGTACCGGAATGCGTCCACGCCGAATTCGTCCACCATCTTGTTTGGATCGACGACATTCCCGCGACTCTTGGACATCTTTTCGCCGTCCACGGTCCACCAACCATGGGCGAAGATGGAGTCGGGTAATGGAAGGTCCAGTGCCATGAGCATCGTCGACCAATAGACGGCGTGCGTCGTCAGGATATCTTTGCCGACCAGATGAACATTGGCCGGCCAGAACCGATTGCCTGCCGGTTTTTCCCGCGGCAGATACTCCAAAGCGGACATGTAATTGACCAGTGCATCGAACCAGACATAGGTCACATAGTTGTGATCAAATGGTAGTTCGATGCCCCAGGAGAGCCTGGTTTTCGGGCGGGAAATCGACAGGTCTCCAAGTTTCTGGTTTTGAAGGAAGCCGAGGACTTCGTTTCGACGCGACTCGGGACGGATGAAGTCCGGATGTGTCTTGATGTGGTCGATCAAGCGGTCCTGGTATTGCCCCATCTTGAAGAAGTAGTTGTGCTCGCTGAGTTTCTCGACAGGGCGTTTGCAGTCCGGGCAGAGTCCGTTCTCGACGTCTTTTTCCGTCCAGAACCGTTCGTCAAACGTGCAGTACCATCCGGTGTATGAGTCTTTGTAAATCAGCTTTTTGTCATAGAGCTGCTGCAGGTATCGTTGGACGATAGATTTGTGTTCGGCATCCGTCGTCCTGATAAAGGCGTTGTTCGAGATGTTCAGCTTCTTCCAGAGGCTCGCAAACTGCGGGGCGAGCTTGTCGCAGTGGACTTGAGGGTCGATACCGGCCTTTGCAGCGGCTTGCTGGACCTTCTGCCCATGTTCGTCGAGGCCGGTGAGAAAAAATACCTCGCATCCGCGCAGCCGCCAGTAGCGCGCCAGCACGTCGGCCGCTATGGTGGTATAGGCATGGCCGATATGCGGGACGTCGTTGACATAGTAAATCGGGGTGGTGATGTAAAACGCATTCTCGTTCGCCATAGCGAAAAGAAGATATCAGGTTAGCGGCGCTTTTGGCTAGCTTGCGGCGCCGGCGAGGACGAACCCAAGCGCTTCGCGTAAGCGAAGGAGCGTCGTTTCCAGCGCCATCTGCACGTTCAAGTGCCGTGTGGCTTGCTGCTCGGTCCGCTCGATGTCATTCAAGAGGGTCAGGAGCGTGTCGATGTCCGCTCGTTGGGCGTATCGTCGCAGCTCGGGGAGTTGGTCGAGGTGAAGGATCTGATCTTGATCTCCTCCCACCATGACGATGATAAGATCACGGATCCATCGTGCAAGCCATGCGAGCGTTTCCTCTCCACGGTCTGTCTTGGCCAAGCTTTCCGCCGTGGAAAGGATGGTCGCGCCAGACGACAAGCTTTCCGGCTTCACCAACGTCAGGCAATCTTGTTGTCGGGCTCGAATTTCTGCAACATTCGCCGTAAGCGCTTCTCCGATACGGCCATCGGCGAAGATCGCCAGAAAACGGGCATCGGCAGGAGGAAGCTCCCGCTTGAGGATCAGCGCCGCCTCAACTTGCGTGCGGGCGGGTGTCGTGAAACGAAGCGCTTGGCAGCGTGATCGAATGGTGATCGGGAGGGCATGGAGCCGGCTCGTGACGAGGATAAAGAGGCTATGACCCGGAGGCTCCTCCAGGGTCTTGAGGAGTGCGTTGGCCGCTCCGATCGTCAATCGGTCTGCATCATCGATCAGACAGATCTTCCGTTCTCCGACGAGTGGTCGATAGATTAACTGTTGTTCGATCTCCCGCACTTGCTCGATTTTGATTTGCGGCGTTGCAGCTTTTGGATCAGGCTCGATGACGAAGTAATCCGGGTGCGTCCGAGCGGCTATCTGTAGGCAGGATCGACAACGGCCACAGCTGTCCTGAGCCTCCGGCTGCGAGGGCTGCTCGCAGCTGAGGGCCTGAGCCAGCCTCACGGCAGTCATGAACTTTCCGATCCTGGTTTCACCATAGAACAGATAGGCATGGGCCAGGCGTCCATTGCACAAGGCCGCCTGAAGGAGGGAGATGGGTTGCTCGTGGCCCGTGATATCGGCGAAGGGCATGGGCTATCGGCGTTTCGAGGTCCGTGAGCGAAAGGTCTTGAGCCAGTTCATCACCAGTGCTTCTACAGTGTGTGCTACTGACTCCAGAGATTGTGTGGAATCAATCACCTTGATGCGTCGAGGTTCTCGTCGTGCCAACGCGTGAAATCCCGCTCGGACTTCCCGGTGGAACCGTTCGGTTTCTCGATCGAGTCGATTTTGGGTGGCGGCGCCACCCCGACGTCGACTGAGCCCGACAGCGACAGGGACGTCGAAGAGCAACGTGAGCTGTGGAGCAAGGTTTCCGGTCGCCCAGTTGTTCATCGTGCGTAACACTCGTCGATCCAATCCCCGTCCATACCCTTGATAAGCCAGGGTCGAGTCTGAGAATCGATCGCAGACGACCGTCTTCCCTTGCGCAAGTGCAGGCTTAATGACGTGATCGACATGTTGGCGCCTCGCCGCGAAAATGAGGTAGGCTTCCGTTTCGGGGGCGATCGTTTCCGCCGAATTGTCGAGCAGGATACTACGCAGACGCTCAGCGAGCAGTGTCCCACCCGGTTCTCTAGTATGCAGCACGTCCAGGCCTTGTGCGGTCAGACGCTCACACAGCCTCCGAGCTTGAGTCGTTTTTCCGCTTCCTTCACCGCCTTCCAGCGTGATGAAGATGCCCCTCGATTGTCTTGATGTTCTACCCATTTGATGATTTTCATGTCAGGCACAATCGTGGAGCGATCCTATGTCAGGTCGCACTGAATAGCAAGACCGGTACCTCTCGGAAATTCAACCAATTTAAGTACATAACCCGTTGAAATTTACAATAAAACGCTTGCGGGGTCCGTCCGGAACTCTGTAAGATGAACCACGGAATACTCTTCCTCTGCCTGGGTACCGGTGATTCATGCTTAAAACCGCGCTAAGACGGTATTTTTTAACAGGACTCCTTCTTGTCATTCCTATCTGGGGCACTATTCTCGTCCTGAAGACCCTGTTCGTCGCGGTAGACGGCATCTTAGGCGACGCTGTCGCAGAATTGGTGCCGGATCATTATATCCCCGGCCTAGGGATCGTCACGCTGATTCTGCTCATCTTTTTGGTCGGGTTGTTCGCCGCGAACTTCATCGGGCGTCAGATTGTGAGTCACTGGGAGGATTGGCTCAACCGTCTGCCCCTCGTCCGGGGGATTTATTCCACGTTGAAATCCATGATGGATATTCTGTCCTTTTCGGAGAAAGGCTCATATCGGCGTGTTGTTTTGATCCAATTCCCCAAGAACGGCCATTATTGTTTTGCGTTCGTCACCGGCATGACGAAAGGCGAGACAACGACATTGGGTCAGGAGGCGCTGATTCATGTCTACGTGCCTACTTCACCGAACCCGACGTCGGGCTATTTTCTATTGGTGCCGGAACGGGAAGTGACGTCGGTTGATATCAGTATCGAGGAAGCGATGAAACTGATCGTGTCAGGTGGGCTCTATACGCCGTCCGGCGCGATGGCTTCGGCGTTGAGCCGCGAAACGAAGTGGAGTCAGGTCAAACAGCCGGATGCCGGTGTGCCCATCGGATAAATACGGTGTCTGATACGTCATTGCGAGCCCGGAGTCTTCGATGAAACAATCGGTAGATCAACCCATGACAGGCTCACCTATTCCTGGGTTAGGGGTGATCGTGATGGCGGCCGGGTTGGGCAAGCGGATGAAGTCCAACCAAGTAAAAGTGCTGCATACTGTCGCGGGTCAGCCGATGGTTCTCTACGCAGTTGATGTGGCGCTACGGCTGGCGGGCCATCGCATTGCGGTGGTGGTCGGGCATCAATCTGAAAGGGTTCGTCACGTGATTGAATCAGGTGTTGCGGGCAGGGCTGAATCGAGGTCCGTGAGCATCGTCGAGCAAGCCGAACAGCTCGGGACCGGCCATGCCGTGATGCAAAGCCGCCCCGTGTTTTGTGACGGCGACGAGGCGCGTCCGACGAATTATCTTATCTTGAACAGTGACACCCCGTTACTGAAAGAAGAGACCGCACGCGAGCTTTTGCGAGTCCATCAGTCGCAGGGCGCCACTGTGACAATTTTGACTGCGGTGCTCGATGATCCCAGCGGCTATGGCCGAGTCATCCGCCGACAACCCGATGAGTATCCTTCAGGCGAAAGCACGTCATCCGATGTGTTGAAGATCGTCGAAGATCGTGATGCCACTCCTATAGAACGGGCCACGAAGGAAATCAACGTCGGGACATATGTCGTATCCGGAGAATTTCTCTTTGATGCTCTCGATACGCTGGAGCCACATAACGCCCAGCATGAATACTATCTGACCGATATTGTTCGGATGGCGGTTGCGCAGGGGCGGCGTGTTACGGCTGTGACCCTTCAAGACCCCGAAGAAGGGCTGGGTGTCAATACCAGACAACAGCTGGCGGCTGCGGAACGGGTCGTCCGTCAGCAGATTCGTGAGCGCTGGCTTGAAGCGGGAGTCACGATGCGAGATCCTGGCTCCGTGTGGATTGATGCAGGAGCCACCATTGGAAGAGATACGGTACTCTATCCAAACGTGACTCTGGAAGGCAAAACGGTCATCGGTGAAGAGACGACGATCCGTTCGGGGGTCCGCGTCACCGATTGTGTGATCGGAAACAACGTAGAGATTCTCGATCATTGCGTGCTCCGCGAATCGCGAGTCGAGGACGACGCTCATCTCGGTCCGTTCGCGCATTTGAGACCCGGCGCGGTTGTGAGGCGTAGTGCGAAGGTTGGAAACTTCGTTGAGATGAAAAAGGCCGAGCTCGGCGAAGGGTCAAAGGCGAATCACCTTACGTATCTTGGTGATGCACGAATCGGCAAGGGCGTCAACATAGGAGCGGGGACGATCACGGTGAATTATGACGGTGTGAGCAAGCATCAGACGGTGGTCGAGGATCATGCTTCTGTGGGGAGCGACACGCAACTCGTCGCACCAGTGACGATAGGACGCGGTGCCTATATCGCCGCTGGAACGACCGTGACACAGAACGTACCGGCTGATTCATTGGCGATTGCCCGTGTGCCGCAGGTGAATCGAGTCGGGTGGGCAGCTAAACGTCGGATGTTGCTGGCTGGCAGGACGCCGAGTCCAGCGAAAGCTTCCGACCAGTCGGAGAACCACAAGGTCCAAAAGACTTCAATCCATTCGAAGAAGGGGCGCGCAAAATCATCGAAAGGCTGAGCACGGTGGAGTGAGTTTTCTCCGACTGTCAGCCAACTCACATCTGGAGCGACAGCATGTGTGGAATCATAGGATACGTCGGCGATCAAGATGCGGTTCCGATTCTCATCGGGGGACTGGCGAAGTTGGAGTACCGTGGTTACGACTCCTCGGGAGTAGCAGTCATGCAGGGAGAAAAGATTGCCGTCAGACGGAGCGTGGGCAAGCTGATTAATCTTCAAAACTCGCTCAAGGCCAACGAACTGAAGGGGACAATCGGCATCGGGCACACCCGGTGGGCCACTCATGGCAAACCCTCGGAACAAAACGCTCATCCCCATCGGTCAAAAGGCTGTGTGTTGGTGCACAACGGCATCATTGAAAACTATCAGCAGCTGAAACAGCAGCTCGAAAAAGACGGCTACAAATTCGAATCGGAGACCGACACGGAAGTCGTGGCGCACTTGATCGATAAGTACATTCAAAAAGGAAACAAATTGGCCGATGCCGTACGTTTGGCGACGAAAGATGTCCGAGGCAGCTATGCGTTGGCCGTCATCTCGGAACGAGAACCCAGAACATTAATCGCCGCACGGTCGGGCTGTCCCCTGGTCGTCGGGCGGACGAAGCAGGCCTCCTACATTGCTTCCGATGTCATGGCGATGCTCGCCCACACGCGCGAAGTGACCTATCTCGAAGAAGGAGATGTGGCGATCGTCACTCAAGACGATGTGCAGCTGACGGATGCCGAGGGGCATGCCGTCTCGCGCAAATCGACAACGATTACCTGGGACGCGTCGGCTGCCGAGAAGAGCGGGTATCCGCACTTCATGCTGAAGGAGATCCATGAACAACCTCAGACGATCCTCGACACGTTGCGCGGACGGTATTCCTACGAGACCGGCGAAGCGGATCTACCCGATATCGGTCTGACCCCAAAAGAATTCGCCGCGGTTGAGCGGATCTGGATCGTGGCCTGCGGCACGTCCTGGCATGCGGGGCAAGTGGGCAAATATTTGTTTGAAGAAATGGTCCGTACCCCGGTTCAGGTGGACATCGGCAGCGAGTTTCGCTATCGCGACCCACTCGTCGGCAAAAACGATTTGTTCATTACCATTTCTCAGTCCGGTGAGACGGCCGATACGCTGGCCGCCGCGCGAGAGGCCAAAGGCAAGGGTGCGCGTGTCGTGTCGATCGTCAACGTCGTCGGGAGCACCTTGGCTCGTGAGTCGGACGGGGTGCTGTACACCCATTGCGGACCTGAAATCGGCGTCGCTTCGACGAAGGCCTTCACCGCGCAACTCACCGCCTTGTATCTCTTGACCTTGCATTTTGCGCGAGTTCGTAATGTGATGAAAGAAGCCGACGGGAAGGCCTGGCTGGATCGGTTGGTCCGGCTCCCGGTGTTAGTGAAGAGTGTGTTGCAGCGGGAAGCTGAAATCGTGGCGATCGCTAAACGCTACTACAAGAAACGGAACTTTTTGTTTTTGGGCCGAGGTATCAATTATCCGATCGCGTTAGAAGGGTCGTTGAAGCTGAAAGAGATCTCTTACATCCATGCCGAAGGGTATGCGGCCGGCGAGATGAAGCATGGTCCCATCGCGCTGATCGACAAAGATATGCCGGTTGTGGTTTTGGTGCCTCGGGATCGGCTGTACGACAAAACGGTCAGTAATCTCATGGAAGTGAAAGCGCGCCGCGCGCCGGTGATTGCGTTCGTGGCAGAAGGGGAGCGGGAGCTCGGAAAGATTGCGGATGCAGTGTTTACCGTTCCCGACACTCACTCGCTAATCTCGCCGATCTTGTTTACGATCCCACTTCAACTCCTCGCCTATCATATTGCAGTATTGCGCGGAGCGGATGTCGATCAGCCGAGGAATCTGGCAAAAAGCGTCACGGTGGAATAGGCGGAGCTGAAGAGAAGCAGGTAAATCGATGGAGATCACGCAACAGGATGTGGAAAAGGTCGCGCAGTTGGCGCGATTGGCTGTCACGGCCGCCGAGAAGGAGACATTTGCCAAACAGCTGACTCAGATTCTCGCGCATGTCGATACGTTGAACCAGTACGATACGACGGGGATCGAGCCGACCGCCACCGTCATGGGGCAAGTGAACGTGTTTCGTGAAGATCTCGTACGTCCGTCACTGCCTTCGGAGAAGGCTTTGGCCAATGCGCCGGAGCGTGAAGCGGACGGGTTTGTTGTACCCAAAATTTTAGAGGAGCGTTAACCGTCAGGCAGCCGACTCGTACGTTGACGACAACGAATGATGAGCAGCGATTGACGAATAACGAGAAGATGGATGTTTCGACAAATGCTACGTTCGAAAATTCACCGTGCCACAGTGACGGGAGCCCATCTCGAGTATGAAGGCAGTTTGACCATTGATCAGGACTTGATGGAGGCGGCCGGCATTCTGCCGTATGAGGCGATTGTCTGCTCGAACTTGAATAACGGTGAGCGGTTCATGACCTATGCGATCAACGGGACGCGCGGCAAAGGGGAGATTATTTTAAATGGGCCCACCGCGAGAAAAGCGGCGGTCGGAGATCAGATCATTATCTTTTGTTATGAGTATTACGGCGAAGAAGAAATCAAGAAACACGCACCCAAGATCGTTCGGGTGAATGAAAAAAATCGAATTGTGACGGTGAGCTGATCAGCCACAGGCAGGTTGGCTCATGAGCCTGTTGGTCCGTGTTCACCGCATCCGTCTGTAGCGAGAAATTCATGTCCCTTCATAAACTGACCCTCTGCGAGCTTCAGAAACAATTCAAAACCGGGGAAGTGACGGCGACGGAGATCGTGCGGGTCTACTTCTTGCGCATCAGCCACGTAGAATCCAAAGTAAAGGCCTTCGTCACCCAAGCGAAAGAATCCGCATTTCTACAGGCGGAGGTCTTGGACCGGAAGCTTAAAGAATGGAGGAAGACCAAGCCTCTCACCGGAATGCCTCTGGCCATCAAGGATAATATCTGTACGGACGGCGTCCCCACGACCTGCAGCTCTCGAATGTTGCAGAATTTTGTACCGCCATATGATGCGACGGTCATCGCGAAGTTACGAGCCCAGGAGTACATTTTGTTGGGCAAAACAAATTTAGATGAATTCGCGATGGGATCCTCAACGGAAAACTCCGCGTTCGGCCCCAGCCGGAACCCCTGGAACTTGCACCGTGTGCCGGGAGGATCAAGCGGAGGATCTGCAGCGGCGGTGGCGGCGGAGGAATGTGTGGCGGCGCTCGGCTCGGATACAGGTGGGTCTATCAGGCAGCCGGCAGCCTTCTGTGGCGTGGTAGGACTGAAGCCAACCTACGGACGGGTCTCGCGGTATGGGTTGGTGGCATTCGCCTCTTCGCTGGATCAAATCGGGCCGATCACGAAAGATGTGCCTGACGCGGCATTTCTTCTGCAGGCCATTGCCGGTCATGATCCGATGGATTCCACGTCGGTCGATCGTCCTGTGCCGGACTACATGAAGGCGCTGCAAAAACGGGACCTCAAGGCTTTGAAGATCGGCGTGCCGGCTGAATTTTTTACTGAAGGACTTGATCCGGAGGTCGAACAGGCGGTGAGGGCAGCCATTGGCGAGTTGAAGAATCTTGGGGCCGAAATCAGAGAAATCCGTCTGCCGAGAACCGATGCGGCTGTGGCCGTGTACTATGTGATCGCGACGGCGGAAGCCAGCTCGAATCTCGCCCGCTTTGACGGGGTAAAATTCGGTTTCCGTGCCAAGGAAACCAAGGATCTTCTCGAACTCTACATGAAGACCAGGCAGGAGGGATTCGGACCGGAGGTGAAGCGTCGGATCATGCTGGGGACGTATGTGCTCAGCGCCGGGTACTATGATGCGTATTATGGGAAGGCCCAATCTGTACGCACGTTGGTCTGCCAGGATTTCGACGCCGCGTTCAAGGAAGTGGATCTGATTGTGACTCCGGCGACACCGACTCCGGCTTTCAGGTTGGGGGAGAAGAGTGAAGACCCGTTGCAGATGTACCTGTCGGATATTTTCACGATCTCAGTGAATTTGGCTGGTTTGCCCGCGATCGCTCTCCCTTGCGGCTTCAGCAGGGAAGGACTTCCGATCGGGCTGCAACTGATCGGGCGAGCCTTTGAGGAAGAGACGATACTTCGAGCTGCGCATGCCTATGAACAATCGACGCAATGGCATCTGAAACGGCCGATGATCCGGTAGAGGTAGAGGTAGAGGTAAAGGAAGTGATGGGTGAAAGAGGACAGATGATCGGTGGCGTGAGAGCGCAGGAGGATTGCTGACTATGACGATCGTCGAAATGGCCGCTCTTCTTGTGGCCGTGGCATTCGCCGTGTTGGTCGGGTATCTCGTACCGGTCTTGATGCAAGTCCGCAAAACGGTGGCCGAGTCCGAACAGCTTCTCTCCAAGATGAACATCGAGGTGCCGGCTCTTGTGGCCGAACTTCGAGCTATGAGCCAGAACGTGAACGAGGTGACGAACCAGGCGCGTGAGGGAGTGGAACATGCGGCAGTCTTGCTCCACGCGGTCGGTGAAGTCGGTGAGTCCGTGCAACGCGTTCATAACGTTGTTCGTGGATCGAGCGGCACGCTTCTGAGCAATGTGGCGAGCATGGTGGCGGGCTTCAAGGCGGCCACTCACGTCGTGCGGGAACGCATGAAGCATGAAGGAGGGACACACAATGGCGGATGATCGAGGAACTTCGGCGGCGGTTTTCTTGGCGTTTTTAAGCGGGGCGGCGATGGGCGCTGTTGCGGCGCTTTTACTGGCGCCGCAATCCGGAGACGAATCACGCGACCAGATCCGGAGGTATGCCCGTCGTGCGGAGAACGACCTTCGCGATCTTGCTGGTCGTGCCGGGGAGGCATTTGAAGAAGTTGTCGATCAGGGCAAGGAGTTTGTCGAAAGCAAGCGGTCGGTTCTGCGCGAGGCATTCGATGCCGGACGTGAAGCCATGAAACGCGAACGCGGTCGCATCCACGATGAGGGGACTGATCGAGGATGATCTTTGAGACGGTCATCGGGGTAGAGGTCCACGCACAACTGCGAACCCACTCCAAGATGTTCTGCGGGTGCGGCACGACATTCGGTCTGTCGGCCAACAGCCAGACCTGTCCGGTCTGTCTCGGTCTGCCGGGCAGCTTGCCCGTTATCAACCGCACGGCAGTCGAAATGGCGGTTCGAGCAGGCCTGGCGTTGAACTGTACGATCGCGGCGAACAATCGATTTGCGAGAAAGAACTATTTCTACCCGGATTTACCCAAGGGCTATCAAATTTCCCAATATGAGTCCCCGATTTGTCAGCATGGATGGATTGAGATTCGTGATGGCGGCGAGACCAAGCGAATCCGCATCCGTCGAGCCCATTTGGAGGAGGATGCCGGGAAAAACATCCATGAGACCGGCACCGGTGGGAGCCGGGTCGATCTGAACCGCGCCGGCACACCGCTGTTGGAGATCGTGACGGAACCGGACATGCGTTCGGCCGAGGAAGTGGTGGCCTACCTCAAAGGGCTGCGGGAAATCTTAATGTACCTCGGTGTCTGCGACGGCAACATGGAGGAGGGAAGTTTTCGGTGTGAGCCGAACTTGTCGTTGCGCCCGTCAGGGCAGAAGGAGTTTGGGACGAAAGTCGAGCTGAAGAACATCAACTCCTTCAAGTATGTGAAGGATGCAGTCGAGTACGAGGTCAAACGGCAGACCAAAGTGTTGAATGAGGGAGGCGCGATTCGCCAGGAAACGAGGCTCTGGAACATCGAGCGTGGTGAAACGGCGGTGATGCGTTCCAAAGAAGAAGCCCATGACTATCGCTACTTCCCGGACCCTGATTTGGTGCCGTTGAAGTTGGACGAGGAGTGGATCGAGAGATTTCGTGCCAGCTTGCCCGAGCTGCCGGCCGTGCGGGTGAGGCGATTCATTTCTGACTATGGATTGCCCGAATACGACGCCACCATCCTGACAGGATCGAAAGACATAGCAGACTACTTTGAGTCCTCCGTGAAGCTCTTCAATCAACCGAAGACGGTAAGTAATTGGGTGATGGGAGAGTTGATGAGAGAGTTGAACAACGCTGGAACGGATATTTCAGCGTCGCCTGTCACGCCTGAACGGTTGGTGAACCTTTTGCAGATGGTGGACAAAGGGACCATCAGCTTAAAGGTCGCCCGTGAAATCTTTCCCGAACTCTATAGCAGTGGGAAGACGCCCGAACAGATTGTGCAGGAAAAAGGGTTGACACAGGTCTCTGACGAAGGGGCGCTGGTGAAGATCGTCGATGAGGTGTTGAGTAAGCATCCAGCCCAAGTGACGCAGTTCAAGGAAGGGAAACAACAAGTATTGGGTTTCCTCGTTGGGCAGGTGATGAAGGCAAGCGGAGGGAAAGCGAATCCTGGAAAGGTGAACGAGTTACTGAAGAAGAAACTGGGATAATGGGATAATTGGGTGGCCATCGTCGGTCAGCTCATTTGTCTTCGCTTCGCCATCCTTCAGCCAACGCCTCCGTGCTGAAAAGGCAGCGCAGAAAGTCATCGATAATTTTGATTATCAGCCAACTGGAGCGGAGTGGTTATGAGCGCGATTAGGGACATCAAGGGAAGACAGATTATTGATTCACGGGGCAATCCGACGATAGAGGCCGAAGTGACGCTCGAAAGCGGTGCGAAGGGGCGGGCGGCTGTTCCATCCGGTGCGTCAACGGGAGAAAAAGAAGCGATCGAGCTCCGCGACGGCGACAAGAAGCGGTGGATGGGTAAGGGCGTCTCCAAGGCGGTGGCGAATATCAGCAAGGTCATTGCCCCGGAATTGCTCGGGAAGGAAGCATTCGATCAGGCCGGTATCGATCGAGCCATGATGGCGTTGGACGGGACGAAAACCAAAAGCAAGCTGGGGGCCAACGCAATCTTGGGTGTGTCGTTAGCCGTTGCGAAGGCCTCGGCAAATGAAACAGGGCAGCCGCTCTATCGCTATCTTGGGGGGGCGAATGCTCGCGTGCTTCCCGTACCGCTCATGAACATCATCAACGGCGGAGCCCATGCCGATAACCGCTTGGATCTCCAAGAGTTCATGATCATGCCGGTCGGAGCCGGCAGATTTAGCGAGGCTCTCCGAATGGCCACCGAGGTCTTTCATTCATTGAAGACCCTCTTGAAAAAGAAGGGTCTCAACACGGCTGTGGGGGATGAAGGTGGGTTCGCCCCGGATCTGCAATCGAACGAAGAAGCGCTGGGGCTGATTGCACAATCAATAGAAGACGCCGGCTATAAGGTGGGTCAGGATATCGCCTTGGCGCTGGACTGCGCGGCGAGTGAATTTTACGACAAGGGACGGTATGTGCTCGAAGCGGAAAAGAACCCGGAACGTTCGTCGGATGAGATGATCACCTACTATGGGAAGCTTCTGGATCGTTATCCGATCCTGTCGATCGAAGACGGGTTGAGCGAATTGGATTGGAAGGGTTGGAAGATCCTCACCGAGAAGCTGGGCAACAGGGTGCAGCTCGTCGGGGACGACATCTTCGTCACCAACGTCGAAATTTTTTCGAAGGGCATCAAGGAAGGAATCGGGAATTCGATTCTGATCAAGCTCAATCAGATCGGAACCCTGACGGAAACCTTGGATGCGATCGAACTTGCAAAGCGCTCGGGCTATACGGCGATCATTTCACACCGGTCCGGTGAGACGGAAGATACCACGATTGCAGACGTGGCGGTTGCGACGAACAGCGGATTGATTAAGACGGGATCCTTGTCTCGAACGGATCGAGTGGCAAAGTACAACCAATTGCTCAGAATCGAAGAAGAGTTGGGATCCACGGCGCTCTATCGTGGTCGAGAGGCAGTGCAGGTCAGGGCCTAACTGGTACCGTAGTCGGCGGATGGGCAGATGATTATCAAACAAAATCGTGGCCGGCAGTGGCTGGAATGGCGACAGCGCGTACTGATCGTCATACAGGTGGTCGGCGCCGGTGGTTGTGTGTGGCTATTCGTGGCCTTGTTTTCCGGAGAAATGGGCCTGACTCGGTATCTCTCTATGAGAGATTACGCCAAAAATTTGGAGCATGAACTCTCAGCGTTGCGTCGGGAAAACGCCACATTGCAGCGAGATATTACTCGTCTCCAGCATGACCCCGCCAAGATCGAGCAGTTGGCTCGTGAACAGTTGGGCTATGTGCGCAAGGGCGAAACTGTGTATCAACTGGTGCCAGATCCTGAGAGAAAACCGGAGCCCTTTTCGAAGCCATGAAGTTCGGAACAGTGGCCATCATTGGCCGGTCCAACGTCGGCAAGTCGACGCTGCTCAATTGCTTGTTGGGCGAAAAAATCTCGATTGTGTCGAGTAAGCCCCAGACCACACGGACCCGCATTATGGGCGTCGTGCATGTGGAAGGAGCACAGATTGTCTTTCTTGACACACCAGGACTTCATAAACCCCAGCATTTGCTGAATCGTCGAATGATGCGAACCGCCGTGGAGACCTTGGAAGATGCGGATCTGTTGTACATGCTCATGGATGCGACGAGTCTGCCGGGGCCCGGTGATCTGGCCGCTGTGAAGCATATGAAGGAGGCGTTGGCGAAACAGCCGCGTCCGGTCATCCTTGTGGTCACGAAAATCGATCTCGTCAACAAGCAGAAGCTGCTCCCGATTCTCGACTGTTACAGCAAACTCTTTGCATGGAGTGAGATTGTACCGGTTTCCGCCAAGGTCGAGGACAATGTTGACCGATTGTTGACTGTGACCGTCTCTTATCTTCCGTCAGGAGAAAGAGCCTACGGGGACGATATCGTGACCGATCAAACGATGCGAACGTTGGCGGCTGAGATGATTCGTGAGAAGGTGCTGCAGGAGACGGAGGAAGAAGTGCCATATGCGGTTGCGGTCGAAATTGATGAGTTCGTCGAGCAGGGGAAGTTGGCGAAGATTCGGGCGTCGATTTTGGTGGAGCGAGAGACGCAGAAGGGTATTCTGATCGGCAAACAAGGAGAGCGTTTGAAGGCGATCGGTACGCAAGCCAGACTGGACATGGAACGGCTATTCGGCATGAAAGTGTTCCTCGAACTGTGGGTGAAGGTGAAGAAGGCGTGGCGCGAAGACGAGCAGACCTTGGTGCAGTTGGGGTACTGACGGAACAGGCATGCAGACGGACCGACCGATAGAGCCACGGGTACCGGATCAGCGATCTCGCCAGTCCGAACGCGACGTGCTGCGTGAAATCTTGCGTGATCAGACCGAACGCGGGCAGACGAAATCGGACATTGTGATCCAGTCCGTACAGAAATTGCTGCGGCGCGGAGCCATCACGAACCTCTCCAAGATGTTGGGACGTATGCATCCCGCGGACATCGCCAAAGTCGTGACCCATCTCTCTTCTCCGAAGGAAAAGCGGGAGATCTTCGAGTTGGTCCGTGGCGAAGGGAAACGCGGGCAAGTGCTCAGTGAGCTCGACGGAGAAAGCATCCAGCAAGTGCTTGCCGATCTGTTGCATTCCGACATTGCGTGGCTCTTGAAAGACCTCGGTCCGGACGACGTGGCGTACATTCTCGGATTTCTTCCCGAAGAACGCAGCAAAGAAATTCTCGCCTTGATGAAGACCGAGGATTCGACCGAGGTCGCCGATATCCTGAAATATCCGAAGGATACGGCAGGCGCCATTATGACCACGGAGTTCTTCTCCTTGCCGGAGGATGCCACGGCACAGGAGGCGATCCGTCGGTTACAGCAAGCCACCGATGCGGAAATGGTGTTCTATATTTATGTAACGGACAAGGATGATCGTCTGGTCGGTGTCCTGTCACTCCGGCAGCTGATCACCGTCCCTCCCACGACTCCGCTGAAAAATATCATGACTCGCGAAGTCATGAGTGTGGCGATCGACATGGACCAAGAAGAAGTTGCGCGTCAGGTGGCCAGTTATAACTTGCTCGCTATTCCGGTTGTGGAACGGGACGGTAAACTCGTGGGGATCATCACGGTTGATGACATCGTCGATGTGATCCGGGAAGAAGCGACCGAAGATATGTTGAAAATGGCCGGGGCGATTGAAGAAGACACGGGTTCAAAATCCTCGAGCTTCGGCTCGGCGAAACTGCGGTTGCCGTGGCTCTTCACCAATTTGGTCGGCAGTCTCCTGTCCGGTGCCATTCTCTGGTATTTCCGTTATACGATCCAGGAAGTTGTGGCGATCGTGAGTTTTATTCCTGTGATTGCGGCGATGGGCGGGAATGTGGGGTTGCAATCTTCGACGCTGATTATTCGAGGGTTGGCCACCGGCTCTGTGGAACTCACCCATGTGTGGCCCGTTTTCTTTCGTGAAGCGAAGATCGGCCTGGTCATGGGGTTGGCTTGCGGTGTGACGCTGACACTGGTTGCGTGGGTTTTGCATCAAGGGTTTTTGGGCATGGTCGTCGGAGCTTCGCTGATCATCGCATTTCTGGTGTCGACCAGCATGGCGACGATTATGCCGATTCTCCTCAAACGCGTGGGAGTCGATCCGGCCGTTGCGGCCGGTCCGTTTGTCACGACGGCTAATGACATCACCGGTATTACCATCTACCTGACTTTGGCCACTGTTTTCTTAGAGTATCTCCGGTGATACGGACTGGTGCGTCCCTACAATTCTGTCGCGATTGGAAGTGGAGAGAGCCGTGCCTCTGGTAAAGACAACGGCGATCATTTTGCGGAGCCGCAAGTGGGGCGACGCCGATCGAATCGTCACCTTGTATTCCAAGGATCTGGGTAAAATTCGAGGCGTCGCTCGTGGTGCCCGTCGTCAGAAAAGTCGGTTCGGGGCTGCGATCGAACCGTTCAGCGTGTGTCGTCTGAACCTATTTGAAAAAACAGGGGATTCCCTATTTCGGATTTCGCACGTCGACCTGGTACGGTCTTCTCAAGTGCTGCGGGAAGACCTTCGCTTGATGGCCTCGGCGGCGCGGATGGTCAATGTCGTAGCAGCGATCACTCCGGATGGGGATCCGGACCCGGTCTTGTTTGATACTCTGGAGCAGGGCCTCGCCTCGCTTCACGAAAGTGAAGACCCGACCTTTACGGCGCTCCTTTTTCAGATCAGGCTTCTTGGATTAACGGGGTTTCGTCCGCAGACCGACCATTGCGCTGCTTGTGGGAAGGCGCATTTCGTCGGGGAGCCTCAATTTTCTCCGGTCGCCGGAGGCCTCGTGTGCCTCGCCTGTGCCGTACGTCAACGAGTTCGCTGTCTCGCATTCTCACGAGGTAGCCTTTTGTTCCTCCAACAAGCCATTCGACTGGCTCCGGCGGTACTCACGCGATTGCGAGCCGTGGGGCAAGTGCGCAATGAGGTGGAGGAAGCGATAGAAGGGTATGTCACGGTTGTCGCCGGGAAACGGCTACCACCGGTAGACTTCCTATCGCTGGCCTCGCCAGGATGAGCAGGCACAATGACAGGTGAAAACATGGCAGCCACTGCTGTGGAGCCTCGAGATATGGAGTGGCTCGACAAGGGAGTGCTGGGAATCCAGTGGAGCGACGGCCACAAGGGTGTCTATCCAGTTCGTTATCTGCGGCAACACTGTCCCTGTGCGGCCTGTGTTGATGAATGGACAGGCGAGCGGCGTCTTAAGTCGGAGGATGTGCCGCTCTTGATTATGCTTCAGGATATCGAGTCGGTGGGACGCTACGCGCTCCAGTTCAAATGGAGCGACGGCCACGATACCGGTATCTATTCGTATTCATTGTTGAGAAAATTGTGCCAGTGCGACGTCTGCCAGCCGGTGAAACCGGTTGAGTCAAAATCCAGACGGCTCATGTGAGGCGAGGATACAGTGTGACCAATACTTCTGTTGCCCTGATAAAGGCGATACGATGCTTGAGTGGTATTTTTATTCTCGTGTTGATCGTAGGCTGCAAGAGCATGCCGACGTTGGAGCAACAAGAACGACTGGTACAAGCCAACAATCTTGTATTGGATCAAATCACCACCAGGGCGGTCGTAAACGTCTGGGGGAAGCCACCCCTTTATCACAGTGAGTTTAGCCATTTTTTTGTGATGCCGGACTTCAGTGTTATTCCTCGATCTCGCGTGGCGACGGGAGAGGCTCCCCGGGGGTGGAAGGCTGGCGTGCATGCGGGCGAAGGAGTTTATTT
>Ga0073934_10003843_pt1 | contig 26471 bp, 11 predicted proteins | sample LarsenN4metaG_FD_76834 | JGI IMG/M metagenome (GOLD analysis project Ga0073934, IMG submission 76834) | Hot spring sediment bacterial and archeal communities from British Columbia, Canada, to study Microbial Dark Matter (Phase II) - Larsen... ... | reverse complement strand
GTGATGTTCCAGCCAGAGCCCATGCCACAGCCCGCACCGCCTCCGCCAGCAGCCGCGGAAGGGGCGGCCAGGGCCGCCGGCGCCGGCCAGGCCATTCCACCCGAGGCGATCATCGCCGTTTACGAGGACTTGAAGCAGGCGATGAGCGGCGCGCGTCCGCACTCCTTCATCCTTTCTGCCGAGCATTACGAGGAACTGCTGAAGCGTCTAGAACGGCTCGAAAAGCCCGCCGCGGCTGGCCGCAGGGAGGTGTTTCTCCACGCCTGCCGGATGGTCGGAAAGGTCGAGCCGCAGAGCCCCAGCCGCATGACGGCTGACCTCAAGATGGAGCTCGAGCTGCGCACCACGACGCCTGACGTGATCCTGCCGCTCGGCTTGAAAGGCATCAGGCTGACGCGAGCTGCCGTGGACGGGGAGACGCCCGTGTGGAGCCCGAGTAACGACGGCCTGGCGCTGCTCCTCAAGCAGCCGCGCGTGTATCAGCTCACGCTGCAGATGCAGCCGCCTGTGACGCAGGTGGGCGCGGAGCTGCGCCTCCTCATCGAGGGCCTTCCCCAGGCCGCGGTCACGACGCTGGACCTTACCGTGCCAGGCCTGGCGACAGCAGCGCAGGTCGTCGGGTCAGGCCCTGTACAAGTCGAAGCAGCGGAAGGCGGACGTTCACGGCTTCGCTCGGATGCTCTCGGGGTGCTCGGCCAGCTGGACCTCCGCTGGCAAGTGCCGAACGCCGAGGCTGAGCCGAGCGCGTCTCAGATCGTCGTGCAGGCCGACGCCCAGGTGAGCCTGGAAGACACGAGCGCGGACACGGAAGTGAGGATCAAGCTCGAAGCGCGGAAAGGCTCCTTCCCCCAGCTGCGGTTTCGCGTTCCCGCTGGGGTGACGCTGCTGCAAGTAGAGGCGGAGCCGCGTGGCGAGGGCGTCGATTTCAGTTTCGAGCCAGGGAGCGACACGTTCCTTGTTCGGCCTCGCCGACCATACGCCGCCGGCCAGCCGAGCGCGGAGCTGCGCCTTCGCTACCAGCAAGCGTACCCAGACCGGCCCGGGGCCACGATGTCCGTGGGCATTCTCGAGCTGCTCGACGTTCCGCACAAGCAGCAAGGCGGGACGATCGTCATTCAATCCGGCAGCGAAAGGCGCATGCGCTTCCAGCCCGTGGGGGCCTTCCGAATCGATCCACGCGAGGTTCCTGGGAGCACTCGGCCTGCGATCTTCGCCTGCCGGTACTGGCAACAGCCGGCGCGGATCGACATCAACACGGACGCCAACCTCGCCCTGCCGCTGCAGGTCGTTGCTCGTCCGCTGTTCAACCTGGCGTTCAACGGGCGGGTCGTCCGCGGAAGCTTCCAGTGGGAGTTCACTCCACGAGGCCGAGCTGCATGCCAGGAAGTCGAGATCCGCTGGCCTGGAGCTTTCACGCTTGATCGCAACAGCCTGCTGGGCGGCCCCGTGGAGTTCATCGCGCCCATCGAAGGCAGCCAGGGACTTGTCCGCGTGCGGCTGAATGCCCGCCAATCGACGCGCTTCGTCATCAAGGCCGAGGGGATCCTCCCGCTTGGCGACGGCGAATTGCACCAGCTCGACCTTCCGCAAGTGTTTCGCGTGCTGGCTGAACGGGACGGACGCACCGAACCGATGCAACTCCTCATGGACCGTGGAGAGCTGCACACGACCTGCCAGGGAGTCGACTTGCAACTGCTCTCCGCTTCACCCAGCATTGCGGACGAGCAGTTGCGTCCGCTCGCCTTCCCTCTCCGTGCATCGACGCCGATCACCTGCAGCTTGAACATCCTCGGCCCCGAGGATGCTCCGCGGCTCGAAATCGCGGCCCAACCGCTGCGCCACCAGGTAACCGCCGTCGCCGACGTTTGCATTACCTCGAAAGCGTGCGAGATCGAGGAGACGCTGTCCTACAAGTTCGCCAACGGAGCTCCGCCCGAGCTGTGGCTGAGGGTGCCGCGCGTGCTGCAGGGACGCCTGCAGTTGTCGCTGACGTATCCCCGACCTGACGGCGCCGTGACCACCGTGGAAACGGCGTTGCTCGAGCGCGGCCCCCGCCCTCTCGTGGCCACCGAGTACCTGGATCGCCTCATCGTCCTGCCCAACGACGTGGGCGACACTTGCCAGTTGCGGGCGACGGCCATGCTGGAGCTTCAAGCCGCCGCCAATCCGTTCGACCTACCTCTGATCGCGCACGGGCCCAATGAACGATTGGCAGGGCTGGCCACGGTCAGGATCTGGACCAGCGCTGAAGTCCGCGCCACGCTTGCCGATGCGGGAGGTTGGCTCAGCGGATTGCCGGCGTTCGACGAGGCCCGCCTCCTGGCGCCGCAACTTCTGCTTCGCTCGGCCAGCATGCGGACGCCCTTGCAGTTAATCATCCAGCCCCAGACAGACACTCTCGCCGCTAGTCTGGTTGTGGAGAGGGCGCTTTTTGAAGTGGCTCAGGAAGGAGACGGGCGGCGCGCTTTCAGGGGGCGCTTGCGGCTCAATCCCGTCCGCGTGGAATCGCTCGTCCTGGGCTTCCCCATCGAGGGATTCACGCCCCGGATCGAGCAGCTCCTGTTGAACCATGAGGAGGTCCGGGTCGACAATCTCATGGCACAGGCAGGCTCCAGTGGTTTTCCCGAGTTGACGATTCCGCTCGCCCCGCACCATCTTCGTGGCCCGCTGCTTGTAGAACTGGCGTTCTCTCTGCCGTCGCTGGGTCTGACCGCGGAGAGCTTGCACCAACCCTTGCCGACGATTCTGGTCCCCCAGGCAGAGAGCGTTCATGAAGTCTGCTGGCGTCTTCAGACGGGGAAAGGCCGGATGCCGATCCTGCTTGCCGGCGCTGCCGAACCAGGGGAGAGCTGGCGCTGGCAGGGCTGGCTGCGGCCTCCACAGCCGATTGCCGACCAGCTTGCGGCCAATCGCTGGATCGATCCGGACGGCAGGGGCAGCCGTCCCGAGAGCGCCGCGGCGGCATTCAGCTTCAAACAGCGCGGCGACCTTTCCGCTCCGGTCGTCCTTAGCTGTTCGCAATCACTCTGGTTGCTGGCGGGCTCCATGGCCGTGCTAATGCTCGGCGTGATCTGGTACTACCTGCCAACTCGGCTAGGCGTGGTGTTCATGGTTCCGTTGTTGGTTGGGTTCATCGTCCTGGCCGTGGTTGCTCCGCAGGTCTGGGTTGCCGTCATTTACAGCGCTCAGCCCGGCTTGATCGTGGCAGTCCTGCTACTGGGGCTTGTCTGGGTTCAGCAGCAACGCTGGCGCAGGAGGGTGGTCATGCTGCCAGGCTTTAAGCGAGTTGCACCGGGGTCATCTCGAGCACGCCTTGCAGCGGCCCGGGTCGAATCGACGGGAGAATTCCCAGACAGGGGCATGAACGGGGCGCCGGAAGTAAGCTCCATGAACCAGGGGAACTAGATTGTGAGTTGCGTGCGCCTCCCGCCGAGAACCGCGATGGGAATCTGCCTTGGCCTGGCCCTCGCGCTCGCGGCCACGGCCCACGCTCAGACTCCGGTTCGCCTGGTGGAGATGGATGCATCGGCGATTTCGGCGGAGGTGCGCCGCCAGAACGCCCTGGTTGCCCTGCCCCGCGCCGAGTTTGAGTCTCTCGTCCGCAAGGCCGCCGCAGCGATTGGGGAAAATCGCAACCCAGCCACGCAGTTGCTCGAAGCGAACTACCAGGCCCGCCTGGACTCGGGGAGCCTCGCTGGCACAGGTCGTTGGGTCTTTCACAATCCTTCCCATGGTGCAGCGGTTCACCGCGTTGGTGAGTGCAACCTGGCTTTTCGCGGCCGACCGACATTCGATGGGCAGCCAGCCGTCTTCGGCGAATTCGATGCGCTATCCAGTGGCGTTCTGCTCTCCCGATCAGGCGCCTCGGAGCTTGCGTTCGAATGGTCGGCTCGAGCGGAAACGAGGCCTGAAGGAAGCTGGTTCTTCTTGCGAACCCCTCCCGCTCCAGTCGCGGTCCTCGACCTCGAAGTTCCCGCAGACCAGCTCGTGGAATGCCCGAGCCATCGTCCGGTCGAGTTGCCATCCAGGCCGGACGCGCCAGGACTGCGAACCTGGAGGCTCATCTTCGGCAGTCAGAAGCAGGCAGACCTCGAGATCCTGGTCAAGCCGGCGACCCAGGCCTCTCGTCCAGGGCTCCTTTGGTGCGCCACGACCTCCACCTACACGCTCACTCCAGGCCAGTGCGAAGCCCGATTCGTTCTCGATCTTCGGGCCGCGCATCAGGGTCGCAACGAGCTTCGGCTCTTGACGAGTCCCTCCCTGGTCGTCCAGGAGATTGTGCGACTGCCAAAGGGGCCTCGCGCGGTTTCCTGGCGCACCGTTGCGGAAGGCGGAGCAACCTCAGTCATCGTGAAGCTAGATGAACCGTTCGAACGGTATGCGACCCTGGAGGTGCGTTGCCGGGTTGAAGCTCCTTCAGTCGACGGCAACCCTGCCCGCTTCCGATTGCCAGGCGTCGTGGTCGCCGATGCCTGGGCAGAGCCGGAATCGCTGCGGGTGCGGATCGCTTCGTCGCTCCGACTCAGCCAATGGAACCTGGGCGACTTCCAGTTGCTGGAGGCAGCAGCCAGCGAACGTGAAGGAGGCCAGAGCTTCGAAGTTCTGAAGCTGCAGCAGGCAGGGCCCAACTGGATCGCGGGGCGGCGCCCCAGTGCCGTCCTTCGCCTGGGTAGCGGCGAAGTGACGGCCCAGCAGGATTGCTGGTGGCGACTGTCTCCGGAGGCGAGCACGCTGACGGCAATCACCACCTGGCAGGTTCGCACGGGGCCGGTGTTCGGTCTCAGCATCGAATTGCCGCCCTCCGCCGAGGTCGAAGACGCCGAGGTGGTGGGCGGGGATCAGGCGGTCACCTGGCTGCGTGAACCGAGCGGAATACTGACGATGGAATTCCGCGAACCTCTGATGAGCAAGGCCAGCGTTCGAACGCGCGTCAAGGTGCGATTGCCGATCCCGCAGGTTGGCGCTGCCTGCGCCCTCCCGACAATTCGACCCCTTGCGGCGCGACTTGGAGATTGCAGTCTGGCCCTGAGTCTTCCCGCGAGCGCCGACAGCCGCGCCGCGCCGCCGTGGCACTATCGCTGGCGCCGTTGCTCAGCCGAGGTCCTGCCGGCCCCCAGCGGTGCGCACCTGCCCTGGAGCGAGAGCGGCAGGCTGCCCGACGCCTTCTGCAAGCAGCGCGGCGCGGTTCCCTCCGGTGAGATTGAACTTGTGGCCGCTCAATCTCCCGAGCTGCGAAGCCAGAGCACGATCGAAGTCGAAAAGAACGAGGCCCTGATCGTGCACGATTTCGTCGTGGAAGCCGCAAGCGAGCCAGCCGCGCCGCTCGTGGTCAGCTTCATAGGCGACGCGGACAAGCTCCGGTGGCGCTCGAACCCCGAGGCGTCCTCCGGCTTCAGTGCCAGGCGTCTGGGCAAGGGCCCCAACGGCCTGGACCGATGGGAGATCAACCTTCCGGCCCGCTCTCAGGGCCCAGTGAAGTTCTCCGCCAGCGAGCGAATAAGTCTCTCGTCCCGCTCGGAGATCGCGCTGCCCTGGAGTCCTCCTCACGAGCATCGACTGTTGTGCCGAAAGACCGCGGAATCTACCCCGACCTTCCACAAGGAAGGTCTGACCGCAATCGACCCGCCGGAAGGAATGTCCCATGCCTGGAAGTACGGACCGGAGAAGCCCAGGCTGGTCATCGACCTGGCCGGACCATCCAGCATCGAGAGCGAACTGCCGCCGGCGGTATCGGAAGCTTCGTTGATTGCCGAAGTCCAGCGCGATGGTCGTGTGTACTATCACTATCGTGCTGAAATCGTTTGCCAGAAGCCTGGGACGCAAACGCTGCGAATTCCCCAGGAAGCTCAGCTCGACGGCGTGTCCGTAAACGGGGTGACGGTAGTCGTCGATGCCGGGAGCGAGATCCCGCTCGACCTGCCCGCCGGGCGAGCAGTTGTGACAGTCCGCTACCGGATCGTCAAGCAGCCTTCCCTGGGAGCGCTGTGCTGGACGCCGAGCTTGCCAGCCTGGCAAGGGAGCGTGGTCAGTCTGGGGTGTCGGCACTTTATCGGAGTGCCCGAAGGCCAGATGCTCCTCTGGCCTCCCATGGCATCGAGGGTCGAGGGGCCGCTCAGGCCACGCTCCTGGACGGATGCCATGGCTCGCGTTGCTGGCCTGGCGCGGCGCGCCCCTGCTCGCCCAACCACGGCTGCCGAGCTGCAGGATCGCTGGCAGGAGCTGCGGAAGCAGCAGCCGACCGCTACGCTGGGGGCCGTTCTGGAAAGGCTTCAAGATCCTTCGTCATCCGGCAGCATCTCCTTTGTCATGGATCTCCTCGGGCTGGAGGAGATCCAGGTCTCCTATGACACCCCCATCGACGCCTCTGCCTCCGCGTTGCCCTGGGAATCGCTGGGCATCTGTGCGATTGGTTCCTCCGAAGCTGTGCTCCTCACCACGCCGGCACGCTTGGCCGCCCTCGGGTTGAGCGCTCAGGATCAACCTTCCGAGCTGCTGGACGCCGCCATGGCAACCACGGTCCTCAATGGCTTCGATGCTACCGGAACCTTGTGCTCGCTAAGGCACTGGAAGCGGCGTGGATCAGCCGCCCCTTCGACGACGGTGGGACTAAGCCCTGGCAGGTTCTTCGAAGTCCCCGAAGGAATGCAACATTTCAGTTCCATCTGCGTCGAGGAATGGTGGCTCCATGGTGCAGGGGCCTTGGCCGTGACGCTCTGGGGGCTGCTGGCCTTGAGCCGGAAGAGATCGTGGATGCTCGTTACAGTGATGGGGGTGCTCCTCGGCTTTCTGGTCCTGGTTTGGGGTTCGCCGCCCTTCGCCATTGTGGGTTGGTGGCTCATTCTCGGTTGCGGCGTTCTCGGGCTGGCGGCATGGCCGACTCGGCTGCACTCCGGATGGGCCGCGAGTACGACCCAGCGCACGCTCGCCGTGGCCCTGCTGGGAACGAGCGTGCTGCTCTCGACTTCATGGCTGCAAGCTCAGGCCACCCAGGACAACATCGCGTTCTTGCTTCGTGACCCAGCAAAGGCCGGCGGAGGCGAGACGGTCCTGGCCCCGCGCGAGCTCGTGCAACGGCTTCGCAAGCAGGCCGAGTCTGCTCCTGTCCAGATTGGCTACGTGCTGCTGACGGCAGAGTATGACGGGCACTGGACAGGATCTGGAGCGGAATTCAAAGCAGCCTTTCGTGTCGAATTGCTCGACGCTGATCCGGTGGACGTCGCCCTGCCGCTGAAGGGAATCCGGCTCATTCGAGCTTTCCTTGACAGCGCTCCGACCCTGGCGTCGCCGCTGGGCAAGGGCGATGGACTCGTCATTCCCGTGGAAGGCAAGGGCACTCACCTGATTGAAGTCCATTTCCAGTTGCCTGCAAGCGTGGACGAGGCTGAGGGGCAGCTTCAACTGCAAGCCCCAGCGATCAGCTCGAGCCGACTCAAGCTAACCTTGCCCAAGACGTTCCAGGATGTTCGACTGCTTGGGGCTCGCGGCCGACAGGAAATCGTGACCTCCGCGGACGGCGCGTCCTTGCAAGCCGATCTGGGGCGCATGTCCGAATTCGCGATCCGTTGGCGCAGTGCCGCTTCAAAGCAGCCGACACTCAGCGTGCGTGAGACCTACCTGCTTGAACTCGAGTCGGATGACATCTTGCTTCGAGGAGTGGTTCACGTCGAAGTTCGAGAAAGCGCAGTGCGTCAATTGCGGCTCGACTTGCCGGATGCGCTGCTGGTGCGGGCCATCGAGATCAAAGGCGTTTCCGAGGCGGCACAAACCGCCAGGCTGCTGCGCTGGCGCGTTGAGGTCGAGAACGGGCGTCGGCTTCTCGTCGCCGATCTTGCTCATCCGCTTCAAGGAACGGCGAAGATTCTGCTCGATCTGGTGATTCGCCCTGCCGGCCCCGATCCAGCGACCTGGCGCGAACTCCTGCGCGCCGTGCAGTCCACTATTCCTGGCTGGCCCTCAGCACTTCTCAGCTCGGGCCAGCTCGATGTGCCGCCGCCAACTCCGACGCCATTGCAGGTAGTGATTCCTGGCCTGCAAGCGGCGAATCGCCGCGAGACGCTAATCGCCTGCCGTGCGGTGAAGCTCCGCGTGACGGATTCCCGCTGGAGCGCCGGACTGATCCCCGTGGCGGATGGCGCAGCCCTGCGTGCCGCGTGGCCCAGTGAGTTGGGGGGAAGCCAGGGGCTGTCTCTTGCGGCTGCGGGGACGAATGTCCAAGCTCCAGGCATCGCGCTGAGCATCTCCCCCGAGCTGGCGAGCATCGAGTCCAATGCAAACCATCAGCTTCAAGTTGATCTTCAAGGAGCCGAAGTGCGGACAAAGCTCGACCTGATCGTTCGCCAAGGCACGTGCGGACTGGTCCAGCTCCGCATTCCAGGAGAGATGGAGGTGAGCGACGTTCAAGGGGCTGATGTTCTCCGCTGGGGACAGCACGACGACCTCCTGGAGGTATGGCTCAAGCGGCTTGTGGGCGATCAGACGGCGCTGACCATCGCCGGATGGCAGGCCGCCACTCCCGAGGGCCAAGGGTCGGCAAGCCTTCAACTCGCAGGTTTCACGCTGGTTGGAGGGAAGAGCGGCCATTGCAGGTACGAGGTTGTGGCGAAGGGCGGCGCACGCCTCGAGTCCCGCGACCTGCAGGGTCTGGTGGCCGGCGAATTTGAGACCGGCCTCGTATTCACCGGCGAAGGCCGCGACTTCTCCGGCACGGTTGCGATCACAGCTCTTCCGATTCCGGCAGCTTCTGTCATGCCAGGCGAGAACCGCCCAGCCAGCGACAATCCCGAGGTACAGCAGGCAGGCAAGGTCCTGGGCGTGTTTCGTTCAACTCGATTGTCGCTTCGTGGAGACATCTTCGAGAGGGATAGTCTGTGTCTCGACTTCCCCTCCTCGGCGCTCGTTCGCCTGCGGCTGCCCGATCAAGCCTTGCCACACCTGGTAACTTTCAATGGTCTCCCCGTGGATGAAATCGCCTGGTCTGGAGCGATGCTGGAGGTCAAGTTGCCAGCCCCCGTGGGAATAGGGATCCTCAGCGTCTACTGGAGTCGCGCGAGTCGACTGCCCCAGGGGGGAGAACTCGAACTGTTCTCTGCAAGGCCGGAATCTTCATCAGGTTACCCTGTCGTGTGGCAGGTTATGCTACCCGCCGACCTTTCTCCTGTTTCCAGCGTCTTTCGACCGCATTTTGCCTCCGGAGGGGAGTTCGCGCTGGCAACGGCAACGATGATTCACAAGCTGCTCCAGCGGATGCCCGCTGATCGCGCTGAGGAACGCTCTGCACTGCGAGCCGCGCTGCTTGAGCAATTGGCCGAAGTGCGAGCGCTCAGGCAGGCCAGCGTGAGTAGCCGAGTGCTCGAAGAGCTGAGAACGCTGGAGAACGCCTACGCAGCCACGGAAGGAGCAGGGATTGGCCTGTCGCAAGCAAGCCCGCGCGCGGCGGACGCGGCCTCGCGCCTCGAAACAGGCTTCCCGTGGTCGGCGGCGACGCTGGCTCACGTGTTTGCTCAGGAACCGGACTCCGTCGTCTTGCGCGTTTCCAACTCCCGCTCGGCTCAGTGGGCGACCGTGCTTCAACAGACCATAGTGGCGCTTGGCCTGGCTGCGCTGCTCCTGCTCCTGGCCCGGATGGACAACCAACTGATTCTCCTGGCCCGAGTCTGGCCCGAGTGTCTGCTAGTGCTTGGCTGCGTGCTTGTCGTCTACTGGCCCTCGAGCTCCGGAGCGCTCTTGCTCATCGTGCTGGGCCTGTTCGCTCGTGTCTGGCGGATGATGCAGGCGCGGTACGGCCCGCTTTCTCAGGGTCGCCCCAGCTTGCCTGGTCGATCGGCTCTGCCATCAACGGTTGTACGCCCACGCTAGGTTTCCCTGTCTTGCCTGACCGCTACGAACGCTTCCTTCTCAGCAGCAAGCTCGTCGGGCAGTCGCTCACTGATTCCCCGACCGACTTTCGAAGTCCGGTCCAGCACCTTCACATTGCTCTGGACACGAGCGGCTCGATTGGGTATGGGCCCGCCCCTCTAAAGCAAGTGAGCGTCTGAGGTGCTTACCCGCGAGGGCTGCTCGGTTGGGGCTTCATTCTGGGTTGGGGAACCCAGCAGTGAGCGTCCGGAATAACTGCACGCCTTCAGGTTGAGCTGCCGATACAGACGATGAGAGTTGCTCTCTACCGAGTGCAACGACGGGGGTTCAGGGCCAGGCCACGGCACGGCATCCGAAGCACTCGGAGACCGCGCATGCGGCTGAAGGCCGGCGTACGGCGTCCGCGGGGACTGGTCTGCCGACCGAAGCCGAGGACGATCCGCATGCCGACCTGGCCTGGAGCAGTCAGGGAGGATTGCATGGCGACGCAAGTCGAGGCGGATGTTCAGCAGCTCTGGAAGGACTACCGTGCGGAGCCGACTGTTGAGCTCCGCAATCGCCTGGTTGAACTCTACCTGCCGCTTGTCAAGTACAACGCTGAGCGCATCTGGTCCCGATTGCCCGAGGGTGTGGACCTGGACGACCTGATCAGCGCCGGCGTTTTCGGTCTCATGGATGCAATCGATGCTTTCGATCTCGAACGGGGCGTGAAATTCGAAACCTATTGCGTGCCGCGCATCCGCGGCGCCATGCTGGACGAGTTGCGCACGATGGACTGGGTTCCCAGGCTGGTGCGGAGCAAGGCGAGCAAGCTGGAGGAAGCCAGAAAATCGCTGGAAGCCCAGCTCGGTCGGCCGCCGCGAGGGGAAGAGCTGGCGGAACGCCTGGGCATGCCGCTGGCTGAGTTCGAGAAAATGATCAGCGAAGCCAGCGCTGTCAGTCTGATCAGCCTGAACAAGAAGTGGTACGAGACGGACAGCTACAAGGATGTTCGAGAGATCGACATCCTAGAGGACAAGAAGGCCGAGGATCCCACCCGGCGGCTTCAGAATCGCGACCTCATGCGGCTGGTCACGCGCGGGCTCAACCGCAATGAACGCCTCATCATCATCCTCTACTATTACGAAGAAATGACCATGAAGGAGATCGGCACGACGCTCGATCTCAGCGAGAGTCGCGTCAGCCAAATGCACTCCAGCATCATTAATCGTCTGCAGGGCTTGCTGGCCCAGCGTCGGCCCGAGTTCTGCAGCTAGAGCCCTTCACTGCAGCCCGTGGCCCTTCACCGGACCACGGGCTGCGATTTTCTTCTCACCAGGCCGAGCTTCGAGTTTGAACGGATCCGCCAGCGGCTTGCGATGGCAAGTGGGCGGCCAAATGCCATTTGCCCACGCACCCATCCAACCAGTATGATGACCTCAGGTGGCTGCCAGAGTGATCCCGCCGCGCTGCCTGCCAGGCCTGTCGCCCTCGCCTTCAACAGCATCTGGAGCATCTGCCATGAACACTCCTCTCCCCGGCCATCAGGGTCGTCGCGTTCCTGCGTTTGGTTCCCTTGCTCACATGGGCGCCTGGCTGTGCGCCTTCTCGAAGCTGAGCCTCGTCCCGACTTTCGTAGCGTTCTTGATACTGGCACAGTCGCCAGTCCATGCACAACCCCCGACGCCCAATCCCGCAGCTCCCACGCTGGCGGCGCCTTTTCCCATGGGCGCCCAGCGAGGCACGACGATCGAGTTGACGCTGACGGGTACCAACCTGAATGATCCTGTCGGAGTGTTGACCAGTTTCCCTGCGAAGATCACCATTCCCACGGAGAACAACAACGGCAAGGACCCCGCCAAGCTCCTGGTGAGAATGGAAGTGCCCAGGGATGCTCCGCTGGGCTGGCACACCGTCAGGCTGGCCACTTCCCGCGGAGTATCGAACTTCCGGCTCTCTTGTCTCGACGATCTTCCCCAGGTCCTCGAATCCGCTGACAACCGGACTCCCGCCAGCGCACAAGCGGTCCCGGTTCCCGCCGTGGTGTGCGGGCGCGTTGATGCAGAACAGACCGATTACTTCAAGTTCCACGTGGAGGCGGGTCAGCGGTTGAGTTTTGAAGTTCTCGGCAGGCGCCTGGGCAGCGGGCTCGATCCCATCATTACGCTGATCAATCCCCGCGGCGGAAAACCTCTGGCCATGAGCGATGATGCACCAGGACAGAGCAAGGATCCGCGCTTCACCTACACTTTCAAGGAAGCAGGCGACTATCTACTTGAGGTGCGCGACGTGCGGCACCAGGGGGGAGCTGACTGGTACTATCGTTTGCGCATCGGCGACTTCCCCATGGCAACCACGCCAGTCCCGCTCGCTGCACGCCGAGGCTCGGCAGTGCAGGTCTCGTTTGCCGGTCCGCATGTTGAGGGCATTCCACCGCTCAGCGTGAATGTCCCCACGGAGCCTGACTTGAAAGCGATCTGGCTGGCTCCAACCTGGCCGACCGGCGGGGTTCCTGGCTGGCCGGTCGTCCTCGCCCTCTCGGACGACGAGGAAGCCCTCGAAAACGAGCCCAACGACGAGGCGTCCAAGGCCAATCGCCTTGGCGTTCCCAGTGCCGTCAGCGGTAGGATGCAGCGCAAGTACGACAAGGACTTCTTTGTCTTTGCCGGCAAGAAAGGCCAGCGCATCGTCGTGGATGCCGTGACGCAGGAACAGCACTCGCCAACGGTGCTCTACCTCGTTCTCAAGAATGCCAAGGGCAATCAGGTTGCCGCCAGCAATCCGGCCAACGACCCTGCTAGGATCGACTTCACCCTGCCGGAGGACGGGGACTATACTCTGGTCGTCGAGCACTTGCACTACTGGGGCGGACCCGACGAGACGTACCGCTTGACGGTTCAACCCTATGCTCCAGGATTCACGCTGACTGCAGGGCTCGACCGCCACGACGCTCCGCAGGGCGGAACCGCGATCATCCACGTCTCCGTTGCGCGACGGGACTTCAACGGCCCGATTGAGCTGAGTGTGGCGGGCCCCCCGGGCGTCCAGGGATCGGCGGTGATTCCCGCAGGCCAGAATGGTACGCTGCTGGCAGTGCAGGCTGGCGCCGAGGCGCCGATTGCGGGGCACAGGCTGAACATCATCGGCAAGGCAACGATCAATGATAAGCCGGTTGTCGAGCAGGCAAGCGTCCGCTCGCTGGTGAGTCAAAACCTGGGCAACCTGGCGTTCCCGCCGATGCACCTGCACAACGAGCTGGCCCTGGGAGTCACGGAGAAGCCCCCATTCACCATCCAGGCCACCTATGACCAGCCCGAAGGGTTGCGCGGCGGCACGACTCCCGTGACAATCCAAGTTGCCAGGAATGCTGGCTTCGATGAGGAGATCACCGTGACCCTCGTCACGGTTCCGCCCGTTCAGGGGCAGCCAGTCCCCATACCCCCCGCCACGGTGAAGGTTCCCAAAGGCCAGGCACAGGCCAAGCTGGAGCTAAAGCCTGCTGGAAACGCTCCACTGGGCCCGCAGACGCTTGGCTACATCGCCAGAGCGAAGTTCAACGGCAAGGATGTGACCGCTTCGGTCTTGCCCTCTCCCCTGCCCTTGACGCTGCCATTCGACCTCCAGGTCGATACACGGGGCGGGGTGCTCAACGTGCCTGGACTTCGTGCGGGACAGCCTGCACCAAGTCCGTTTCACCTCGCCGACCTCCTGAACCGAGCATCTGGCTCGGCAACGTTCGGCATGCTCGACCTGAGCCACGTGCGTCCAGCCCCCAACACGCTCAAGGTCAAGGTGACCGCCGTGCGCAAGGGGGGATACAAGGGACCGATCGCGCTGGAGTTCCGCAATCTGCCGGCCAACGTCACTGCTCCGAAGCCCGCAATTCCGGAAGGACAGACGGAAGTGGAAGTCGATCTCACTGCCGCCGCTAATGCTGCAGTAGGCGCCAAGGGCGACGTCAACGTGCTCGGGACAGCGACTGGGCTGGCCAACCAGCAAAATGCCTCGCCTAACTTCACGGTGAATGTCGTCAAGTAAACTCGTAGACCCGAAGAAGGCTGGGAATTGCCATGCGTCGCTACCTGATCCAGTTCCAGCCTCGCCGAACGCCCCACTACTTCACTGACATTCTGATCATCGGCGGCGGGCTTGCTGGGCTGCGGGCGGCCCTGGCAGTCCCACCTGATCTTGATGTTCTCGTGGTGACGAAGGATGAGGTCCAGCAGTCGAACAGCACCTATGCCCAGGGCGGCATCGCCGGGGTGCTCGATCCAGAAGACTGCTTCGAGAACCACGTGGAGGATACGCTTCGGGCTGGCGCGGGACTTTGCGAGCGGAGCGTGGTTGAGGCGGTCGTGCGGGAAGCTCCCCGGCAGTTGATGGAACTGGTGCAATGGGGCACCCACTTTGATGAGGAAGGCGGCAAGCTGGCGCTCACCCTGGAGGGCGGACACAGCCATCGCCGCATCGTGCACGCACTCGGCGATGCCACGGGGCAGGAAGTCATGCGGGCCGTGATCGAACGGGTGCGCGGGGCGGAGAACGTCACCATCTGGGAGAACACGTTCACGCTCGACCTCCTCACCGGAGAAGGGCAGTGCCTTGGCGCGGTGGTCCATCGACGTGAACAGGGGCCTCTGTTGATCTGGGCCAGGCAGACGATTCTCGCGAGCGGCGGGGCGGGCCAGCTTTTCCGCGAGACCACCAACCCGCCGGTGGCGACCGGAGACGGCATGGCGGCCGCTTATCGTGCTGGAGCACAACTCCGGGACATGGAGTTCATGCAGTTTCATCCCACGGTCCTTTATGTCGCCGGTTCTTCGCGCTTCCTTATCAGCGAGGCGGTCCGCGGCGAGGGAGCCTACCTCCGCGACAGGAACGGCGTCCGCTTCATGCCCGAAGTCGATTCACGGGCAGAGCTAGCCCCACGCGACATCGTGGCGAGGGCCATCGTGCGAAGGATGGAGCTCACGAAACACCCGAACGTCTATCTGGACCTGACGCACCTGGATGCCGCGCGCGTTCGCAAGCGCTTTCCCGCGATTGATCGCGTATGCAAGAGCTTCGATCTGGACATCACTCGGGACCGCATTCCTGTCCGGCCTGGGGCTCACTACATGGTAGGAGGGGTCACCGTGGACCTGCAGGGCCGGACCACCTTGCCAGGGCTTTGGGCTGCGGGCGAGGTCACGTCGAGCGGCCTGCACGGAGCCAATCGACTGGCCTCAAACAGCCTGCTGGAAGGGCTTGTCTATGGCGCGTGGTGCGGTGAGAGGGCCTCGCAGATCGCAGCGTCCATGCCGGCCTCCTGGACCGCACGCAGGATCGACTCGCGATTCACTCCAGAACGTGGTACACTTGACCTTGCCGACCTGCGCAACTCGCTCCAGAGTGTGCTCTGGCGGAAGGTCGGCATCGTCCGTGATCGAGCGGGGCTGGAAGAGGCCTTGCAGGACGTCGCCTTCTGGCGTCGCTACGTGCTCGCCCAGGAGTTCCACGAGCCGCGAGGCTGGGAACTGCAAAACCTCCTGACAGTTGCCCGGCTGATGACCTGGGCGGCCCTGGAGCGGGAGGAATCACGCGGGGTGCACTATCGGGCCGACTTTCCCGAACGGGATGATCAGCACTGGCTGCGCCATGTGACGGTTCCGCCCATGGAGCAAATGGATGCCGAGGAGGAAGCGTGATGAGCGCTCGTCGCGGTCTCTGCTGGCCTCACCAGAACTGTCTGCCCATGGGCCGGCGTGAATTCCTCCGAGCCGGCTCGCTGGGGCTGCTTGGCCTGGGGCTTCCGCAGTTGCTCCAGGCTCGCTCGCTGATGCCGGTTACTCGTGCAAAGCCAGGGCGGGCCAAGGCGTGCATCGTGCTCTTCATGTGGGGCGGCCCAGCGCACCAGGATACGTGGGACCTCAAGCCGGACGCTCCCGCGGAGTACCGCGGCGAGTTCAAGCCCATCCCGACAAGTTTGCCAGGCGTTCACATCTGCGAGCACTTGCCCCGGCTAGCGCAGCAACTTGACAAGCTGGCCATCATCCGTTCGATGACGCACACGGACGTCAACCACACGACCGGCACCAGCTACTTGCTCACTGGCCGCGGCGTTGCGAACGTCGGCGCTCCGCGCAGCGAGGACTGGCCGAGCTACGGCGCCGTCCTGGCCCAGCAGGGCCGCGGACGGGGTCCGCTCCCGCCCTTCGTCTGCATGATGCCCAAGGTTCCGGATGGAGCGCCCCGTTTTGTCGAGGAATCGCATGGTCAAGGCGCGGGTTGGCTTGGGCCGCTCCACGAGCCGCTCCGCATCGACGCCGATGCCAGCAAGCCGGACTACCGCGTGGCCAACTTCGATCTCCATGCGGATGTTCCCCGCGAGCGTACCGACCGCCGCCAGGCCCTGCTTCGCCAGATCGATCAGCAGGTGCACGCGCTGGAACGGAAGCTCGAGATCAGCGCGATGGATCGGCATTACGAACGCGCCTTTTCCCTCCTGGCCGCTCGTGAGGTTACCCGAGCATTTGACCTTTCGCAGGAGGATCCGCGCCTCCGCGAACGCTACGGGATGAACATTCATGGACAGGCCGTGCTGCAGGCCCGTCGCCTGGTCGAGGCGGGCGTGCCGTTGGTCACCGTGTTCTGGCAGAACGACGGCATCACCAACGTCAGCGTCTACTGGGATACGCACAGTCGCAATTTCATCGATCTGAAGACGCGTCTTTGCCCCGTCACTGACCAGGCTTTCACCGCGCTGCTGGAAGACCTGGAACAGCGCGGCATGCTGGACGAGACCCTGATCTTGTGGACGGGCGAGATGGGACGAACGCCGCGGGTAGGGCAGAGCGTTGTGGGCGGCGCTGGTGCGGGCCGCGATGGCCGGGACCACTGGCCCCACTGCTTCACTACCGTGCTGGCCGGCGGCGGCATCAAGGGAGGCGTGGTGTACGGAGCGAGCGACCGCTTCGCCGCCTATCCCGCCGCCAATCCGACGACGCCGGCCGACCTCGCAGCGACCGTCTACCATTGCCTCGGAATCGACCCGCACCTGCAGCTACACGACCGCCTGAATCGACCGCTCACGCTTTGCGAGGGCACGCCGATTCGGGCCATCCTGCAAGGCTGAAGCGAGCTGCTCAGTCACGCGTCCAGCCGCCGTTGATGTACCGCCACACCCGCCCAGTGGGGTTCTTGTCGCGCAGCTCGGGCGGCAGGCGCTCCTCTCGTACGTTGTCGTAGCACGCCAGCATGGCGAAGCGGCGGAGCGAGGCTGGGATTCCCACCGCCGTGAATCCGGGATGCCCCGTGGCGGGGTAAGGACCGCCGTGATTCATGGCTGGACTGACCGCCACGCCTGTCGGCATCTTGTCGTTCAACAAACGCCCCACCTTGCACCGAAGCGCCGGTTCAAGCTCGGAGTACAACTTGTCGTCGGATCCATTCGTGTCGGTGTAGAAGCATCCGGTCAAATTCCCTTCAAGGGCGTCGATGACGCGTCCCAGTTCCACGGCATCGCGGCACACCACGAAGAGGCTGGCGTTGCCGAACGCCTCGGTTTGCATCGCCTCGGCATGTTGCAGGAACTTCGTCCCGCTGGTGAGCAAGAGCGTGTTGCGATGGGAAAACCCCTGGCCGCCGCCGGACTCCGCGCCGACAACTGCTTCCGCGCCGGCGGACCGCATCCTGGCGATCCCTTCGATCAGGCTCTTTTGCACGCCAGCCCCCAGCAGTGTGCCGACGGGTGCGGAAGCGAATCGCTCCGCCACTTCCTTGATGAACGCCTGCGTTGGCGCTCCATCGATCAGCAGCACGAGCCCGGGGTTGGTGCAAAACTGGCCGGTGCCGAGCAAACAGGACGCCTGGAACTCCTCAGCAATCCTGGAAGCGCGCTCCTTCAGGGCTCCTGGCAGAATGACCACGGGATTAATCGAGCTAAGCTCCAGGTAGATTGGCTTGCCCGCCCGATCCGCGGCGTGCTTGAGCGTCAGGCCCGCGGAGCGCGAGCCGGTGTAAGCGGTTGCCCCAAGGAGCGGATGGGACACCAGTTTTTCGCCGTCGGCGTGACTGGTCCGATAGATGAGCTGCACCATTGCCGGCGGCAAGCCGAGTTCCTTGATCACGGTGAACGCTTCCTCGGCCAGGAGCCTGGTGGTGCCTGGATGGGAAGTGTTCGCCTTGGCAATGACAGGGCAGCCAGCAGCGATGGCAGCCGCGAAGTCGCCGCCGGCCGCGCTGTTGAATGCCAGTGGGAAGTTGTTCGGTCCAAAGACTGCCACTGGGCCCAGTGCTCGATACATCGAGCGGATGTTGCGTTCCTTATCGATCGTCGGGAGCGACCAGGATCGCTCACGGGCAGCGGCAGCCGCCTGACGCAGCTGGTCGGTCGTCCGCGGCAACTCGTTGGAGTTCAGGCGCGGCTCAGCGGGAAGAGCTGTCTCGCGTTCCGCCTGAGCAACCAGCTCGGCCCGCCGGGCGTCGATGCGCGAGGCGAACTTCTCCAGGAACTCGGCAGCCGCCAGCGGGCCGAGATTCTGCATCTCCCGAAAGGCCTGGTCCGCGGCACGCACAGCCTCTTCCACTTCCGGCCAGGGGCTAATGGGGTAAGGCTCCGGAATCGGCTCCATGGTTCGCGGATTGGTCGCCAGGAAGGTTGCCTCGCCAGCGGAAGCTCGCCAGGCGCCAGCCAGAAGAACGGGTTGAATGGAGTTCATGGCTTGTGCGTCCTCCTGGATCGACCTTGAAACGAGCAGAAGCGTTGCAGGGCGTCTTCACCGGCTGGCGACCTGGCCCATGCGGGCCAGCGGCTCCTGAAGAAAGCGGGCAAAGGCAGTCTCGTCGTTGATCTTCCCCTCGCTGTAGACGCCGAGCACGGCCACCTTCCCGTCCGAACGCGGTTCCAGGATCACGTACAGGGGCAGTTGCTCGGTGCCGAACGCCTCGCGCTGGAACTCCAGGTTCACCTTGGCGTCGGCCCGCTGCCGGCTGACGCTCGAACCGAGCCTGGCGAGCACGTCCGGAGGATAATACTTGTTCGGGACCTTGTCCGTAAAGAGCTGCACCAGTTCGAACTTGCGCAGGGCTTGGTCGATATCGAACCGTGGAAATACCGACTCTTCGTTGATCTTGCAGTTGGTGCAGGTTTCTCCGGTGAAGTCGACGAAGACGAGCCGATGCGACGCGCGGGCGCGGTCCAGAGCCGCTTCGAGGTTCCCGGTCCAGGGCAAGCGGGCGTCCACGGGGTCGGGCAGCAGGAATGAATTGAGCCAGGCGTACGTCGCTCCTGCAGGCTTTTGCTTCGCGCCCTCATCGTTGACGCGAAACAGCGCGGGGAGCAGGTAGAAGCCCATTCCCAGGAACGCGGAAGCCAGGATCAGCCGCGGCACGCTCAGGTGCTCGGCGGGCGTGTCGTGCGGCAAACGATAGAAGTTCAGCAAGTACAGCGCAGCCAGCAGGCACAGGCCGATCCAGATGCCAAGCACGAGATCGAACGTGAAGATCTGCGGCACGGGCACGAGCACCAGCTCGCCTTGCCGCAAGAACTTCAACGCAGCAGCCAGCTCGAGAAAGCCCATCACGACCTTGACGCTGTTCATCCACGCGCCGCTGCGCGGCAGCTTCTTGAGCACGCTGGGGAAGAGCGCGAGCAGGAAGAACGGCGAAGCGAAAGTGGTCGAGAACGCCAGGCCGCCGAAGAGTCGATGCCAGAAAGTCAACGTGCTTCCAGCCGTCGTGCCGCCGAACGCGCCCAGGAATGGGGCGACGCAGGCGAAGCTGATGATCGTGAACGTCAGGGCCATGAAAACGGTGCCCACGACGCCGCCCTGGTCCTGCCGGGCCGCAGTGTAGGTCGCCAGGTTCACTTCCCGCCGATCGAAAACGAGGAAGCCCAGCGCCGCCAGGTCGAAGAGCACAATCGCTCCAATCACGGTCTGCCACCAGGGGCTGGGCAGCCAGTCGCCGCGGGATTCATAGGCGATGATGGCAAACAGGCCGCTGAAGAACAGAAGGAAGAAGCCGAGCTGCCAGCGCGACGACAGCTCGATCTCGAAGAGCCCGAACAAGCTCAGCGCGAAGAAAATGAAGAGGAGCCCCAGGAGCACGTTGGTCAGCGGGTTGACGCTGGCAGCCCGCAGAGCGGACAGCAGCAGCATGGCCGCGATCGTCAGCACGATGACGATCGTTCCTGAGTAGACCAGGGCGAGAACGAAGGGACGATGGTGCTCCTTCTCCGCCTGCTTGATGAAGAAGGTCACGGTGATCGGGATCATCGGGAAGACGCACGGCGTGGCCAGGGAAACCAGGCCCCAGAACACGCCGGCAAGGACGAAAGCCCACAGGCCGTTGTCGGTCTCGTCGGCAGCCGAGCCGCTCTTCACCAGCTTCGGCAACAGCCGCTCGTAGAACTCCCGCAACTGCTCCGTTGAGGCGGGCATCTCGGCCTGGACGCCGCTGCGCGGCGCTTCACCAGCGGCTTTCTGGCCAGGCTGGTCCTTGGCAGGCGTCGGCGTTGGCGTAGGCTCCTTCACCTGGACTCCGGCCTCCGCCACCTCCTTTGCGAACTGCGGGTCCACCGTGACGCTCTCTTCCAGGATGGTCAGTGGCGCCGTGAACGCGACCTCCTCGGGAGGGAGACAACCGGTGTCGTCGCATGCGAGCACGTCGGCCGTCACCTTGATCGTGATCGGCCCTGGCTTGGCGTCGGGCCGCACCACGAACTGCCGTTCAAAAGTCACAGCTTGCCGGTATTCGAGCTGCACCTTTCCGTCGTGGAGAATGCTCTCTGCGGGCGGCTCCTTCAGTTTACCCACCCAGACGATGCCGCCTTCCTTCGAGAATTCCAGGAAAGTGTTCGCGGCGGAAGGATTGACTGAACCCGCGGGCTGCTCCGTCGGGTAAGTGTGCCAACCCTTGGCGGGTGTCAGCATCATCTTGAAGGTGACGGTCTGGCCGCGCTTCGCCTCGCGAGGTTCGACGGCCGCACTCACTTCCATGACCGTCCAGAACTTTGACTTTCTCTTGGCAGTCTTGGGATCGGGGTTGAACAGATCATCGACCTGGCCGACAGCGCTCGGCGTCAGTGCAACCCAGCCCAGGACGACTACCAGCAGCGTTCGCAAGGTCCTCATGCAAAGTCTCCAGCGGGCCAAAGCCCGGGGGTGTGGTGCTGCTTCGACGACTCAACCCATTACTTCGCGGTTGTCAGGTTGATCGTGCGGGCCTTGGCGTCGGCGCCAGGCTTCACGGCGATGTCCCAGATATGGGACCGGGGCTGGCAAACGCCCTCGCCGCCCTCCTTGCAGACCAGGTACGTGAGCGAGAGCTTGAGCTTGCCCGATTCGGCGAGTTTCTCGGCGGGGACCTTGATGGCCAGCTCATCTCCGCCGGCCGGCGTGGCGCCCGTCTGCTGGTACCCCTTGTCGCTCTCGACAAGATAACGGCACGGGGCAAGATCGTTGAGCTTGAAACCTTCCGGCGGAACGAGCTTCACGGCAAGCGTCAGCTCGCCGTCGCGGGGGATCGCCGTCTCGGCGACGTTCGACACCGAGGCGTTGGCAAACGTGGGCTTCTCCGCGGCGGGAGGAGCAGGCGGCTCGACGCCCGAGAGCTTGAGCGTCCGCACTGCGCGGGTCTTCAGATCGATCACGCGGATGCTGTGATTGTTCGTGTCCGCGACATAGAGCAAGTCGCCGGCCACGCCGAGGCCCGCAGGCTCATCAAACCGGGGCGGCTGATCGGAACGCCCTCCCTGCCGGTCGCCGAGGAACGTCTTGCATTCCAGGGTGTTCGGGTCGATCGTCTTGATCTTGTTGTTGTACGTGTCCGCAACGTAGACCTTGCCGTCGTGGTAAGCGACGCACAAGCAATGTTGCAAGCGCGCCTGGCTTCCCTTTCCGTCCACGTCGCCGAACTCGAACAGCCCTTCACCGACGAGCGTCTTCACCGTGCGATCGTTCGGATCGAGCGCCACGGCCCGCACGGCGCTGACCTCGCTGTCGGCGACGTACACCCACTTGCCGTCAGTCGCCAGGCCGCTCGGCTGAGCGAACATGCTCCGCTCCCAGGTGCCCTTCAGCCCCTGCTCGGCATGGCTCACGCTGGGGAAGATGTTCTCTCGTCCATTGCCGGCCCAGGGCTCGACGCGATTGTCCTTGAAGCTCAGCTTCCAGAGCTGATGGTGCCCCGCTTGGGCGATGTACAGGTCGTCGCCCACGAGCAGGATGTCCCACGGGCTGTTCAACCCCGTCGAGAGCGCCGCTCCTCCGGAGCGCCGATTGTGCCCCTGCTCGCCGTTGCCGGCCACGGTGCTGACCTTGCGGGCCTTGAGGTCGATGCCGCGGATGAGGTGATTCTTGCGATCGGCGACAAGCAGCACGTCTCTCCTCAGGGCCAGGCCCTGGGGGTCGTTGAAGGTCGCTTCTTCAAACGCGCCGTCCCTGGCGCCAGGCTCGCCGGTGCCGATGACGTCCAGTTTCTTACCATCCAGATCGGTGATCACGATGCGATGGTGCGAGCTATCGGCAATGAAAATGCGCTTGCCTGCGTGATCGGGCAGGACCTTGCCGGGGAAGTAGAGGGGCGAGTCCTTCCGCTCGCGGAACTTGGCGAGGTCGAAGCGGATCGGCTCCTCGTTGAGGGTCTTCTTGGCGCGGTGCTCCTGGATCAACTTGGCGATGATGCGATCGAGCAGCTCGTAGTTGCCTTCGCCGGACGCGCTGCCCAGATAGTTGCCCTCGGGGTCGATGAGCGCCAGCGTGGGCCACGAGCTGACGTCGTAGGCATTCCAGATGCGATGGGCGGCGTCGTTCACCACCGGATGCTCGATGTGATAGCGAAGGATCGCTTCCTTGATGTTCTTCGAGTCCTTCTCGCCGTCGAACTTGGCGGAATGCACGCCGATGACGACTAGCTCGTTGGGATACTTCTTTTCGAGCCTGGCCAGGTCCGGGAGGGTGTGGATGCAGTTGATGCAGCAGTAGGTCCAGAAGTCGAGCAGGACGATCTTGCCGCGCAGGTCTTTCAAGCGGATCGGTCCGCCGCAGTTGAGCCACTCGACACCGCCCTCAAGCTCGGGGGCCTTCTGCTTTCCTTCCTCGGGTTGGTTCATGGCGGAAGCCAGTCGGGAAGACTTGGTCAGGGCCGCGGTCGGATCGGCATACACCTGGCTGACACGGTAAGTGAGATAAAGGCAGCCCAGCAGGCCGACGACCACCAGGCCGTAGCACGCGTAGTTCCAGGAGCGGCCGCGGGTTGAGGTTGGGGCGATGGGTGGCGTGCGCTCGCTCATCACGTTTCTCCTCGGGGGTCCAAACCTATCCCGTTGGCCTGGAGTATTCTACCGCTTGTGCCTGTTCTGGATACCCTGGCCACGGCCCGCTCACGGCGCGCGCGACTCGAGCAGGCCCGCCTCGGCCAACCAGCGCTCGAGCTGGGCGGTGAGCTGGCCGCTATTGTCCATGCGGGGGACCTTGTGCTGCCCCCCGAGCTTGCCGTGGGCGCGCAGCCATGCAGCGAAGCCGCCAGGCCGGACCGTGTGCACGATCGGACACGCCATGCCGACGTCGCCCTTGCGGTGGGCCAGGTAATCCTCGTTCAGCTTGCAGAGTTGGTGATCAAGCTCCGCGGCGAATCGCTCCAGGCTGACGGGGCCGCGGGTGAACTCAACAAGGTAGAGGTGTCGTCCTGGCTCGTGGGTCTGCGTCGGGAACTGCGGGCCCACGTGAAAATCCGCCACGGCCGCCTGGCACGTGCTGGCCGAAGCAGCAATCGCTCGCTCGACTTCTTCACTGATGAGGTGCTCGCCAAACGCCGACAGGAAGTACCTGGTCCGTCCCGTGAACCGCAGCAAGGGCGGGTCCCGCCGCTCGAAAGCCACCGTATCGCCCACGAGGTAGCTCCACAGCCCCGCGCACGTCGTCAACGCCACGGCGTACTGCACGCCCAGCTCGACGTTGGCCACCGTGTGCCGGGTCGGCCGATCCTTGCCCAGGTCTTCGACCGGAATGAACTCGAAGAAGATGCCGTGGTCCGGCACGAGACGGAGCAGGTTGTATCGCGGGTCCTCGCAGGCGATGAACCCTTCGGAGCACGGATACGATTCGAGGAAGCGTACGTTGGGGTTGCCGATCTCGCGTTGCAGCGTCTCGCGGTACGGATCGAACTTGATCCCGCCGTGGATGACCAACCGCAGGGTGGGCCAGATCTGGCTGATCGTGTCCTTGCCCGTGATCTGCTTCAGCCGCGCGAACAAGACCAGCAGCCAGGACGGAATGCCGCTGATCATGGTGATCGGCAGCTCGGCGCTGCGCTGGGCCAGGATGCGGACTTTCTCGTCCCAGTTGCTGAGCAGAGCAAGGTCGGTGGGTGGAAAGCTGTAAGGCCGCAGGACTTCGGGGACTTCACGGGCGGCGATGCCGCTCAGGTCCCCGGCGAGAATCTCGCGCTGGCTCTGCGGCTCGAGCGTGGCATTGGCGGCGCGCAGGCGTTCGCGCAGACGGGACCGCAGCCGCCAGCGCCGCGGTCTCGGGTTCGATCGTTCCCAGAGCAGGCGGTCCTCGGCGGCCAGCTTGCCCACGCACTGCAGGTCCGTGCTCCCGCCCAGGAAGAACATCCGGCCCCAGAGCAGGTGGGCCCGCGGCTGGGTGTTCACGAATCCCGCCAGCAGCGTCGCCGCCGCCTTGCTGTTCGAGCGGACCATGTCCCAGGAAATTGGGATGTACTTCGTGGTGCCGCTGGTCGTTCCCGAGGACAGGGCGAAGTAGGGGATCGGCTCCGGCCAGGTGGTTCCTGCCAGGTACGGATAGACCGGCTTCCAGTAGTTCTCCCAGAACTGCTCGTAGTCTCGCACCGGAACCAGCCGCTGGTAGTCTGCGACCGACTTGATCCGGGCGAAATCGTGCTCGATGCCAAAGCGGGTTCCCTGGGCCCGGCGGACCAGGTCAAGAAGCGTGTGCTCCTGCACGCGGTCCGGCCGCAGCAGGTCCAGCTCCGCCATTCGCCGCCGGCTGTAGCGGGCGAAGGCGGCATCGGCGATGCGCCGCGACAGGCGATTGCCATAGAGCCAGTGCGTAAGAGGATGCCAGTCCATAACCGCCACCTGAATCGAGGGTCCAGCCCAAGCTCAAACCTCCACGCCTCAGGGCGGTGCAGCCTGAACCGGGGCGCCGATCGGCTTCGCCGAGGTGGGCGGCTTGCGCTCGAGCAGAAAGGCGCGAACCTCACGATTCACGCGGTTGGCCATCTCGATCTGCGGGGCATGGCCGCACGGATCGAGCAGCAGCGTGCGGAAATTCGCCAACCCCTTGACGGCTTCCATCGCCTGGACCGGATCGACGACCTGGTCCTGCTTCCCGCAAATCAGCAGCGTCGGCTGAGTAACCTGCGGCAACTTGTCCCGCACGCTGTGTTCGCTGGTGCCGCGCACCGTGCGGAGCATGCCTTTGCGCCATTGTCGGCTGACGAACTGCTGCTCAAAGAGGCGAACCATTCCCGGATCGACCAGTCGTCGGTCGTGGAACACGCTGGCGACCAGGCCTTCGAAGTTGTTGGTCCGCATGCCTTCGGCGACGGGCAGCTTCTCCTCGCCGCCGAAGCCGGACGGGCACAGCAGCACCATGCGGCCGACTCGCTTCGGATGCCGCACCGCGTACTCGACGGCTATCTGCCCCCCCAGGCTGCTAGCGACCAGGTGGTAGGGCGGCGTCTGCACGAAATTGTCCAGGAATAGCTCGAGCTGATCGACGAAGAACGGCACCGTAACCGGCAGCCCTTCCTCGATTCGCTTGGCCAGCACCGGCCCGTCGTAGACCAGGAGCTCGGGAACCTTCACATCGAAATAGCGCTCCCAGTAGCCGCGGTTACGAAACCAGCTCTCCGGCTGCTCGGCCAGGCCGTTGATCAGGATGACCACGGGTTTGCGCCGATACTCCGGGGGGGGACCCAGCAGGTTGAACATCCTTCGAACCATGCCGCTCATCAGTCGGCTCCAGGAACTCGAGCCGCAAGTTTCGACGATCCGCTCTCGAACCCGCGGCGGGCCTCAGTGCAATCCTACCGGAAGCTCCCCGACATTGCCAAGAGACTGGCGGATTTGCCGATACCAGCGCACCGTCTGCCGAACGCCCTCGGCGTAGCTCACCCCTGGCCGCCAGCCCAGCTCTCGCTCACACTTCGCCGTGCTGTACACGCCCTGCCCGCCCAGGTACCACGCCATGTAGCGGGTGAGCGGCGGTGGCGACGGGATCCCAAGCGCCCTGCCGATGCACTCCATGCCGAACGCCGAGACGAAGCCCAGACTGTACGGCACGTACCACCAGGGCCTCGGCGTCCCTAGTTCCCGCGCCAGCAGGTCGAGAAGCTCGCGTTGCGTGATCGGACCGTCCTGGCTCACGTTGTACGCTTGCCCGACGGCTTCCGGCTTCTGTGCGGCCAGCACGCACGCCTCGGCGACGTTGCCTGCGTAAACGAGGTTAAGCCGGTTGCGGCCCCAGCCGAGCACGGGCATCCGCCACCAGCGCAGCGCGTTGGCGAGCAAGAAGATCCGCGTGCGGTCCCTCGGCCCGTAAATCCACCCTGGGCGAATGACGGTCACGGGCAGTCCGGCCTCGCGATGCAACTGCCAAAGCAGCTCCTCGGCCATTACCTTGGCGCGG
>Ga0073934_10003842_pt1 | contig 26473 bp, 29 predicted proteins | sample LarsenN4metaG_FD_76834 | JGI IMG/M metagenome (GOLD analysis project Ga0073934, IMG submission 76834) | Hot spring sediment bacterial and archeal communities from British Columbia, Canada, to study Microbial Dark Matter (Phase II) - Larsen... ... | reverse complement strand
GACGCGGCGACGCTGCGCGCGCTGCTCGACGTGTTCGGCGCCGCCTTCGAGGACCCCGAGAGCTACCTCGCGGCGCAGCCCGACGACGCCTACCTCGAAGGCCTGCTGCGCAGCGACACCTTCGTCGCCGTGGTGGCCTTCGACGGCGCGCACGTGGTCGGCGGGCTGGCCGGCTACGTGCTGCCCAAGTTCGAGCAGCGGCGCAGCGAGCTCTACATCTACGACCTGGCGGTGGCCGCCACGCACCGGCGGCGCGGCATCGCCACCGCCTTGATCGGCGCCCTGCAGTCGCTGGCCGCGGCGCGCGGCGTGCACGTCATCTTCGTGCAGGCCGACCACGGCGACGACCCGGCGATCGCGCTGTACACCAAGCTGGGCACGCGCGAAGATGTGCTGCACTTCGACATCGCTCCGCGCCCGTGATCGCTACGATGATCGCGCCCATCACCCCGCCATGACCACTCCCGCCCGCCGCCTCGCCACCCCGCTCGCCGTGCTGGCCGTGCTGCTCGTGCTGGCGGTCGTGCTCAACCCGTCGCCCGAGCGCCACCGCGCCAAGATCAAGGAGGCGATCGCCGAGCGCAGCCAGCTCGCCGCCCTGCTGCGGCTGGGCGACCTGGCGGCCTTCGTCTCGCACCACCACTCGCTCGGGGTGGCCTCGTACACCACGGCCAACGACAAGCTGCTCTCGGTGGGCGCCTTCGGCATCGTCGTCGTGCTCGAGCCGGACAGCGGGCGTTGAAGGCCGAAGGCCGATGACCGCCGACGCCACGCCCCGCGTGCAGGCCGTGCGCCCCGAGCAGGCGGTGGCCACGCTGCAGCGCCTGCCCTACTTCGTCGGCATCTCCGGCCGCACGGTGGGCGCGGGCGGGCTGTCGATGCACCTGGTGGTCATCCCGCCGGGCGCGCGCGCCGAGCCGCACGTGCACCTGGGCTACGAGACCGGCATCTACGTGCTCGAAGGCCGCGTGCGCACGCGCTGGGGCGAGCGGCTGGAGAACGAGGTCGTCAGCACGGCAGGCGAGTTCCTGTTCGTGCCGCCCGGCGTGCCGCACGACGCCACCAACCTGAGCGCCAGCGAGCCGGCGCGCGCCATCGTCGCGCGCAACGACGCGGCCGAGATGGACAAGGTGGCGCCCTACACGCCACCGCCCGGGGATCAGCCATGACACTCTTGCTGCGCGGCCGCGCGGCCACCGCGGCCGCCCTGCTCGCCCTGCTCGCCCTGCTCGCACTCGCCGCCGCGCCCGCCGCGGCCAGCAACTGCGAGGCCATCAGCGCCGGCATCGAAGCCAAGATCCGCGCCGCCGGCGTGGCGCGCTTCACCCTCGGCACGGTGGACGCGCAGGCCCAGGTGCCGGGCAAGGTGGTGGGCACCTGCGACCGCGGTGCGCGCAAGATCGTCTACCTGCGGGGCGACGAGGCGGCCGCCGCGCCGCCGGCCTCGGCCCCCGCGGCCGCGCCGGCGCGCCCGGCCAAGGGCAGCTCGGTGATCACCGAGTGCAAGGACGGCTCGATGCCCGTCGACGGGCGCTGCAAGCGCTGACCCACCCGAGGACCCCACCGCGATGCCCACCGACCTGCTCGCCGCCCACCGCCACACCACGAAGAACCGCGCCGAGATCGAGGCCAGCCGCGTGTGCGGCTGCTTCTACTGCCTGCAGACCTTCGCGCCGGCCGAGATCGTGGCCTGGGGCGGCATGGACATGAGCCACTTCACCAACCCCGACGCCGCGGCCGGCTCCGCCGACGAGACCGCGCTGTGCCCGCGCTGCGGCAGCGAGTCGGTGATCGGCGACAAGTCGGGCTACCCGATCGAGCCGGGCTTCCTCACGCGCATGCACGAGGCCTGGTTCCAGAAGACGATCATCCGCAAGCCGGCGCCGAGGAAGTAGGGCGTGAGCGCGATCTCCTACCCCGTCAACGCCGAGCGGCAGACCTCGTCGAACACCTGCTGGCTGTACTGCATCCGCATGCTCGCCGACTACCGCCGCTCGGTGGGCCGCCCGCTCAACCTGTACGCCGCAGCGCTGCTCGAGCCCGACGTCGAGGCGCACTTTGCCGAGCTGAACCGGCCGCTGAACCCGTATGCCTTCGCCGGCCTGGCCGGCAGGTTCGGGCTCTCGGCGCTCGAGGTGCCGGGCCTGACGCACGCCCGGCGCGACGGCGATCTGGACGATCCGCTGGCCGCGCACGAGGTGCTGAGGACACGCGGCCCGTTCACGATGGGCGTGATCTCGCGCGGCGGCGGCCACGCCATCGTGGTGTGCGGCGCCAACGACTACGAAGGCTTCGACATCGAGTTCATCGACCCGGCCGACGGCAGCTGGGGCGCGCTGTCGCTGGCGCGCTTTCGCGCCATCTACCCGCCCGACGGCGGACCGCTGTTCGTGTTCTGAGCCGCCGGCGCGGCCTGCTGCTGCAGGTGCACGATCGAGTTCGCGTAGTAGCGCAGCAGCGGCAGCTCCGCCGCCTTGGGCCGGATCAGCCCGCCGGCCCCCTGCTCCACCAGGTGCCGCTGCACCAGCATGCGCAGCCCGGCGCTGAAGGCGTAGTCGCGGTCCTGGCGCGGGATGTACAGGCGCGCGCCGGCCGCCTCCAGCCGCGCCAGCAGCGCCGAGGCCTCGGCCTTGATCTCCAGCTCGGTGCGCTCGCGTGCGGGCTCGGCCACCAGCACGCTGGCCACCAGCGGCACCGGCAGCACCGGCACCAGGCGGCCGATGCAGAACATCAGGTGCTGGCCGAGCGCGGCCACCTCGGCCTTGCGGCGCTCCTTGTCGAGCGTCTCGAACAGGAAGCCGCGCTCGTCGCACCAGCGGCGCACCGACACCGGCGTGCCGAAGTTGACGCAGGCATAGCCGAAGCGGTGCCAGCGGCTGCGCACGAGCAGCGCGAGCTGGCCACCCACGAAGCGCAGCGTGCGCCACGCCGCCTGCAGGCGCCCGGTGCGCGGCGCCGCGGCGTCGCCGGCTCGCAGCTGCGTGCGGTCTTCGAGCACGCGGTCGTAGTTGAGGCCGATCGGCACGAAGACGAGGTCGCGCCCGCTGTCGTGGCGGTGGCCGCGCAGCATGTAGTCGAGCACGCCGAAGCGCGGCTCGCGCAGCGCGCCGTCGCGCGTCAGGCCGCCCTCCGGGTAGACGGCCTGCGTCACGCCGGCCTCCGTGGCCATGGCGATGTAGCGCTCGAGCACGCGCCGGTACAGCTCGTCCTTGGCATTGCGGCGCACGAAGTAGGCGCCCATCGCGCGGATCAGCTGCTGCAGCCCGGCCACGCGCGCCCATTCGCCCACCGCGTAGCTCAGCGCGGCGCGCTCGGCCGCCAGGTAGCTGGCGACGATGTAGTCCATGTTGCTGCGGTGGTTCATCACGAAGACCACCGTCGCGTCGTCGGGGATCGCCGCCAGGCCGGCGTCGTCGGTGTAGCCGATGCGCACGCGGTACAGCGAGCGCGAGACTTGCTTGCCGATCCAGTAGCCGACGCGGAAGTAGACGAAGGCGTTGAACGCCGGCACGATCTCGCGTGCGTAGCGCTGCACCTGGTCGAGCGCCACCTCGTGCGGCATGCCGCGCGCGTCGGCGAAGGAGCGTGCCGCCTCCTGCACCTTGTCGTCGAAGATCAGGCGGTCGATCAGCGCCTGCCGGCCGATCTGCTGGAACGGCCGCGGCTGGATCTTCAGCCGCTGGCGCACCTCGGCCAGCACCTCGGCGGCGCGGCTCTTGACGTACCAGCGCACCGAGGGCAGAAGCAGGCGGTCGAGCAGCGCCCACAGCGCCAGCACACCGCCCAGCGCGGCCAGCCAGAGCGGGACCTCGACGGTCGCGCCCATCGGCCGCGGTTCAGTCGGCGGCGCCGGTGTGCGCCAGTTCCGGGGTGGTGATCTCGCCCGGCACCGCCTTGCGCGCGAACAGCGTGTAGATCGTGGGCACCACGAACACCGTGAGCAGCGTGCCCACCGTCATGCCGCCGACGATGACCCAGCCGATCTGCTGCCGGCTCTCCGCCCCGGCGCCGCTGGACAGCGCCAGCGGCACCGCGCCGAGCACCATCGCGCCGGTGGTCATGAGGATCGGGCGCAGGCGCAGGCTCGAGGCCTCGAGCACCGCCGCCATCGTCTCCTTGCCCTGCTTGCGCAGCTGGTTGCTGAACTCGACGATCAGGATGCCGTGTTTGGTGATCAGGCCGATCAGCGTGACGAGGCCGATCTGCGAGAACACGTTGAGCGTGCCGCCCGAGAGGTGGATGGCGGCCAGCGCGCCGACCATCGACAGCGGCACCGACAGCAGGATCACGAAGGGGTCGATGAAGCTCTCGAACTGCGCCGCGAGAACCAGGAAGATGAAGACGAGGGCGAGCACGAAGACCACGCCGAGCGCGCCGGCCGAGGCGCGGAACTCGCGGCTCACGCCGTTGAGCTCGGTGGCGTAGCCCTGCGGCAGCACGCGCGCCGCGGTCTCGTCCATGAACTTGAGCGCCTCGCCCAGCGAGTAGCCCGGCGCCAGGTTGGCGGTGATCGTCACCGAGCGGCGCTGGTTGAAGTGGTTCAGCTCGCGCGGGCTCACCGCCTCGCGCACCTTGACCAGCGAGGACAGCGGCACCATCACGTCGCCGCGCCCGCGCACGAAGATCTTCTCGATGTCTTCCGGCGTGGTGCGGCCGGTGCCCGCGGTCTGCACCAGCACGTCGTACTGCTCGGCGTCGCGCTTGTAGCGCGTGACGACGCGGCCGCCGAGCATCGTCTCGACGGTGCGCGCCACCGACTCGACGCTGATGCCCATGTCGGCGGCGCGCGCGCGGTCCACGTCGAGGAACAGCTCGGGCTTGTTGAGCTGCAGGTCGATGTCGGGCTGCACGATGCCCGGGTTCTTCTGCATCTCGGCCAGCATGGCCTGCGCGGCGCGCGCCATGTTCTCGTAGCTGTCGCCGCTGACGACGACGAAGTTGACCGGCCGTTCGCGGAAGCCCTGCCCCAGGCTCGGCGGCGTGACCGGAAAGGCGCTCACGCCGGGCAGGCTCATCAGCTTGGGCATCAGCTCCTGCTGCAGCTGCGCGGTGGTCTTGCTGCGCTCCTCCCAGTCGACGGTGCGGAACACGCCGAATGCGCTCGACACCTGGCCGCCGCCGATGAACAGGAAGCGGCGGTCGAACTCCGGGTGCTGCGCGCCGATGGCGTCGATGGCGTCGAGGTAGCGCGCGGTGTAGTCGAGCGTGGCGCCGTCGGGGGCGCGGATCGGCATCGCGATGACGCCGCGGTCCTCCATCGGCGCCAGCTCGCTCTTGGCGGTGCTGAAGAGCCACCAGCTGCCGCCGGCCGACGCCGCCATCACGACGAGCACGATCCAGCGGTGTCCGAGCACCCAGCGCAGCATGCCGGTGTAGCCGGCGGCGGTGGCGACGAGCACGCGCTCCATCGTGCGGTCGAACCAGCCCGGGCTCGGGTTGTGGCGCAGCAGCTTGCTGCACATCATCGGCGTCAGCGTCAGCGCGACGAAGCCCGACACCAGCACCGCGCCGGCCAGCGTGAGCGCGAACTCGCCCATCAGCCGCCCGGTGCGCCCGGGCGTGAAGGCCAGCGGCGCGAACACCGCGGCCAGCGTGAGCGTCATCGCCACCACCGCGAAGCTGATCTCGCGCACGCCCTTGAGCGCGGCCTGGAACGGCGTCAGCCCCTCCTCGATGTGGCGGAAGATGTTCTCCAGCACGACGATGGCGTCGTCGACCACCAGGCCGATGGCGAGCACCATCGCCAGCATGACGAGCGTATTGACCGTGAAGCCGGCCAGCGCCACCAGCGCGAAGGCGCCGATCAGGCTGACCGGGATGGTGACGAGCGGGATGAACGAGGCGCGCAGCGTGCGCAGGAAGACGAAGACGACGAGCGCCACCAGCACCACGGCCTCGATCAGCGTGGTGTAGACGGCCTTGATCGAGCGGTCGATGAAGACCGAGAGGTCGTTGGCCTGCACCACCGTCACGCTGGCCGGCAGGTCGCGCTGGATCTGCGGCATCACGGCGCGCACGCCGTTGGCCACGTCGATCGGGTTGGCGGTGGCGTTGCGGATGATGCCGGTGGAGATCGAGGGCACGCCGTTCAGGCGCACGCGCGTGCGCTCGCTCGCCGCGCCTTCCTCGACGCGCGCCACGTCCTTCAGGCGCACGGTGTAGCCGCCGACGGTCTTGAGCGCGATCTCGTTGAACTGCGGCACCGTGTTGAGGTCGGTGCGCGCGGTGACGCTGAACTCGCGCTGGCGGCTCTCGATGCGGCCGGCCGGCACCTCGAGGTTCTGGCGGCGCAGCGCGTCTTCCACGTCCTGCACGGTGAGGCGGTAGGCGGCCAGCTTGTCCGGATCGAGCCAGACGCGCATCGAGTAGCGGCGGTCGCCGCCGATCTGCACGTCGGCCACGCCGGGCACCGTCTGCAACCGAGGCTTGACGACGCGGTTGATGATGTCGGTGAGCTCCAGCGTGCTCATCGTCTCGCTGGTGTAGGCCAGCCAGATGGTCGGCGTGGCGTCGGCCTCGACCTTGGCGATCACCGGCTCGTCCACCGCCGCCGGCAGCCGGCCGCGCACGCGCGAGACGCGGTCGCGCACCTCGGCGGCGGCGGTGTCCGGGTCCTTGCTGAGGCGGAAGCGCACCGTGATCTGGCTCTGCTCGGTGCGCGAGATCGAGGTCATGATGTCCACGCCGTCGATGCCGGCGATGGAGTCCTCCAGCGGCTTGGTGACCTGGCTCTCGATGACCTCGGAGCTGGCGCCGAGCAGCCGCGTCGTCACGTTGACGAGGGGCTCGTCGATGCGCGGGTACTCGCGCACCGAGAGCTGGTTGAACGACACCAGGCCGATCAGCACCAGCAGCAGGCTCATCACGGTGGCCAGCACCGGACGGCGGATCGAGGTCTCGGAGAGCTTCATCGGCGGCTCCTGGTGCAGCGCGGCGGCGCGCTCAAGGCTGGCTGCGGCCGTTGTTGGCCGGCGGCGCGGCCGGCGCGGGCATGCCGCCCCCGCCACCACCGCCGCCACCACCACCCGGACCGGCCGCCGAGGCGGGGCGCGGCGGCCCTGCTGCGGCGGGTGCGCCCGGTGCGCCCGTTGCGCCCGCAGCGCCCGGCCCACCCGGCGCGCGCGACAGTTCGATCGGCCGCACCGGCACGCTGTCGCCGCGCATCAGCCGCGCCTGCCCGGCGGTGACGACGAGGTCGCCGGCCTTCAGGCCTTCGAGGATCTCCACCTTGCCCGGCAGGCGCTGCCCGATGCGGGCCTCCAGGCGCGTCGAGACCTTCTTGCCGTCGGGCGCGTCGACCACCTTGAACAGGAACTGGCGCGCGCCGAGCGGCACCAGCGCCTCCTCGGGCACCACGATGGCGCCCTGGCGCGTGGCGAACACGACGCGCGGGCGAGCGAACATGCCGGGCTTGAGCAGCGCGCCCGGGTTGGCCATGCGCGCGCGCACGAGCAGCGCACGGCCGTTGGCGTCGATCAGCGAGTTCAACGCGGTGATGCGGCCGGTGAAGGTGCGGCCGGGCAGCGCGTCCAGCGTGATCTCCACCGGCAGCCCCGGCTTGGCGCTCCCCACGTAGCGCTCGGGCAGGGCGAACTCCACCTCGAGCGCCGAGAGGTCCTCGAGGTTGACGATGTCGGCGCCGTCCTTCACGTAGTCGCCCACGTCCACCGCGCGCAGGCCGGCGGTGCCGTCGAACGGCGCCAGCACGCGCATGCGCGCCAGTTGCGCCTCGGCGAGCGCGACCTGCGCCTCGGCCACCTGCAGGCTGGCCGCGTTCTGGTCCACCGCGCTCTGGCTGACGAAGTTCTGCGCCAGCAGTTCGCGGCTGCGGGCGAGGTTGGTGCGCGCGATGCTCGCCTGCGCCTTGGCCTGCTCGAGCTGCGCGCGCTGCAGCGTGTCGTCCAGCTGCACGAGCAGCTGGCCGCGGCGCACGCGCTGGCCGTCGACGAAGCCGAGCCTCGCGATGCGACCACTGGTCTCGGGGCGGATCACCACGCCCTGCGTCGCCTTGAGCGAGCCGACCGCGCTCACGTCGTCGACGATGGTCAGAGACTCGGCGCGGGCCACTTCCACGGGAGCCGGTCCGCCGCCGGGTCCACCCGGCCCGCCCGGCCCACCCGGTCCGCCCGGCCGCGCACCCGGCGCCGCCTGCCCCGGCGCGGCCTGCCCAGGCGCCGCCGCCCCGCCGCCCGGACCGGCCGCCTGCTTCAGCGCCACGGAAGGCGCAACAGGCCGCTGCCACCACCAGGCGGCCGCGCCCGCGGCAGCGATGCCGACCACGGCCATCAGGGTATGGAACTTCTTCAAAGGCAAGACTCGGTGCGCGCTCGGCGCAATGAAAGCCCTGCACTGTAACGGGCTTGTGTCTGACGTGGGTTGGCCCGTCCGCGGCGCGGGTTTACCCGCCCAGCATCTGGTCCACGCCGCGGTTGGCCAGCGCGTCGGCGCGTTCGTTGCCGGGGTCGCCGGAGTGTCCCTTCACCCATCGCCAGTGGACATCGTGCGCGGCATTGAGTTCATCCAGCCGCATCCACAGCTCGACGTTCTTCACCGGCTTGCCGTCGGCGGTGCGCCAGCCGCGTCGCTTCCAGTTGTGGATCCAGCTCGTGATGCCGTTCTGCACGTAGGCGCTGTCGGTGAACACCGTCACCGTGCAGCGCCGCTTGAGCGAGGCCAGCGCCTGGATCACCGCGGTCAGCTCCATGCGGTTGTTGGTGGTGAGCTTCTCGCCGCCGAACAGCTCCTTCTCGTGGCCGCCGCTCGTCAGCCACACGCCCCAGCCGCCGGGCCCGGGGTTGCCGCGGCAGGCGCCGTCGGCGTAGACGATCACGTCGCTCACGGGCGTGCTCAACGTTCGGTCCCGATGCGCTCGGCCACCGTCTGCCGGCGCGCCCGGTTGGCCACCACCGCCGGCGCCGCCACGGCCTTGCGCGATTCCTTCTTCGCCAAACCCACCAGGCGCATGCCGCGCACGCGCTTGACGGCGACGACGTAGTACACGGCGCCGAGCACCGGCCACCAGCGGTCGCCCACGCGGTCGATCCAGGCCCAGCGTTCGAGCCACAGCGGGTTGGCCAGCGGCGGCCGCCAGCAGCCGAAGTGCCCGGCCTCGACTTCGAAGCTGAGCAGGCGCAGCCAGTCGCGCAGCCGCCAGTAGCCGATGAACTCGCCGGCACGCGGCAGGAACAGGCTGCGGCCGCGCCCGATGCCCATGCCCTGGCGCATGCGGCCCAGGCGCTGGCGCGCCCCCCACAGGCTGGCCGGGTTGAAGCCGAGGATGACCACGCGGCCCTCGGGCACCAGCACCCGCTCCACCTCGCGCAGCGTGAGGTGCGGGTCGCGCGCCAGCTCGAGCGAGTGCGGCAGCACCAGCAGGTCGATGCTGGCGTTGGGGAACGGCAGCGCGTCGAACTCGCAGTGCAGGCTGATCGCCTCGGGCGGCGGCGCGGTGCTGATGGCGGCGTCGCTCGGCGGCGGCAGCTCGTAGGGCAGCGCCTCGGGCACGTGCATCGAGTCGATCGCCACCCAGCGGTGCGGCATGCGGTTGGCGCGCAGGCCCTCGAGCTCGGGCAGGCCCAGCTGCACCGCGTGGAAGCCGAAGGCATCGGCCACCTCGTGGTCGAGCCGGTCCTGTTCCCACGCCAGCAGGTAGCGGCCGGGCGCGGTACGCAGCCACTGGCCCAACTCTACAATCGACTCATCGCGTGTCATGGGCCGCTGCCGCTCGATGTTCCCTGTTGCGATCGCCCTTGCGGGCCGCTCGTTCGAGACGACGGGCATTCTAGTGAGGCGTGTGCGCGCTGCGTGCCGCGCCGCGCTGCCCTGGGCGGCATGAGGTTCGCGCGCCGTCGGCCGCTTGCCGCTCTCGCGCTGCTGCTCGTGCCGCTGCTCGTGCTCGGCACGGGCTGCGCGTCCCTGGAGGCGCCGGCGGCGGACCCGGTGCCGGAACCACCGCCCTTGCAGCAGCCCGCGCCGCAGCCCGTTCCTTCGACCCCTCCGGTGCAGGAAGCAGCCCCCGCGACATCACCCGCTGCGGCCGCAGCCACCGCGCCCGCGGTACCCGACCTCCCCGCCGGCGAGCCCGAAGCACCCCCCGCCGACCCGCTGCCGCGCACCCGCCTGGACCCCGACCAGGACGCCGAGCGCCTGGACCTGTGGCAACGCGTGCGCGACGGCTTCGCCCTGCCCGACCTCGACAACGACCTCGTGCGCAAGTGGGAGCAGTGGTACGCCACGCGGCCTGACTACGTCGAGCGCATGACCGAGCGCGGCAGCCGCTACCTCTTCCACATCGTCGAGGAGGTCGAGCGGCGCGGCCTGCCGCTCGAGCTGGCGCTGCTGCCCTTCATCGAGAGCGCGTTCAACCCGCAGGCGATGTCCCACGCGCGCGCCTCGGGCATGTGGCAGTTCATGCCGGCCACCGGCCGCCAGTTCGAGCTGCGCCAGAACCTGTTCCGCGACGACCGGCGCGACGTGCTCGCCTCGACGCGCGCCGCGCTCGACTACCTCGAGCGGCTGCACGCGCGTTTCGGCGACTGGCAGCTCGCGCTCGCCGCCTACAACTGGGGCCAGGGCAACGTGCAGCGCGCGCTCGATCGCAACCGCCGCGCGCGGCTGCCGCTCGACTACTCGAGCCTGCGCCGCCTGCCGGCCGAGACGCGCGAGTACGTGCCCAAGCTGCAGGCGGTGAAGAACATCGTGCTCAGGCCGGCGGCGTTCGGCCTCGTGCTGCCGGCGCTGCACAACCACCCGTACTTCCTGAGCGTGGCCATCGAGCGCGACATCGACGTGGCCCTGGCGGCGCGCCTGGCCGGCCTCACGCTCGACGAGTTCCAGCAGCTCAACCCGCAGCACAACAAGCCGGTGATCCTGGCCGCCGGCACGCCGCAGGTGCTGCTGCCCTACGACAACGCCAACCGCTTCGTGCGCGAGCTGGAGCAGCACCGCGGCCGGCTCGCCAGCTGGACCGCCTGGGTCGCGCCGCGCACCCTCAAGCCGGAGGACGCGGCGCGCCTGGTCGGCATGCAGGAGGACGATCTGCGCGAGGTCAACCGCATCCCGCCGCGCATGCTGGTGCGCGCCGGCTCGACGCTGCTCGTGCCGCGCGGCCAGGGCGCCGGTCAGGACGTGCCCGAGCACCTGGCCGAGAACGCCAATCTCTCGCTGGCCCCCGAAGGCCGCCCGCTGCGCCGCGTGGTGCTGCGCGCGGCGCGCGGCGACACGGTGGCCACGCTGGCGCGCCGCCACGGCGTGAACGCGGCGCAACTCGCCGCGGCCAACAAGCTCGCCCCGGGCACGGCGCTGCGCGCCGGCCAGACGGTGGTGATGATGGTGCCGCCGCGCGCCGTGGCCCAGGGCACGCGGCGGCCCGCGGCCAAGGCGCCGGCCGCCCGGCGCCCGGCCGCCGCGGCACGCGCCGACGCGCGCGCGCGCAAGCCGCCGCGCTGAGAGCGAGCCCGACGCGGCCCTGGCCGCCGCGCCTCAGTTCGGGCCGAGGAAGTCGGCCTTGCCCAGCTCCACGCCGGCGTGGCGCAGCAGCGCGTACGTCGTGGTCACGTGGAAGTAGAAGTTCGGCAGCACGAAGTGCTTGAGGTAGTTCTCGCCGGTGAAGCGCAGCGGCTCGCCGCTGCGCCGCGGCACGGCGATCTCGCGCGCGTCGCTGCCGTCGATCTGCGCCGGCGGGATCGACTGCACGTAGTCGATGGTCTTGCGCACGCGCGCGCGCAGGTCGGCGAGACTCGTCTCGCTGTCGTCCCACTTGGGCACCTCGAGGCCCGCCAGGCGCGCCACGCAGCCCTTGGCGCCGTCGCTGGCGATCTGGATCTGGCGCGTGAACGGCAGCATGTCGGGCGCCAGGCGCAGGCCGAGGTAGTTGGCAGCGTCGAACTTGCGCGCCGCGGCATGCGCTTCGGCCTTGTCCAGCCAGGTCAGCAGGTTGTTCAGCATGCGCACGAACACGGGCACGCTGGCCGAATGCATCGACAGGCTCATCGGGGTCTCCGGGTGGTGATGTGGGAAGGATGCAGATTGTGACGAGACCCGGCCGGGCTTGCAGGGCAGGCGCGGCAGAATCGAAGCCGCCGCGCCATGAACATCATCATCCTCGACGACTACCAGGACGCCGTGCGCAAGCTGAAGTGCGCGGCGCTGCTCGAAACGTACAACGCCAAGGTCTTCACCAACACCGTCAAGGGCATCGGCCAGCTCTCGGTGCGCCTGCGCGACGCCGACGTGCTGGTGCTGATCCGCGAGCGCACGCAGTTCCCGCGCGCGCTGCTGGAGAAGCTGCCGCGCCTGAAGCTGATCTCGCAGACCGGGCGCGTCGGCCCGCACATCGACCTGGAGGCCTGCACGCGGCTGGGCATCGCGGTGGCCGAGGGCGTGGGCTCGCCGGTCGCGCCGGCCGAGCTGACCTGGGCCCTCATCATGGCCAGCATGCGCCGGCTGCCGCAGTACGTGGGCAACCTCAAGCACGGTGCGTGGCAGCAGAGCGGGCTCAAGTCGGCGTCGATGCCGGCCAACTTCGGCATCGGCATGGTGCTCAAGGACAAGACGCTCGGCGTGTGGGGCTACGGCAAGATCGGCCGCCTGGTGGCCGGCTACGGCCGCGCCTTCGGCATGCACGTGCAGGTGTGGGGCAGCGAGGTCTCGCGCGACCGCGCGGTGGCCGACGGGCACGCCGCGGCCGCCTCGTGCGAGGCCTTCTTCGAAGCCTGCGACGTGCTCAGCCTGCACCTGCGCCTGACCGACGCCACGCGCGGCATCGTCAAGCTCGACGCGCTGTCGCGCATGAAACCCACCGCGCTGCTCGTCAACACCTCGCGCGCCGAGCTGATCGAGGAGAACGCGCTCGTCGCCGCGCTCAATCGCGGCTGCCCGGGCATGGCCGCGGTCGACGTCTTCGAGACCGAGCCGATCCTGCAGGGCCACCCGCTGCTCCGTCTGGAGAACGCGGTCTGCACGCCGCACATCGGCTACGTGGAGCAGGACAGCTACGAGCTCTATTTCGGCGCCGCGTTCGAGAACGTCGTCAACTTCATCCACAACACGCCGACCAACCTGGTCAACCCGGAAGCGCTGAAGGTGCTGCGGTGAGCGAGGCGGCCGCGCCGCGGCCGCGCAGCGCGGCCTGGGCCCTGCTGATCGGCAACTTCGCCATCGGCTCGGGCGTGATGGTGGCGCCCGGCTCGCTCAACGACCTGGCGCGCGCGCTGGCCGTGCCGGTGGCCGGCGCCGGGCAGCTGATCACCGCCGGCGCCTTCACGATGGCGCTCGGCGCGCCGCTGCTGGCCGCGCTGCTCGGCGGCTGGGACCGGCGGCGCCTGCTCGTCTTCGCGCTCGTCTGGTACGCCGCCGGGCACGCGCTGTCGGCGCTGCTGCCCAGCTTCGCGGCGCTGCTGCCGGTGCGCGCGGCGTGCATGATCGGCGCGGCGGTGTTCACACCGCAGGCCGCGGCGGCGATCGGCGTGCTCGCCCCGCCGGCGCAGCGCGGGCGCATGATCACGTTCGTGTTCATGGGCTGGTCGTTCGCTTCGGTGTTCGGCATGCCGGCGGCCGGCTTCATCGCCGAGACCGCGGGCTGGCGCTGGGCCTTCGCGGCGGTGGCACTGCTCGCCGCGCTCGCCGCGCTCGCGGTGTGGCGCGCGCTGCCCGACGGCGTGCGGCCGCCGCCGCTCAACCTGGCGAGCTGGCAACGCGTGTTCACGCACCCGCTGCTGATGGGCATGGTGGCCGTCACCGCGCTCAGCGGGGCCGGCCAGTTCACGCTCTTCAGCTACCTCACGCCCTACTTCCGCCAGGTGCTGGCGGCCGAACCGGCGGCGGTGAGCGGGCTCTTCTTCTGGTTCGGCGCGCTCGGCCTGGCCGGCAACCTGCTGCTCACGCGCTTCATCGACCGCCTCGGCGCCGGGCGCTGCGCCACGCTGGCGCTGGCGCTGATGGCGCTGTCGCTGCTGGCCTGGCCGCTCGGCAGCGGCGTGTTCGCGGCGGCGCTGGTGCTGCTGCCCTGGGGGCTCGGTATCTTCGCGGCCAACTCGGCGCAGCAGGCGCGGCTGGCCGGTGCCGCGGTGACGCTGGCGCCGGCGCTGCTGGCGCTCAACACCTCGGCCATCTACGTCGGCCAGGCGCTCGGTGCCGCCGGCGGCGGCGCACTGCTGGTGGCCTGGGGCTGGGGCAGCCTGAGCGTCGTTGCGCTCGGCTGGATGCTGCTGGCGCTGGCGCTCAGCGCGTGGCTGCTGCGGCGCGCTCCGGGAGCGCTGCATGTCTGAGCCGGCGCTGGCGCGGCCGCACAGCTGCGGCGCGCTGTTCGTCGCCTTCACGCGTCTGGCGCTGCAGGGATTCGGCGGCGTGCTGCCGGTGGCGCAGCGCGAGCTGGTCGAGCGCCTGGGCTGGCTGACGCGCGAGCAGTTCCTCGAGATGCTGTCGGTGGCGCAGGTGCTGCCCGGGCCCAACGTGGTCAACCTGTCGCTGATGATCGGCGACCGCTTCTTCGGCTGGCGCGGTGCCGCCAGCGCGATGGCCGGCATGCTGCTGGCGCCGCTGGCGGTGGTGCTGCTGCTCGCGCTGCTGGCTGCGCAGGCCGCCCAGTCCGCGAGCCTGCCCTGGGTGGCCGGCGCGCTGCGCGGCATGGCGGTGGTGGCGGCGGCGCTCGTGCTGGCCACCGCGATCAAGCTGCTGCCGGCGCTGCGCAAGAGTCCGCTCGGCCTGCCGCTGGCGCTGGCCTTCGGCGGCGCCACGCTGCTGGCCATCGGCGCGCTGCGCTGGCCGCTGCCCTGGGTGGTGCTCGGGATCGGGCCGCCGGCGATGGCCTGCGCCTGGTGGCGGATCGGGGCGGTGAAGCGGCCGCGTTGAAGCGACGGTGATCAACGCATGAACACGGTCCTCTTCGGCCCGCTCGGCCTCGGCCCCGCCGACTTCGCGCAGCTGCTCGGCCACTTCACGCTGCTGTCGCTGCTCGCCATCGGCGGCGCCATCACCACGGCGCCCGACATGCAGCGCTTCGTGGTCGGCCAGCAGGGCTGGCTGAGCGACGCGCAGTTCAGCGCCTCGGTCGCGCTGGCGCAGGCGGCGCCGGGGCCCAACGTGCTCTTCGTGGCGGTGATCGGCTACAACGTCGGCGGCCTGGTGGGCGTGCTGGCCACGCTGGCCGGCACGCTGCTGCCCTCGTCGCTGCTCACGCTGCACGCCACGCGCTGGGGCGAGCGGCAGCGCGAGTCGCGCCTGCTGCGCGCCTTCACGACCGGCCTGGCGCCGCTCACGCTCGGCCTGCTCGTCGCCACCAGCTGGATCCTGTTCGAGCCGGCCGCGCAGCGCCTGGGCAGCGCGCTGCTCGCCGCGCTCACGCTGGCGATCATGCTGCGCACCAAGTGGAGCCCGCTGGTGCCGATCGGCATCGGTGCGCTGGCCGGCGCGCTCGGGTGGGCGGGGTGACGAAGACGCTGCTCAACCTGGCCGGCGCCGCCGCCGTCGTCTACGCGCTGCTGCTGGCGCTCGTCTGGTTCGGCCAGGAGAAGCTGATCTTCCTGCCGGCGCGGCTGCCGGCCGAGCACCGCTTCGACTTCGGCCGCGACGTGCACGAGGTCTGGATCGACGTGCCCGGCGCGCGCCTGCACGCGCTGCACCTGAAGCTGCCGCAGGCCGACGGCGTGGTCTTCTAACTGCACGGCAACGCCGGCAACCTGCAGGGCTGGTTCACGAACGCCGACTTCTACCGCCGCGCCAACCTCGACCTCTTCATGCTCGACTACCGCGGCTACGGCAAGAGCGGCGGCCGCATCGAGAGCGAGGCGCAGCTGCTGGCCGACGTGCGCGCGGCGTGGCAGGCCGTCGCCCCAGGCTACGCCGGCAAGCGGCGCGTCGTCGTCGGCCGCTCGCTCGGCACGGGGCCGGCGGCGGCCCTGGCCGCCGAGCTGCAGCCCGAGCAGACGGTGCTGATCTCGCCCTACCTGAGCATGGCCGCGCTGGCGCGCGAGCACTACGCCTGGGTGCCGGCCGCGCTGCTGCGCTACCCGCTGCGCACCGACGAGTGGCTGCCGCGCGTGAAGACGCCGGTCAGGCTGCTGCACGGCGAGCTCGACGACCTCATCGCGCCCGACCACAGCCGGCGCCTGGCGGCGCGGGTGCCGCAGGCGCGCGTGGTGATCGTGCCGGGTGGCGGGCACAACGACCTGCAGGAGATCCCGGCCTACCTGGAGGCTGCACGCCGCGCCATGCGCGGCGATTGAAACGGTCGGCGCGATGCGCGGCGATTGAGACTGTCGGCGCGATGCGCGGCGAGTGAAATTGCCTGCGCCGTGCCGCCGCTCAGGCGGCCAGCGCCTCGGCCAGGTGGCGCAGCAGCGCCGCGCCGTCGCCGCGCCAGGCGCTGCCGTGCATGCAGGCCAGCGTGGTCGGCCGCGCCTCGGCCAGGCGCAGCAGCGTGGCCTGGGTCTGCGGCCCGTGCGCGAAGTAGTCCAGCGGCACGCGGAAGGCCTCGCTCGGGCCGAGGATGTCGTCGTGCGTCAGCGCACGCTCGCCGCGGCCGCCCTGCGTGAACAGGTCGCCGCAGAAGAAGGTGCCGCCGGTCACGTCCATCAGCAGCCCGCAGTCCCAGCCGTGCGGCACGTGCGGGGTGTCGTACCAGCGCAGCGTGCGCCGGCCGATCGACATCGTCTCGCCGTCGGCCAGCGCACGCGGCGGCCGGTCGGCGAGGTCGTTCACCGAGACCAGCGCGCCGATGCGGCTGCACAGCGGCGTGGCCGCCGGCGCCGCGGCGAGCAGCAGGTTCAGCGAGCCGCACTCGTCGGCCTCGACGTGCGAGAAGGCCACGTGGCGCAGCCGCTCGATCGGCATCACGGCGGCGATGGCGCCGCGCACCAGCTCGAACATCTGGCGCGGGCCGGTGTGGAACAGCAGCGGTTCGTCGTCGACGACGAGGTACTGGTTGAAGTTGAAGGCGGCGCCGTCGGACAGGTTCACCGGCGTGTTGATGCGGTAGATGCCGTCGGCGATCTCGTGCACGTTGGTGCCGCTCTGGGGGTTGGTGATCATGGCGAACAGGTCCTCGGATTCGAAAGGTGGATGGGAGCAGGTTGTGGTGCCATGCGCCGTGTCGTTACGGCGCCGCGGTGCGATCGCCGTGAGCGCCTCGAGCGCCTCGAGCGCCTCAAGCGCCGTGAGCCCCGTGACCGCCGCCGAACAACGCGTGACGCGGCCGCCACCCGGTCGCGCGCAGGCGCGCGTTGGTGGTGCGGAACGAAGGCAGCGGCAGCGGCGCGCCCGTGGGCCAGGCCGGCGGCACCGGCAGGGCGCCAGCCGCCGCGGCGCGTGCATACACCTCGTGCCAGCGCAGCGGCCCGTCGTCGCAGGCGATGAAGGCGCGGCCCGGCAGCGCGTGCGCCGGCAGCTCGAGCACCTGCAGCACGGCGCGCGCGTAGTCCTCCACGTGCACCGGCGAGACCCAGGCCTGCCCGCTGCCCGGCAGGCGGAAGCCGCCCTCGCGCAGCGCCGCGACGAGGCGCGCCTCGGTGCCGCTGCCGCCGCCGTAGAAGAGGCCACCGCGCACGATGCGCACGTCCAGGCCGGCGTCGGGCGACGCGCCATGCAGCAGCCGCTCCATGTCCAGCGCCGAGGCGAGCACGCCTTGGCCGACGAGCGGGTCGTCCTCGTGCTGCGGCCGCGCGTCGGCCGCGGCATGCAGCATGGCCACGCCCTGCTGGACCAGCCGCGGCACGCCGGCGTCGCGGCAGGCGGCCAGCACGTTGGCGGTGCCTTCGCGGCGGATGCGGTCGTTGATCGACCAGTCCACCGGCCCGCCCGGCCGCGGGATCGCGCTCGCCAGGTTGACCACCGCATCCACGCCGCGCAGCGCGTGGCGCAGCGCGCCGGCATCGAGCACGTCGACGCGGTCGCCGAGCACGCGGTGGCCGGCCGCCTCGGCCAGCGGCACGAAAGCACGCCCGGCGACGCCGCTGGCGCCGAGCACGCGCAGCCGCAGGCTCATCGGCCGGCTCCGATCTGCGCCAGCAGCGTGGCGCGGTCGTAGTCGGGCGCCGCCACGTGCAGGCGGCTGCCTTGCGGCACGTTGCCGACGGCGTCCCACCCCTCGCGGTAGTAGGCGCGTGCGCCTTCGCGGCCGCGGTAGCGCGTGCCGGTGGGCAGGTCCTCGAACAGGCAATCGGGGCTCAGCGTGGCCAGCGTGCCTTCCATGTCGAAGGTGGTCTCGGCGCGCACGTGGCGCTCGAGCACGGCGGCGTTGTCGGGGTCGAGTCGGAGCATGGGTCGGATCCTCGGCGGGAAGTCGATCGGCAGGCAGGTTGTGGCGCCAGCGGTGGAAACGTTACGCCGGTCGCGGCGCACGGCCTGCTGTTCTATGCTTGCCCCCCGTGGACGCAGTGAGTGCGCTGGCCGACCCCGGCCCCGAGGCAGCGCTGGCGCGGCGCATCGCCGAGGCCGCGCCCGGCCGCGCACCCGATGCCGAGGCGGCGCTGTACCGGCTGCTCGCGCCGCGCGCGCGCCGCTACGGGCTGCGTCACCTGCGCGACAGCGAAGCCGCCGCCGACCTCATGCAGCACGTGATGGCCCTGACCCTGGAACGCCTGCGCAGCGGCGCGCTGCGCGAGCCCGAGCGCGTGCTGTCGTTCGTGCTCGGCGTCTGCCGCCTGACGGTGATGGACCTCAAGCGCGGCGAGCGCCGCCGCGAAGAACTCCTGCAGCGCTACGCCGACGCGCTGCCCATGGCCGACCTGCACGTGGCGCCGCGGCTGGACCACGAGCACGTGGCGCGCTGCCTGGAGCGCCTGGCCGAGCGCGAGCGGGCCGTCATCGTGATGAGCTTCTACGACGAGCAGCCGGCCGAGACGGTGGGCGCGCAGCTCGGCCTGAGCGCGGGCAACGTGCGCGTGATCCGGCACCGCGGCATCGACAAGCTGCGCCGCTGCGTCAACGCCGGGCGGAGCGCGGCATGAGCGGACCCAAGGGCGCGCCGCCTTCGCATCCTCCGCACCTGCCGCACCTCTCGCTGCAGGCCCTGCTCGACCACTGGCTCGGCGACAGCGACGCCGCCGCCACCGACGCCGCCGACGAGCACCTGATGCGCTGCGACGCGTGCGGCGCGGCGCTCGACGAGCTGATCGCGCTGGGCGACGGCGTGCGCGCCGCGCTGCGCGCCGGCGGCCTGCTGGTGGTGACGAGCGGCGCCTTCGCCGATGGCTTGGCGCGGCGCGGCCTGCGCGTGCGCGAGTACAGTCTGCCGCACAACGGCAGCGTGAACTGCACCGTGGCGCCCGGCGACGAGGTGCTGGTCTCGCGCCTGCAGGCGCCGCTGGCCGGCGTGCAGCGGCTGGACATCCGCATGCTCGACTCGATGACCCCGGAGCAGCCGCGCGAGCAGCACGACGTGCCCTTCGACGCGCAGCGCGGCGAGGTGGTCTACCTCAACCCGATCGACGCCCTGCGCCGCCTGCCGGCGCATTCGCTCGAGGTGACGCTGCTGGCGGTGGAGCCGGAGGGCCGGCGCGAGCTCGGCCGCTACACCTTCCGCCATGCGCCCTGGCCGGCCGGCGGCGCGGCCTGAGCAGGCGCGAGCGGACCGCCGCGTCAGGCCAGCTGTTCCTCGAGCAACGCGAGCACGTCCTTGCGGTCGGGCACCTGGTGCTTGCCGCCGAGGCTGGCCACGCGGCCGGGGCCGGTGATGCCGGCCAGACCCGGCTCGTGGTCGCAGTAGATGCCGATCGTGGGCCGCCCGAAGGCGGCCGCCAGGTGCGTGAAGCCGGTGTCCAGCCCCACCACCTGGTGCGCGCGCGCCAGCACCGAGGCCATCTCGCCGACCTTCAGGAAGGGCGGCACGTCGCCCTCGCAGCCGGCGGCGATGCGCTCGGCCAGCGTCTGCTCCTCGTCGCGCCCCACAGCACGACCGGCGGCAGGCCATGCTCGACCAGGCGCCGGCCCACCGCCACCCAGTGCCGCTCGGGCCACAGCTTCTCCTTGCGGCTGGCGTTGGGGATCAGCACCGAGTAGCGGCCGCGCGGCGCCCACGCCGGCTCGGGCGCCAGCAGGCCGAAGTCGGGCCGGCCGGTCGGCGCAGGCAGGTCCAGGTGCAGCGCGGCCAGCAGGCGGCAGCGCTGCACGGCGTGCAGGTTCTTGTCGACCGCGGCGCGGCGGTGGTACAGCCAGCTGGCGAGCGGCTCGCGTGCGCTGGCGCGGTCGTAGCCGGCCACCGGGCCCGCCGCCTGGCGCGCCCACACGGCGCTCTTGAGCAGGCCCTGCAGGTCGAGCACGAGGTCGTAAGGCCGCTCGCGCAGCTGATCGCGCAGCGCGCGCATCGCCTGCCAGGTCTTGCCGCTCGTGAGCTGGCTGCGCCACTTGCGCCAGGCCATCGGCAGCACCCGCTTGACGCCCGGGTTGAGCTGCGGGATGGCGGCGAACGGCGCCTCGACCAGCCACTCGATCTCGGCCTGCGGGTGCACGCGCAGCACGTCGGCCACCACGGGCAAGGCGTGGACCACGTCGCCCATCGACGACGTCTTGACGATCAGCAGGCGCATCGGGGCGAGCGTGGCGGACGTCAGCCGCCGCCCCGGGACTGGCGCTCCGCGACGAGCGCCGGGTTCAAGCGCGGGTCGTTGTACATCTTGAACTGGCGGTAGACCTTGAAGTAGGCGCGGCCCGCGGCGGCGTCGGCGAGCAGCGCGTCCAGGCAGCCGGCGAGGTCGTCGCGCTGCTGCTGCAGGCGCTCGAGCTTGCCGCGGCTCGCCTCGCGGTGCGCCTCGTCGACGTCGCGCCGCTCGGTCTGCGCGCGCATGGCGTGGATCTTGAGCGCAAGGATCGACAGCCGGTCGATCATGCTGCCCGCGGTCTCGCTGTTCAGGCGGGCGCCGGCGCTCACCGTGGCGCGCGGCGCGTCGGTGCGCGCCGAGGCCGGGTCGACGAGGCCGAGGGCGACGAGCAGGATCTCGTCGACGCGCTCGGTGGCATCGTTGCGCGCCTGGTTGAAGCGGTCGATGGCGCGCTTGTTGGCCGCGATCTCGGACTCGGCCACCGTCGTGCGGCGCGCCAGGTCCTCCTCGGCCCACAGGCTGCTGTTGAAGCGGTGGTTGGTGCGCACCCAGTGCCAGAGGTCGGCGGGTCCGTCGCCCGGGTCTGCGCCGTGCGGCGGCGGTTCTTCGTGCGGCCAGCCCGGTGCGGCGAGCAGCGCGTCGTGCAGCGCCACCACCTGGGCCGACGTGAGGGGGAGCGGGGAGGTCAAGTCGCTGGGATCCGGCTGGCAGAATGCGCCGGCATTATCCGTCCCATGCCTGTCCCCACCCGCGGCCCGCTCATCGTCCGCCTGCGCAACTGGGTCGGGGACGTGACGCTCGGTCTGCCCGCGCTCGAGCGGCTGGCCGGCGCGGGCTACGAGCTGCAGCTCGTCGGCAAGGGCTGGGCGCGCGAGCTGCTCGCCGGCCACGGCTGGCCGGTGCACGTGCTGCCCCAGCGCACGCTGGAGCGCGTGGCGCTGCTGCGCCGCCTGCGTGCCGACGCGCGCGCTGCGGATCGCGGCTTCGGACAGCGCCTCAACGCGGTGTGTTTCCCCTACTCGTTCTCCAGCGCGCTCGAGTTCCGCCTGGCCGGGCTGCGCGCCATCGGCCACGTCTACGAGGGGCGCAGCCTGCTGCTGGCACGCGCGGTGCCGCGGCCGCAGGGCCGGCACGAGCTGGAGGTGTACTGGCAGCTCGCCTCGGCGCTGCTCGGCGCGCAGGCACCGCTGCCCGAGCGCATCGGCCTGCGCCCCGCGCCGGCGCACGAAGACGCGGCACGCGCGCTGTGCGAGCGGCACGGCATCGCGCCCGGCTGCATCGTGATCTGCCCGTTCTCGGGCGGCACCTGGAGCGGGCAGGACAAGGCCTGGCCCGGCTTCGCCGACTTCGCCGCGCGCGAGCTGCCGGCCTTCGGCCGCACGGTGGTGGTCTGCCCCGGGCCGGGCGAGGAGGCGCTGGCGCGCGAGCAGTTCGCTTCGGCGGTCTGCCTCGAGGGGGTGGGCCTCGGCACCTACGCCGCGCTGCTCGCTCAGGCGGCGCTGATGATCAGCAACGACACCGGGCCCGGCCACATCGCGGCGGCGGTGGGCACGCCGCTGGTCTCGGTGCTCGGCCCGAGCGACCCGGCGCAGTGGGGCGCCTGGGGGCCCGACGTGCGTGTCGTCAAGGGCGCGGGCGCGAGCGGCGAGCCCGCCGCCTGGCCGGATCCCGCGGCCGTGCGCGATGCGGTCGCCGCGGCCCTGCGCGCCGCCCCCTCCGCGGGGTGACCCCGGCCGAGGGCCCTCGGCGAACCGACGCGCGGGGGAAAGACCGCCGAGGCCGGCGTGCGAAGAATGCGCCACAGCCCGATGCGATGCAGCGGGCGCCAACCCTCAAGGAGATCACGCCATGTTCCGCAAGCTCTTCGCCATCGCCCTCGCCGCCTTCGCCCTCAACGCCTTCGCCGCGGTGGACGCCAACCGCGCCAGCCAGGCCGAACTCGAGACCGTCAAGGGCATCGGCCCCGGTCTGTCGGCCAAGATCGTCAAGGCGCGCGAGTCCGGCAGCTTCAAGGACTGGACCGACCTGGTCGACCGCGTGGGCGGCATCGGCCCCGGCAACGCGGCCAAGTTCTCGCAGGCCGGCCTCACGGTGAGCGGCAGCGCGTTCGACGCCGCGTCGCGGCCGGCCGCGGTCGAGAAGAAGGAGAAGGCCCGGAAGGACGGCACCAAGGCCGCGGCCGCCAAGCCGGCCACGAACTGAGGCCGCTGAGGCCGCTGACGCCCCTGAGGCCGCTGAGGCCGCGCCGCGTGCTCAGGGCAGCTCGACGTCCAGCGCGCCGGTGGGCAGCAGGATGTCGGGCTGGCGGCCGCGCAGCACCGGCTGGTCCCAGCCGAAGAACTGCATGACCTCGTCGCGCCGGTCGAGCGTGTCCTTCTCGCCCAGCGCCATCAGCTCGCGCGTGAACGGCGCCTCGAACAGCAGGTAGCTCGCCAGCGCCGTGCCGCGCGCGCTGGCGCCCTCGCCGCTCACGCCGGCGCCGCGCAGCAGCGCCCGCACCGGCCGCGGCAGGCTGCCGAGGTGGCGCGAGGCGATCTCGTCGATGCGCTGGGTGGGCGCGATGATCAGCGCCTCGATCGGGCGCAGCGGCGTGTCGGCGAGCGCCGACTCGGGCAGCAGCGCCAGCGTGCGGTTGATGCGCTTGAGGCGCTCGATGTCCACCGCCAGCGCGTCGAGGAAGATGCTCGACAGCGCGTGGCCCGCGATCTGCGCCAGGTTGGGGTAGCCGCTCTCGGCGTTCTGGCGCCGCTGCGGCTCGTGCATGCGGCCGGCGCCGATGATCATCAGCCGCTGCGCCCCGAGGTGGATGGCCGGCGACAGCGGCGCCGTGTTGCGCATCGAGCCGTCGCCGAACCAGCCCTTGTCGCCGGCGTGCTCGATGCGGGCCGCCGGGAAGACGAAGGGGATGGCCGACGAGGCCAGCAGGTGCTCGTGCGTGATGCGCGCGCAGGGCGCGGCCACGCGCTGCGAGCGCAGCCAGGGCTCGACCGGCTCGCGCGCGGCGTAGAAGGTGAAGTGCTCGCCGCTGCTGTAGCTCGACGCGGTGACCGCCAGCGCGTGCAGGTGGCGCTGCTGCAGCATCAGCGGCAGGCGCTCCAGCGGCACCAGCCGCGTGAGCAGCTCGGCCAGCGGCCCGTTGTCGAGCAGCGAGCGCGGCCGCGCGCGGCGCCAGCGCGCCAGCGCCCAGCCGAGCGACAGCATCGTCAGCCACTGCGCGCCGGAGCGGATCACGCCCAGCGAGTCGGCGCGGTAGACCTGCTCGGCCGAGAAGTTGGCCCAGACCTTGGCGATGACCTCCACCGCGGCCTCGAAGCGGTCGGCGTGCGCGGCCAGCGCCGCGGCGTTGATGGCGCCGGCCGAAGTGCCGCAGATCACGCCAAAAGGGTTGTCCAGGCGCGCGCGCGGGCCCTTGACCTCGCGCCGCAGGTGCGCCAGCGCGCGCAGCACGCCCACCTGGTAGGCGGCGCGCGCGCCGCCTCCGCTCAGCACCAGGGCGGTCAGCGGAGCTTCGTGCATGCCCCGCATGTTGCCCCGCCGCGCCGGGCCTCTGGCGCGGGGCTATCCCTCAGAAATCGGGGGCCCCGGGCAGATTCAGTCGTCGTGCTTCTTGCCCTTGCCGTGGCCGCGCCCGCGGCTCTTGTCTTCCCAGCGCTCGCGCTTCTCGACGTTGCGCTCGTACCAGTCGTCGCGCACGAAGTACACCGGGACGCCGCAGGCGTCGTACTTGCGGCAGTGCTTGCGCCAATCCTTGCGGTGGCCGGGCGGCACCCACATGTACACCGGCTGCGGCGGGGGCGGCGGTGCCACCACCACCATGCGCGGCGGGGGTGGCGGCGCGATGATCACCGGCTGCGCGACGACCACCTGGGGCTGCGGGAAGCGGCCGATGTCGATGCGGCCGTAGACGCCAGGCTGGCTGATCTGCACCGAGACGCCGACGTCGACGCCGCCGGCCTGCACGGCAAACGGAGCGGACACCAGGGCCAGCGCGGCCAGGAGCTTTCTCATCGTGTGGTCCTTCTGAACGGATGACGGATCAACGCGTCAGCCTAGCGCGCGGATGGCCGCGCCGGGCCGTCGTTTCATTCGTACACAACCGTCGCCGTTCCGCCCTGAGCGATGCTGCGCCAGCGCCCGAGGGCCTCGTCGCAAGGCCAGAAGCGGGCCTCGTCGCCGAGGTCGATTTCCGCGCTCGCGGCGCGCCGGTGCAGGCGCAGCCGCACCGCCAGGCCCTGGCGCAGCGGGCCCTGCTCGGTCTCGATGCGGCGCGAGGGCCACAGCTTGAGCACGTCGGCCACCGGGGGCAGCCCGCCGTTGATCTCAACCGAGAGATAGCGCCCGAAGCGCGCGCGCGCCGCCGGCAGGTCCCACATCTGCGTGACGTTGAAGCGCAGGCCGCCGCCACCGCGCCGGTCGGGCTGGGTGCGGCCCTGCACGACGAGCAGCGCCTCGTCCTGCAGCAGCGCGCGCTGTTCGCCGAGCGACTCTTCGTCGATGCTCACCTCGAGCCGCTCGCTGCCGTCGTCGATCTCGAAGATGACGAGCCGGCCGCGCGCCGTGCCGACCACGCGCACCTCGCCGACGATGCCGGCGATGAGCTGCGGCTCGCGGCTGTCCGCGAGCTCGGCGATCGGCCGCCGGGCGATGCGGCGCACCTCGTCGCGGTAGGCGTCGAACAGGTGGCCCGAGAGGTGGAAGCCGAGCGCCGCCTTCTCGTGCCCGAGGCGCTCGCGGATGTCCCAGGTCGGCGCGTGCACGAGCGCCGGCTCCTGCGCGCTGCTGCCGTGCGCCACCTCGCCGCCGTCGCCGAAGTCGAAGAGCCCGGCCTGCAGCGCGTTGGCGGCCTGCGTCTCGGCCCAGTCGAAGGCCAGGCCCACGCTGGCCAGCAGCGCCGGGCGCGCGCGGTCGGGGTCGGGGTACAGCGAGTCGAAGGCACCGGCCTTGATCAGCGCCTCGACGACGCGCTTGTTCACGCGCTGTCGGTCGATGCGCATGCAGAAGTCGAACAGGCTCCTGAACGGCCCGCCGCCCTGCCCTTCGTTAGCGCCGCGGCCCTCGCGCGCGGCGACGATGGCCTCGATGGCCCCGACGCCGGTGCCCTTGACGGCCGCCAGGCCGTAGCGCACCCGCGCATCGCCCACCGGCTCGAAGCGCGCCGTGCCGCGGTTGACGTCGGGCGCCTCGAAGGCCACGCCGTGCAGGCGCGCGTCGGCCAGCAGCAGCTCGAGCTTGTCGGTGTTGTCGGCTTCCACCGTCATGTTGGCGGCGTAGAACTCGGCCGGGCAATGCGCCTTCAGCCACGCCGTGTGGTAGGCGAGCACCGAGTACGCGGCGGCATGGCTCTTGTTGAAGCCGTAGCCGGCGAACTTCTCCATCAGGTCGAAGATCTCGTCGGCCTTGGCCTCGTCGATGCCCTTCTTCGCCGCGCCTTCGCGGAACAGGCTGCGGTGCTTGGCCATCTCCTCGGGCTTCTTCTTGCCCATCGCGCGGCGCAGCAGGTCGGCGCCGCCGAGCGAGTAGCCGCCCAGGATCTGCGCCGCCTGCATCACCTGCTCCTGGTACACGAAGATGCCGTAGGTCTCCTCGAGCACCTGGGCCAGCAGCGGGTGCGGGTACGCGATCTCCTCGCGCCCGTTCTTGCGCGCGCAGAAGCTCGGGATGTTCTCCATCGGGCCGGGGCGGAACATCGCGTTGAGCGCGATCAGGTCCTCCAGCCGCGACGGCCGCGCGTCGCGCAGCATGCCCTGCATGCCGCGCGATTCGAACTGGAACACGGCCTCGGTGCGCGCCTCGGAGAAGAGCTTGTAGACCAGCGGGTCGTCGAAGGGCAGCGCGGCGAAGTCGAAGTCCTCGCGCCCCGGCCGGCGCGCGCGGATGAAGGTCTTGGCCAGCTCCAGGATGGTCAGCGTGGCCAGGCCCAGGAAGTCGAACTTCACCAG
>Ga0073934_10003841_pt1 | contig 26476 bp, 32 predicted proteins | sample LarsenN4metaG_FD_76834 | JGI IMG/M metagenome (GOLD analysis project Ga0073934, IMG submission 76834) | Hot spring sediment bacterial and archeal communities from British Columbia, Canada, to study Microbial Dark Matter (Phase II) - Larsen... ... | reverse complement strand
GCAGATGCCCCACTTCTTCGCCATCTCATGGATCTTCACCGACGACTACAAGCGCGGCGGATTTGTAGTGCACTCCAAGGGGGAGAGCACCGGCCGCCAGATCATCCTCTACTGTTGCGCCTTGATCCCCGTAAGCTTGTTGCCGGCGCTGTTCGGCGTTGCGGGAATGGCGTATTTTGTGGGCGCCATGATGTTCGGGTTCATCTATCTCGGGTATGGCTTCGCGGTCGCACTATTCCGTTCGGATGCTCACGCCTACCGGCTGTTGCGGGTTTCGGTTCTGTACCTTCCCGCGCTGCTGGGACTGATGATGATCGATAAAGTCTGAACCTATTTACGATGCCCGCCGACGCCGCAATCGAAGTCGTCCATCTCAGCCATCAATATGGCCCCCGCAGAGCGCTCGACAGCGTGAGCTTCGAAGTCCGCCGCGGAGAAACATTCGCGCTGCTTGGGCCAAACGGCGGCGGCAAGACCACTCTTTTCAGAATTCTTTCCACCGCCCTCACGCCCACGGAAGGGACGGCGCGCGTATTGGGATACGACATCCGCACGCACGGCAATGAAGTGCGGCAATGCATCGGCGTCGTCTTCCAGCATCCGAGTCTCGACAAAAAACTCACGGTCCTTGAAAACCTTCTGTACCACGGCCGGCTCTACGGCCTCGGCGGCAAGGAATTATCGGCTCGGACCCAGGAGATGATGGACAGGCTCGGCGTGGCGGACCGTGCGGGAGACCTGGGGGAGACGCTTTCGGGAGGTCTGGCGCGCCGCGTGGAACTGGCGAAAGGCCTGCTGCACCGGCCGCAGGTCCTGATTCTCGACGAGCCGTCGGCAGGGTTGGATCCGGGCGCCCGGCGCGATCTTTGGCTCTATCTTCAGAAACTGCGCGAACGCGACGGAGTGACGATCCTCGTTACGACGCATCTGATCGATGAAGCCGATCACAGCGATCACGTCCTGATCCTGAGCGAAGGACGCGTCGTTGCGGCGGGAACTCCGGAGACTCTCAAGGGACAAATCGGCGGCGATGTTGTCGCGATTTCATCGCGGCAGCCGGACCAGTTGAAGGGCCTGATACGGCAGAAGTTTGGCGTCGAGCCTCTCGTGATGAATGGAACGCTGCGCATTGAAACCCGCGGCGGGCACGCATTCGTCAGCCAACTTGTCGAGTCCTTCTCGGAAATAATTGATTCCGTGACGTTATCGAAGCCCACGCTGGAAGACGTCTTCATCGACCGAACCGGCCACCGGTTTTGGGAGGACGCGTGACGAGCCGATTTTTCCTCGGCGCATCCGTCTTATGGCGCCGAGAAATGATTCGGTTTTTCCGCCAGCGCAGCCGCGTTATCGGCGCGCTGGGATCGCCGCTGATCTTCTGGCTGCTGCTGGGCTCAGGAGTCGGACGGTCCTTCAACGCCGGGCCGGAGGCAGGCGGCGCAGGCGGCTACCTGGAGTATTTCTTTCCGGGCACCGTGCTGTTGATTCTTCTGTTCACTTCGATTTTCTCGACGATCTCCATCATCGAAGACCGGAAAGAAGGATTTCTTCAGGCCGTGCTTGTGGCGCCGGTCCCGCGCTCGGCCTTTGTCGTTGGAAAACTGCTCGGCGGAACCTCGCTAGCCTTGATGCAAGGCGTGCTCTTCATGCTGCTGGCCCCTCTGGCGGGCATCGCGTTTTCCACGATGCCCGCTGCGTTAGCAATGTTCGCCGTGGTCGCCTTCGGCTTGACGGCGCTCGGCTACATCATCGCGTGGAAGATGGATTCGACTCAGGGTTTCCACGCAATCATGAATCTCTTTCTCATCCCGATGTGGCTGTTGTCGGGAGCAGTGTTCCCGGTTTCGGGGGCGCCGGCCTGGCTGAAAGCGATCATGATGGTGAATCCGCTGACATACGGCCTGGCGGCCGTCCGCCGGCTCATGTACAGCTCCACGGCTTCTGCAATGCAACTGCCGGCGCTTGCGCCGAGCATCGTCGTTTCGGCTTCCTTCGGCGCGCTTCTGTTTTTCGCGGCCCTCCGCATGACAAGGCGTTCTGCATGAAAATCTGCGTCGCCCTCTTGCTTCTGTTTGTCGCGGGCTGCTCCACAAAAGCCGATCCGCCTATGTACGGAACGGCGCCGGCTTTCAGCTTCACCGAGAGGAGCGGCAGGGAAGTCCAATCCAGCGAACTCGCCGGCAAAGTCTGGGTGGCGGACTTCATCTTCACTAGCTGTGCGGGGGCCTGTCCCGTCATGACGGAGAAGATGCGAGCATTGCAGGAGAAGCTGCCTCCTGAAATTCGCCTCGTGTCTTTTACCGTGGATCCCGAGCGCGACACGCCGGAGACGCTTCGCAGCTATGCGGAACGCGCCGGCGCGGATCGGGAACGATGGCTGTTTCTTACCGGCAACAAGGAGGCGCTGTATAAGCTGTCCATCGAAGGATTCAAGCTCGGAGTCGACGACGCCGCAGGTACGCCGGCCGAGCCGATTACCCACAGTACGCGATTCGTGCTCGTGGATCGTGAGGGGCGAATCCGCGGGTATTACGGCATGGAGGATGAGACAGCGCTCGAGCGGCTGGAGGAGGACGCGACGGGTTTGCTGCATTGACCCGCTGCCGCCTTCGGCGGAAGCGGGCGCAGGGGATCAAGAAACCCGCGACGCCGCCTTCGCCATATCCGCAAACTCATCCACCGTCTTCGACTTGAGGTCTTCCCCCGACCGCAGCCTTACCGACACCGCGTTGCCTTGCTGCTCACGATCTCCCACGACCAGCATGTAGGGAATCTTTTGAAGCTGCGCATGCCGGATCTTCGCGTTCATCCGCTCTTCCCGGCTATCGATTTCGACGCGCAGGCCGGCCTGTTTCAGACGGGCCTGAACTTCACGGCAATAATCCAGATGACGGTCGGCGATCGGTATCAACACGGCCTGCACCGGACACAACCAGACCGGCAGAGCGCCGCTGTGGTGCTCGAGTAGAACGCCGAAGAATCGTTCCATGCTGCCGAGCAGCGCGCGGTGAATCATGAACGGGCGGTGCGGCGCGCCGTCCTCTCCGACGTACGTCAGATCGAAGCGTTCCGGAAGGTTGAAATCGAACTGAACCGTACTCAACTGCCACGGACGCCCGATCCCGTCCTTGACGATGAAGTCGATCTTCGGGCCGTAGAATGCGCCGTCGCCGGGATTGACCTGGTACGGAACTCCCGAGCGTTTGAGCGCGGCTTCGAGGGCTGCTTCCGCAGAGTCCCAGTCCTCTTCGCGTCCAACGCGCTTCGGCGGTCTGGTGCTCAGGTAGAGCTCGAAGCTCTCGAAGCCGAAAGCCCGCAGGATGCTGAGACTGAAGTCGAGCACTTTGTCGATCTCCTGCGGCATCTGATCGGGACGGCAAAACAGATGCGCATCGTCCTGCGTAAAGCCGCGGACGCGCGTCAACCCGTGCAGCACGCCGCTCCGTTCGAACCGGTAAACCGCGCCCCATTCCGCCAGGCGCATCGGCAGATCCCGATAGGATCGCACCGAGCTTTTGTAGATGCTCACATGAAACGGGCAATTCATCGGCTTCAGGTAATAAAGCTGTTCCTCGATCTTGATGGGCGCGTACATGTTCTCGGCATAAAACCCAAGATGCCCGCTCGTTTCCCAAAGGGCCGCGCGGCCGATATGCGGCGTGTAGACGAAGTCGTAGCCTGCGGCAAGGTGCCGCTTCTTGCAGTATTCCTCGATCAGGTAGCGGATCAAACCGCCTTTGGGATGCCACAGGATCAATCCGCCTCCAACCGTGTCGGGCTGGATGCTGAACAGATCCAGCTCTTGGCCGAGCCGGCGGTGGTCGCGCTTCTTGGCTTCTTCGAGACGCACGAAATAGTCATCAAGATCTTTCTTGGTCTCAAACGCGACGCCGTAGACGCGCTGCATCTGCTCGCGTCCTTGATTGCCGCGCCAGTATGCGCCGGACACGCGCGTCAGCTTGAAGCTGTCCGGATGGATTTCGCGCGTGTTCGCCACGTGTGGACCGCGGCAAAGGTCGGTGAATTCCCCGGTCTTGTAAAGACTGACTTGCTGAACGCTGTCGCCGATCAGATTCGCATCGTCGAGCTCGGCAACGGCGGTCGTGCCGCGCGTCTTCAGGTCCTGGAGCAGCTCGACCTTGAAGTCCTGATGCAAGCGGCCGAATAACGATATGGCTTCATCGATGCGCATCTCGGAACGCTCGAATACGAGAGACCTGCGGATTTTCTCGCGCATCCTGTTTTCGATCTCCGACAAATCGTCGGGAGTCAAAGTGCGGCCCAGATAAACATCGTAGTAGAAGCCGTCTTCGATGACCGGACCTACGCCGAACTTCGCGTCCGGATACAGTTCTTGAATAGACGCCGCCATCAGATGGGCGAGCGAATGTCGTTTGACGTCGAGCGCCGTGTTTTTAGCCATGGAATTTGTCCGAAATTTCGAAAGTCCCCTCGCGCCTCACGGGTGAGTGAGGTGAGGGGGTTATGTGAAATGTACTGGCGAGCGATACAAATGCATGCGGTTAGCCTAGCCGAAAGAACTCCCGTGCACAAGTGGTCTACAACAACCAATCCAGGAGAAACGCGATTCCCAACATCGCCGCGATGGCCGCTGAGAAACCGAACAGTTCCCCGATCACGATCACCGCGGAGCGGCTGTGCATATGCCAGCTTGCGAGCCGGTTGGCGAAGCTCATAGTATTAAAAAGAAGTGCAAGAAGATGGCCAGAGGAGGGCTGGCGGGGTTCTTTGTGCATTAACGTACCTGGAGAATCAGTGTGGAATCAGCCCGGGGAATTTGAAATTGGACGAATCCTGCATCTCAAATCCGAAATCTGAAATTGCAGACTGGACTGTTTCGGTTCGGCGCCAGTCCAATCAGAAATCTCGGATTTCGGATCTGAGATGCAGGATTCGTCCAATTTCAAATTCTCCGTCTTCCGTGACTTCCGGGCCGGCGGAGCGGCGCACAGCGATTGAAAGGGTGTGGGCGTTTTGCTATGGTTAACGTTCGTCTTTGGGGGCATTTGGGAGGTTTGAGTCATCGATAAAAACATAAGGGTCAACCAGAGAATCCGGGCGCGCGAAGTTCGAGTCATCGGCGACAACAATGAACAGCTCGGCATCATGCCGCCGCAGGATGCTTTAAAGATTGCGGTTGAACGCGGACTGGACCTGGTTGAGGTTGCCCCGACTGCAAACCCGCCGGTTTGCAGGATCATGGATTACGGGAAGTATTTATATCAGCTCAACAAGAAACTTCATGAAGCCAAGAAGCACCAGAAGAACATCACAGTCAAGGAAGTGAAGTTTCGGCCGAACACCGACGACCACGATTTCGAGTTCAAGAAAAATCACATTGTACGTTTCTTGAAACAGGGCGATAAGGTGAAAGCAACTGTTTTCTTCCGGGGACGCGAGATCGTCCATCAGAACATCGGACGCGCATTGATCGACCGGCTCGTTGAGCAGCTTGCGGAGGTCGGCGCGGTGGAAGTGCGGCCCAAAATGGAAGGCCAATATCTGGTCGCCATTTTCGCGCCCAAGAAATCCTGAGAGACATACAAATGAAGTTGAAAACCCATAAAGGCGCAGCCAAGCGCTTCAAGGTAACAGCGACGGGCAAGGTGAAACGCCGTCACGCATACGCTCGTCACATCCTGACGAAAAAGGCGGCTTCGCGCAAACGCCGTTTAGGCCAGAGCGTCGTGCTCTCGGATGCAGACGCTCCATCCGTGCGAAAAATGCTGCCGTACGCCTAAGGAGATTGCAGTGCCCCGAGTCAAACGCGGAACAAAGCGGCATTACCGCCGTAAGAAGATTCTGAAGCTCGCCAAGGGCTATTACCTGAACAAGAGCAAGCTGTTCAAGTTCGCCAAAGAGTCGGTCGAAAAGGCGTTGCTGTACGCCTATCGCGATCGACGAGCCCGTAAACGCGACTTCCGGCGGCTGTGGATCATCCGTATCGGCGCCGCGGCCCGACAGAACGGAATGAACTACCATGAGTTCATTCATGGGCTGAAGACGGCCGGCGTGGACTTGGATCGAAAAATTCTCGCCGACATTGCGCTTCAGGACCCCGCCGCGTTTGCGCGGTTGGCGGACACGGCAAAGAAGGCCGGCGCGCGGTCATAGACCGCGCCTACAGGAGGTCGTCGCAGCTGTAGGCGCGGTCTATGACCGCGCAAGCGTTCGCCGCGCGGCAGGAATCATATATGGGGTTTGGTATCCACAAATGTCGTCTTCAACAGGGATCGAGCAGCTTCGTTCCATCGAACTTCAATTCGAGCGCGACCGCTCGTCTGTGGCCGACCTCCGCAGCCTGAAAGAGCTGCGCAACCGCTACCTCTCACGCAAATCCGGGCTTCTGACTTTACAGCTTGAGGGCCTCCGCCACATCCCTCCATCCGAACGCGCGGAGTTCGGCCGCGCGGCCAATGAGCTGAAATCCAGAATCGAAGACGCGCTCGCTAGTCTGGAGCGCGCACTGTCGGAGAGAGAAAAGACGGGAGCGCTGGAACGCGAGCGCCTGGACGTAAGTCTCCCGGGAAACCGGCGGCGGCTTGGCCACAGGCATCCGTTGACAATCGTTCGCAAGGAAATCGAGGACATCTTCATTGCGATGGGGTACACGGTCGAGGACGGTCCAGAGGTCGAAAGCACCTATTACAACTTCGACGCCCTGAACTTTCCCGCCGCACATCCCGCCCGCGACCCACGCGACACGTTTTTCGTATCCGATACGATGATCTTGCGCACGCACACGTCGCCCGTTCAGGTGCGCACGATGGAGAAGATTTCTCCGCCGGTGCGCATCATCTGTCCCGGCCGAGTGTTCCGGCGAGACGCCGCCGATCCGACCCATTCGCCGATGTTTCATCAGATCGAATGTCTCTACGTCGATGAAGGCGTTACCTTCGCGCACCTTAAGGGTACGCTGGAACGCTTCCACAAGCAGTTCTTCGGAGAAAAAACGCAAACGCGCCTGCGTCCCAGCTTTTTTCCTTTCGTGGAACCCGGAGCGGAGGTGGACGTGTCGTGCATGTTTTGCGAAGGATCCGGGTGCCGCGTGTGCAAACACACGGGATGGATCGAGATGATGGGCGCGGGAATGGTTCATCCGAACGTGTACGGATATGTTCATTACGACGCGGAGAAATACAGCGGTTTTGCGTTTGGCGGCGGCATCGATCGGTATGCGATGCTGAAGTACAACGTCAACGATCTTCAGCTCTATTTTCAAAACGACATGCGCTTCCTGGAACAGTTCTGATGCGGGTCAGCTACAACTGGCTAAAAGATTTCGTCGACATAACGGCGCCCCCACACGAACTCGGCGAAAAGCTTACTGCGGTCGGCCTTGCGCTGGACGCGCTTGACTTGAGAGAAGGTCCTGAGGGCGGCGACGCCGTGTTCGATTTTGATGTCGCAACGAACCGCCCTGATTGCTTGAGCCATCTGGGAATTGCGCGTGAAGCCGCTGCCGTCTACGGCGTCCCATTGCGGCGGCCCGAATTCGATTTGCGTGAGACGGACGGCGAGGCCAAGGACCGCTTCAGCGTTTCCATCGAAGATCCGCTGCTGTGCGGCCGCTACTGCGGCCGCCATGTGTCCGGCGTTCGGATCGGCGCCTCGCCCGACTGGTTGAAAGCGCGGCTGGAGGCGCTGGGCGTACGTTCTATTAACAACGTCGCCGACGCAACCAACTACGTGATGCTGGAGCTCGGTCAGCCGCTTCACGCGTTCGACGCAGATACGCTGCAGGGACGTCAAGTCGTCGTCCGCCGGGCCGCGCCGGGCGAGAGACTGACAACGCTGGACGGCGTCGAACGGGAGCTAAATCCTGAGATGCTTTTGATCGCCGATGGAGAACGCGGCGTCGCCATCGCCGGAGTCATGGGCGGCGCAGAAACGGAAATATCCCTAACCACAACGAACGTCTTCCTGGAAAGCGCGTGGTTCGACCCCGTCTCGATCCGCAAGACGTCGCGTGCAATCGGGCTTGCGACGGAAGCGTCGTATCGATTCGAGCGCGGCGCGGACATTGAAATCGCGCGATACGCGTGCGATCGCGCCGCCGCGCTGATTCAAACGTTGGCCGGCGGCGTTGTGCATCGCCCCGCCTACGATCTTTATCCCGGCAAGAAAGCGCCGGCGTCCGTCCGGCTGCGACGCAAGCGCATCGCCGGCTTTCTGGGCGCTCCCGTCGCGGATGAGATCGTGGAGCGGATTTTTGAACGGCTCGGCTTCAGTCTCGAACAAACGGGAGACGGCTGGTCCATCACCGCGCCGAGCCACCGCATCGATATCGCGTGCGAAGAAGACCTGCTGGACGAAATCGCCAGGAGCTACGGCTTCGACAAGTTCCCGTCTTCTCTACCGTCGTGGAACGGTTACGGCAGCGCCCTGCCTCAGGAATCGGCCGAACGGACGCTGCGCAATAATCTCGCCGCCGCGGGTTATTCGGAGATTTACTCCTATTCGTTCAGCAGCGAGGAAGCGGAGCGGCGATTCCGGCCTCACGCCGAGCCCGTGCGGCTGGTCAACCCGATGTCGGAAGACGCGACCATCCTGCGGACGTCGCTTGCGCCTTCGATGCTTGCCGCCGTGCTCTGGAACCTCCATCGAGGAATCCGCGACCTGCAGTTATTTGAGCTGAGCAAGGTCTATGACGCGCGCGGCGAGAACCGCTCGCTGATTCTTGCGGCCTGCGGGGCCTTGCGCTCCAAGAGCGTTCATGAGCCGGAGCGCGCTTTCGATTTCTACGACCTGAAGGGCGATGTAGAACAAATCCTGGAAGCCTTCCACGCGCCGCTGGACGCTGCATCGGACGATCTGCCCCCCTATTACCATCCGGGCCGCGCGGCCCGGTTCGGGGCGCTTGCAGTGTTTGGAGAGCTCCATCCCGACTGCGCGGAAATGTTCAAGATCCGCCACCGCGTTTACCTCGCGGAGATCGATGTGGAGAAGCTTCTCGCCCTGCCGCAGAGCCGGCGCATGAAGGAAGTTCCGCGGTTTCCGGCGGTCCGCCGAGATTTTTCTTTGCTTCTCGATAAGGCGACGCAATACGCCGACCTTCATCGGATAATGATGTCCGCCGGCATTCCGGAATTGGTTCGCGTCGCGCCGTTCGATCGGTTGGAAACAGGACCGTTCCCCGAATCGAAATACAGTCTGTCGATCTCAGTGCTCTACCAGTCGGCCGAGCGGACGCTGACGGACGCCGAAGTTGACGGCTTCGATCAAAGACTCTTGCAAATCTTGGAACAGCGCCTCGGCGCGCAATTAAGGAAGTAGGATGACATCGACGGCACTCGACAAGTTCACGGAACTGGAGACCCGAATTGCACGCACCATCGAACTGGTAAAGACAACGCGGCAGCAAAAGGACGCCGCAGAAAAAGAACTGGCCGCCGCGCGCAAGCAGATTGACCGTCTGGAGCGCGAAATTGATGAATTGAAGCAGGAGCGCGAGGTGGTCAAAAATAAGGTCGAATTGCTGTTAGAAACCTTGTCGGAGCTGACCGAGGAGACTCTTGTCTAAGACCAAGCCGCGCAACATCGAAATCGAAATCTACGATCAGAAGTATTCCATCGTCCTGAAGTCTTCGATCGAAGAAACCGAAGTCGTCAAGCTCGCCGAAGACGTCGATGCGCGCATGCGCGCCCTGGCGGCCGTAGCCAACACTGCGGATTCCCTGAAGATTGCAGTGCTGACCGCGCTGCATCTGGCGCAGGAACTCCGCGAGGTCAAGAAAAACTCCGAGCGGAGCGAAGCCGTTATATGCAAGAAGAGCGACGAATGGACTCACGTCCTCGAGCAACTGCTCAAGGCGTGACGGGCTTTTGTAGAGGCGGTCTATCTGTGACCGCCCGCCTCCTGACAATCGCAACGGCGCTCGGTCTGATCACGGGCTGCGCAGCCGACGCGCCGGCGCCACACGTCCAGGAAATCGCCTCGCCCGCGGGTCCTAGAAGCCAGGGCCCAAATCTCGCTGCAGGCCCTGATGGCGCAGTGTACTTGAGCTGGATTGAAATCCCCGACTCGGCGCCGCCCGTTCTCAAGTTCGCCGTCAAAACAGTTGAAGGTTGGACGCAGCCGCGCACAATCGTCCAAACCGAAGACTTGATTGTGAACTATGCCGACTTTCCTTCGCTGCTCGTATACGGCGACGGAATGCTTGCCGCACACTGGATGGCTGCGGCGCCGGACGGCGAAGGCTATCACGTCCAAGTTGCGTGGTCGCGCGACGGCGGAGAAACCTGGAGCAAACCCGTTGTACCGCACACCGACAGAACCGCCGCAGAACATGGTTTCGTGTCGATGGCCCCCCATCCCGATGGAGGCTTCTCCGTCATCTGGCTCGACGGGCGTAAGCTGGATCCCGTCGCCATGATGGCCGCCAGCGTCGGTCCCGATGGCGCGTTGGGCGCCGAAACGAGAGTAGACGATCGAGTCTGCGAGTGCTGTCAAACTTCAGCGGCGGCGGTCCCGGGAGGGGTCATAGCCGCCTATCGCGATCGATCCGATGCCGAGGTCCGAGACATTTCTATTGTCCGTTTCGACGGCGCGCGGTGGTCCGAACCGAGGACGGTGTTTGCGGACAAGTGGGAAATCTACGCGTGTCCGGTCAATGGTCCTGCCGTCGCCGCCCAAGGTAAAAATGTCGCGGTCGCATGGTTCACTGCCGCGTCCGACAAACCGCGAGTTCACGTGGCTCTGTCCAGCAACGGAGGTGAAACATTCGGAGCGCCTGTTCAGGTAGACGGCGGCAATCCGAGCGGCCGCGTGGATGTCGCAGTTTTAGAATCCGGAAGCGCCATGGTGAGCTGGCTGGAGCGTACCAATGAGAACGGGGAGGTGCGCGCACGGCAGGTCGACGCCAACGGGAGTCTTCTCCCGTTCGTGGTTGTCGGCCCCGCCAGCCCCGCCACTTCCAGCGGCTTCCCTCGAATGGAGCGCAGCGGCAATTCCTTCATTTTCGCGTGGATCGATGCACAGTCCGAGCGCGTGCGCACGGCTGTGCTTCAAACACACTGAATCCTGGAGAGGAATTAAGGCATGAGCATGCAGGACGATCTGAAAAACCAGGGCTACAGCAAGGAAGACGAATACTTCTATCGGAAGGACCGTGAACTCCTCGCCAAACTCAAGGAGAAGGCGGCGGCCCAGAGAGAGAAGCTCGAAGCCGACAACAAGAAGCAAGAATACTGGATGCGATGTCCCAAGTGCGGGTCGGGCCTCAATGAAGAGAATTACGGCGGGCTCGTCATGGTGGATCGCTGCAGCAACGCGTCCTGCGGCGGCGTCTTTTTCGACGGCGGCGAGCTGGAGATTCTGATGAAGGCTAAGCCGTCGCTGATTCAGAGGATCTTTGGACGCTGAGGCCTCCTATTGCGCCTCCTCCAGAATCTTCTTCAATTCATCCAGCTTTTGTCCCGCCTCTCCATGCTTCCCTTCTGCAGTCAGACGCTGATAGTCCGCCAGCGCCCGCGCCGCGCGATCCAGGCGCTGCCGGATTTCCGGCGGCTGCGGCTGGCCGGCCGCAGGCGGCGGCGCCGGCGTTGACGCTGTCTGGACTGCAGGCGGAGTCCGGTCTCCGGTCAGTTGGGCAAGGGCTTCCGGAAATCGCGGAGCGTAGACCAGACGGTCTTGCGTGGCCAGAACGACGAGGCGCAACTCGGGCATGGGACTCCGTTCCGCCTGCAGGTAAACCGGCTCGGCGTACAGCAGGACGTCTTCCAATGGAAGCACTAGGAGATTGCCGCGAATGACGGTCGAGCCTTGCTGATTCCACAGCGTGAATTGTGAGGAGAGCTGCGGGTCCTGATCGATTCGCGCCTGAATCTGCAGCGGACCGTCCACAAAGCGGCTCTTCGGAAACTGGTAGGCTCGAAGCTTGCCGTAAGCATCGCCGTCGCTGCGCGCGGCAATCCAGCCGATCAGGTTGTTTCGATTCCCCGGGGTGAACGGGAGGATCGACACAAACTCCAGACGCGTCTCGCCGGGAAACTGCATCAGGATAAAAAACGGCTCGATGACGTCCGACGCTTGCTCGCCGGTCTGCGTTCGGCCTTGCTCCGCGATGCTCCAGACATCCTCGCGGTTGTAGAACACCTGTTCGTCTTCCACGTGGTATGTCGCGTACATCATGGCTTGCGCCTGCAAGAGAAGCTCGGGATAGCGGACGTGCTGCTGGAGAAACGGCGGCATCGCGGAGGAGGGTTTAAAGAGGTCTGGGAACATGCGTTGGTAGGCCTGGATCAGCGGGTCCGCGGGATCGAAGACGTAGAAATCCACGGTTCCGTTGTAGGCGTCGATAACGGTTTTAACGCTGTTGCGAAGGTAGTTGATCCGCCGGCCGCCAATACGAAGGCTGCGGGCGTATGGGTACCGGTCGGTCATCGTGAACGCGTCCATGATCCAATACAGCCGGCCGTCATCGCCGACGACGATGTACGGATCGTCGTCATAATGGAGAAAAGGCGCGAGCGTTGTCGCGCGTTCCCGGATGTTGCGGCGCATCAGCAGGACGCTGTCGGCTGTGATGTCGTCGGAAAAAGGAACGCGCGTGATGTCGCCTACGGAAACCGCCAGCAGCAATTGCCGCAGGAACGATCCCATGCGGATGCCGCCCGATCCTTCATAATTCGCGTAATTGTTGGATTCACCTCCAGGAAAGTTGAACTCTTTCTGCCGCGTCTTGGCATAGACAGGCCAGTTCGTCAGCTCGCCAAAGTAGATCTCCGGCCGCGTCACACGGACGTCGGGATGGGCGCTCTCGACCGGCATGTTCGACAGCACAAGCCGCGGCTGACCCTCGCGTGTGAATTGGCTGACCGGATTCATCGTGACGCCGTAGCCGTGCGTATAAATCAGGCGTTCGTTGACCCAGTTTCTGGAGCCTGCGGGAAGATTGTTCAGGTTCAGCTCCCGCGCCGCCAGCATCATGGCCTGCGGCCGGCCGTCGATGATGTATCGATCGACGTCGACGTCGGCGAAGGTGTAGTACGTCCGAATCTCTTGAATCTGTTCCAAGGTGGAACGCAGGGCCCGCCAGTCCCACAGCCGAATGTTTTCGAGCGTCGCCGCGTGACGTTCCGGATCAAACGCAGTATCGGCTACGCGCGGCTCGAACGGAATCTCTTCAACCGAGTCGATCCCGAACGCCTTCCGGGTGAATTCGATGTTGTGACGTATGTAAGGAGTCTCGCGGACAAGCTCATTGGGTCGAACAATAAATGTCGTCACATACGCCGGCGCAAGCAAGCCCACGACAACATACGTGACGAACGGCGCCGCCAGCGCAACGCCCAGAGGCGCAAGCCGGCCGGATCTCATGTTATTGAACGCGATGACGGCCCCGGCTGCGAGCGCGGCGACGACCGCCAGAAGCCCCGGCAGAATTGCGTGGTCATCCACGTAGCGGACGCCCGAAAAGAGACTGTGCTCTCCGAACATCAAGCTGAATCGGCGGATGTATGTCCAAAACGCCGCGGCAAGCAACGCGATTCCTAAGGCTGCGGAAACGCTCTTCAAGCTTCCATACACGTCCACGAGCGCGAGAAGAACGCCTGCGATCAATCCAATAACACTGAGCGTCAGGAACCATCCGGCAATCGATTGCAAAACCGGCAGCGTGAAGAGGTAAAACGAAAGCGAGCGCCCCAGGATCGGGTCCGCTGCGCCCGCTTCAGACGGCTGATTGAAGAACAACGCGAACGCGCTCCAATTTGCGGCAAACCAGAATCCGAACAGGACTCCCAGAAGGACGGCCGCCGGAAGCGCCACGCCCCTCAGACTTTCGGCCGACGGCATCACAATCGTTTCGCCGCCGATTTCCATTGTGATGCGGCGACGATAGTCTGTTCCGGACGGCTGAACCAGGCGAAATAACAACCACAACAGTCCTGTCGTCGCCGCGGCAAAAATCAGGAAGACCATCGCCTGCGCCCCGAGCCGATACCAGAACGCCGAAGCGTATCCTAGACTCTCAAACCAAAGGTTCTCGACATAGAGCGAGACCGATTCGAACAATAAGACAGCCAGCAGGATCAAAGCGCCGAAACGGAGAGCGAGGGATCGGATGCGTTTCGCGTCGATTGGGTACGAACGATAATCTGGGCGCATTAGCCGTTACTATAATCGAAAACAATTCGCATCGAGACTTTTGGAACGCAAGCTGCCTAATATATTTGGTTGAGACTTCCAAGCAATATCAGGAGGTTTCCAATGCAACGCATCGCTTTGATGTTGTGCATGTTGGGGCTTGCCGGGTTCGGAATCGCCGGCGGGACTCCCGACGCCAAGTTCGTAGAGATCGATGATATTTTGGACCGTCCGGACGCGTATGTCGGGGAACGTGTGACCATTCGTGGTGAAGTCGACGATATCCTGAGCGCCAATGCAATAACCGTGGAAGACGAGGACGTTGCCGACGACGATATTCTCGTCGTTAGCAAACGCCCATTCAATGAGTTCCTCGGCCGCGTTTACGAAGACCAGGATCTGCGTCTGACGGGCGTCGTAGATCGGATGGATCTGGAGAACGTGGAAAGCAAGTTTGGACTGCTGGACCTGTCCGAGCGTGAAGAGCGCGAGTTCGAAAACCAGCCCTTCCTCATCGCGGATGAAGGAATGACGGTCGATCGGTAGGGATTTCGGATTGCGGATTTCGGATTGCGGATTTAGGGAAAACTCAAATCCGCAATCCGAAATCCGAAATCCGAAATCAACTAAATCACCCCTGGGCCGTTGACCACTCTCCGTTCACTCCCCTACAATCAAAACACCCTGCAAGGTGCGTGTTGGCATCAACTAATATTTGAACCAACACTTATTTGATAGGGAGTCTGCGTTTGAGCGTGGTGTGCGGGCCTGACCCCGACGCGGGAATCGCCGCGCCGCGGGACTCGAAGGTCCCCTAAAGCGCTGACAGGACGCCCACCTGTGTGCAACAGGTTCAAATAGGTGGCGCCACACGGCCAAGCGGGGTCACAAACTTCAGCCGCAAGCCATTCGGGCTCGCTTAGAAAGCTTTCTTCACGTGAAAATCCTGTTCATAGGCGACACGGTCGCTCATGCGGGCCGGACGATGGTGCGAGAGTGTCTCCCCCGCCTTCAGAAAGAATTCGGCGTCGATCTGACCATTCTGAACTGTGAGAACGCCGCCTCCGGCTATGGAATCACTCCCAAAATCGCCGATGAATTTTTCGATTGGGGAGTCGATGTCCTGACGTCCGGCAACCACGTTTGGGACAAGAAGGAGATTTTGCCGTATCTGGCCAAGCATCCGCGGTTGTTGCGGCCCGCGAACTATCCGTCCGGGAATCCTGGTCATGGATGCGTTGTCGTCGCGGCAAGGTCCGGCGAAGAAGTCGCAGTGTTGAATTTACAAGGACGCGTGTTCATGCCGGCGACCGACGATCCGTTTCGGACAGCCGACCACGAGCTGGCGCGCCTGCCGAAGCATGTCAAGGTTGTCTTTGTGGACATGCACGCCGAAGCCACGTCCGAAAAGGTCGCAATGGGCTGGTATCTGGACGGGCGTGTGTCGGCTGTCATCGGCAGTCATACGCACATACCAACGGCCGATGAGACAATTCTGCCCGGGGGCGCGGCGTATCAAACCGACGCCGGCATGACGGGCCCGTACATGTCGGTGATCGGCATGACGAAAGAAAGCGTCATCCGGCGCTTTCTTACTCAGATTCCGGATAAGTTCGAATCCGCCTCCATGGATGTCCGCCTGAACGGCGTGGTCGTGGATGTGGATTCCAACACAGGAAAGGCTCGAAGCATCGAGCGCATACAAAGGAAATAGGGATCTTCATGTTCGAGACATTGACCGAAAAACTTCAGCGCGTCTTCAAGAATCTCCGCGGCGAAGGCCGTCTGACGGAGCAGCACATTGATGCGGCTCTCAAGGAAATTCGGATCGCTCTGCTCGAAGCCGACGTGAACTTCAAGGTGGTCAAGCAGTTCACCGACGCCGTTCGTGAGAAAGCGATGGGTCAGGAAGTCATGCAGGCCTTGAGTCCCGGCCAGCAGGTCATCAAGATCGTCCATGATGAACTGGTTGAGATTCTCGGAGGCGCCCATGCGCGCGTGAACTTTTCTTCGCAGCCGCCGACGGCGATGATGCTGGTCGGCCTTCAGGGTTCGGGGAAGACTACATCGTCCGGAAAGCTTGCGAAATGGCTCGTCAAGAACGGGCATCGCCCGATGCTCGTGTCCGTCGACGTGTATCGTCCGGCCGCGCGGGAGCAGTTGAAGGTGATCGCGCGAGACATTGACGTGAAGATCTGGGAAGGTCAGGCCGGAGAAGCGCCGCTCGCGTTATGTGAAGGCGCGCTGCGAGAGGCGCGCAACACCGGTCACGACGTCTTAGTGATCGACACCGCCGGACGCCTGCACATCGATGAAGCGTTGATGCAGGAACTCTGGCAGATCAAAGAGAAGATCCATCCGCACGAGATTCTGTTCGTCGCCGACGCAATGCTGGGACAAGACGCCGTCCGCAGCGCCCAACAGTTCCATGCGCAACTCGGCTTCACCGGATTCATTCTCACGAAGATGGATGGCGACGCCCGCGGCGGCGCAGCGCTCTCGATCAAACAGGTCACTGGCCAGCCGGTCAAGTTTGTCGGCACGGGCGAGAAGTACGATGCGTTGGAGCTGTTCCATCCCGACCGGCTGGTTTCGCGAATCATGGGCATGGGCGACGTCCTGTCCCTGATCGAAAAGGCAGTCGAGGTCGTCGACGAAAAGAAGGCCCGCGAACTCGAAGCGAAGATCCGCAAGGACAGCTTCACGCTGGAAGACTTTCGCGATCAGCTCAAGCAGATTCGGAAAATGGGGACGCTGGATCAGATTCTGGGCATGCTGCCCAGCGTCGGCCCGTTCAAAGAGATGCAGAAAGCGAAAGTGGACGAGAAGGAACTGGTCCGCATCGAAGCCATCATCAATTCAATGACGCCGAAAGAGCGCCGCAATCATCAGATCATCAACGGCAGCCGCCGCAAGCGCATCGCAAAAGGCAGCGGGACTACGGTGCAGGAAGTTAATCAGTTGCTGAAGCAATACGTACAGACCCAGAAGATGATGAAGAGCATGAAAAACAGCTTTTTCGGGAAGCGAATGAAAGGGATGAAATTGCCGATGCCTTTCTGACGGGAAATGAGGCTCCGATGGCGCCCGGCTTCCCGTCTCGCTTATAATTTTGGAGTTTGTTTTGAGTTAAGGAGGCGTAAGCGTTTGGTAACAATGCGACTGGCCCGCATCGGGTCCAAGAAGCGTCCTTATTACCGAATCGTGGTCATTGATAAGCGGCGAGCGCGCAACGGCCGTTTCCTGGAAGTGCTCGGGCAATACAACCCGATCGCTAATCCCGCCGTGATCGACATTAACTCGGAAAGGGCGCACTACTGGCTTTCAAACGGCGCTGCGCCTTCGGAAACGGTGCGCAGCATTCTCCGGAAAAAGGAGATCGTAAAGTAGAAGACTTAGCGCCTGTTTAAGGCTCTTTCCAGTCCTCCAACATGGATTCATACTGCTCCTAAAGCTCTGAATTCTTGCGAAACGTACAATGTGAGTATGGAGGCGCCTATGAAGGAGCTCATCGAACAGATCGCAAAAGCTCTTGTGGATAATCCCGATCAAGTGTCCGTGCGACCCATCGAAGGCGAACAAACGACGGTTCTTGAACTCAGAGTAGCTCAAAGCGACCTCGGCAAAGTCATCGGCAAGCAAGGGAGAACCGCGCGGTCCATCCGGACCATTCTCAGCGCTGCCGGAATGAAGCTGAAGAAGCGGTTTACGCTCGAAATCCTGGAATAGAGGGGCTCATCAACCAAGGCGAAGCCGACTTCATTCGTATCGCCAGGATCACCAAAACTCAAGGGCTGCGCGGCGCCGTCAGGGTCGAACTGGAGCTCGACGATGATCAGGTGCTTCAACCGGGCCGGAAAGTACGCATCGCCGGCAAGACCGCGGAGGAACTATCCGAAATTGAGTTTTTCAGAAGGCAGCATGGCCGGTTCGTCATAAAGTTGCAAGGCGTCGACTCCATCGAGGATGCACAAACGATCGTCGGCGCCGATTTGAGCGTACGCCGCAGCGAACTTCCGCAGCCGGCGAGAGGCGCTTTTTACACGTTCGATTTGAAGGGCTGCAGCGTATTCGGGGGACGAGAAGAAAATCTCGGCGTCGTGACCGATGTTCTCGACTTCAGCGGGACCCCGATATTGAAGGTGGACAACAACGGAAAGGAACTTCTGATTCCCTTCGCACAGTCCTATTTGAAGCGGATCGATGTTTCGGGCCGCAGGATCGAAGTGGAGTTGCCCGAGGGTTTGCGGGAATTGAACATTGAACAGGGATGATCTTTGATGTCATCACGATCTTTCCCGAGTTCTTTCGTGGCCCGTTCGACTACGGCGTCATTCGACGCGGGCGCGAGAGGGGACTGATCGAGACGCGCGTCCACGATCTGCGGGAATACGCTTCAGACCGTCATCGGACGGTGGACGACCGGCCCTTCGGAGGCGGCGAGGGCATGGTCCTGAAGCCGGAGCCGATATTCGCGGCGGTCGAGGCGATTCGGGGAAGTGGTCCAACCGAGGTGGTCGTGCTGAGCGCAGCCGGCCGGCTGTTCAGCCAGGACGAGGCCCTGAGGCTCTCCAAAGCCTCGCAGGTCATCTTGATTTGCGGACGATACGAGGGAATCGACGAGCGCATCGTGGAGCATCTGGCGACCGCCGAATTGTCCGTCGGCGATTTCGTCCTGTCCGGAGGTGAAATCGGCGCGGCAATGATCGTGGATGCCGTAGCCCGATATGTTCCGGGAATTGTAGGGAAAGAGGAATCCGTGCTCAGAGATTCCTTCTCCGATCCCGGCGCCCTGGATCGGCTGGTCGAACATCCGCACTACACGCGGCCCGCTGACTTTCGAGGATGGAAAGCGCCGCCTGTGCTGATTTCGGGCGACCACGAAGCGATTCGAAAATGGCGCGAAGAGGCCGCGCTGGCGAAAACCACAAAAAACAGGCCGGACCTGTTGAAACGAGGAGCTCATGAACGTACTTGATATCGTCGAGCAACAGCAGCTTCGGACGGACATTCCGAAGTTCAAGCCCGGAGACACGCTGAAGGTCCACGTCAGAATCAAAGAAGGCGATAAGGAACGCATTCAGATCTTTGAGGGAATTTGCATCGCCATGAAGCACGGCGGCGCGAGAGCCACCTTCACCGTGCGCAAAATGTCCTTCGGCCACGGCGTGGAACGCATTTTCCCGCTGCATTCACCCGTCATCGACAAAATCGAGCTGGTGCGCGCCGGCCGCGTCCGCCGAGCCAAGCTGTATTACATCCGCGAACTGCGCGGCAAAGCAGCGCGGATCAAGGAAGTCAAAGCCCAGTGAACCGTAGATCCGAAGTTCGGGCCCTCACCCGGCCAGCGGACCCCTTGCCGCCTTCGGCTCTCCCCCTCAAAGGGGGAGTAAACGCTTCGCAAGCAAGGCCTTTTTCTCCCCCTTTGAGGGGGAGAGCCGAAGGCGGCAGGGGGTCCAGTGGCCCGAACGGCCGGGTGAGGGTCTCACTTTCCTGCGCCCCATGAACCGCCTCCTTGCGGTCGCCTTCATTCTCTTCTGCATTGAAGTCGGCTTGTTTCTCGTCATCGTGCCTTGGTCCGAGCTGTGGGACAGCAATTTTCTCCTCGACTATGTTCCGTATCTGCGTCCTTTCATACTGCACAAATTATTTCGAGTGCTCGTCACCTTTCTTGGAGGCGTCGACATCCTGATCGGTCTTTCCGAACTGCGACATTTTCTCCGCTCCTTCAGGATCGCCAAGCGGACATTGGAATGATGCGCTGCTACATCACGGATCGCCGGCAGGGCGACGTGATCCGCTCGGCAGTGCGCGCCATCCGCAACGGAATCGAAATGATTCAGGTGCGCGAGAAGGATCTTGCCGCCTCCGAACTTTTCGAACTGGTCTGCAGGATTCGCGATATTGCGCAAGGATCCTCCACGAAGGTCTTAGTGAATGACCGGCTCGACGTCGCGCTGGCTGCCGGCATTGACGGCGTGCACCTGCCCGCGAACGGCCTGCCGCCAGGCCGCGTCCGGCCTCATGTGCGCCTGCTCGGAGCATCCACGCACAACGTTGAAGAAGCCGTTTGCGCAGAACGCGAAGGCGTGGACTATGTGATCTTCGGCCCCGTTTTTGAAACGCCGGGCAAGATTCCGGTCGGCCTCGACGCTTTGCGCGGCGTGTGCACCGCAGTCAAGGTTCCTGTGCTGGCGGTCGGCGGAATCACGGTTGAAAACGCTGTGCGGGCGGTCGAAGCCGGCGCCGCCGGAATCGCCGCAATCCGGCTGTTTCAGCAGGGGTGAGCGCTCGGCAAGCAGTCACGCCGCTTCACACTGTTACGAGCCCCCTGCGGATCGCCTCGGTCACGGCTTCGGTGCGGCTGGCGGCGCCAAGCTTGCCGAGAATGGAGCTGACGTGAAACTTCACCGTATGCTCCGAGACCTTCAGCCGATTTGCGATTTCCTTGTTGCCTTTTCCGTCTGCCAGAAGCATGAGCACCTCGATTTCACGAGGCGTGAGCGGCTCTGCAAAGTCTTCATGCGAGTCCGGCGGCGCCGGCGGCAGCAACGCGTCGATCTCGGCCGGTCCCAACGCCGTCAAACCCGCTGCGGCGGCTTCAAGCGCGGCGGCGATCTCCCGAAAGGACGAGTGTCGATGAAGCACAGCGTTCGCCCCGCTTCGAAGCGCAGTTTGAATTTCTCTCCGCGTAACGCGGTCTGTGAGAACCACAACGGCGGGATCATTTCCGAAGCGAATCCGGAGAGATCTGAGATTCCCGACGTCAGCCAGGATTACGTCTGCGTCCCGATGCTCCCCAACTACTTCGAATCGTCCGTCGCTTCGGATTAGAGACTCCAGTTCCAGCCTCGCGGGACCGGGGACTTCGATGGACACACGAGTCACAACGCCTCAATCACGTTTGCGAATTCTCCCCGCGCTTTCCGACTATTCCGTCCCTCGCTCGCCGACGATCACATCAACATCCACGGAGACTCCGCCGCGCAAGACCCTAACGCGGAGAGGCTTGCCCACGGCTTCGGGATCCAAGGCGGCAAGCAGGTCGGAGGGTTCCGACACACGAGTGTTTCCGATCGACACGATGATGTCACCCACCGTCACGCCCGCTTTTTCGGCGGGCCCCCCTTCTTCGACGACGACGACAAGAACCCCGCGGTTGTCGTCTAACTTCAGCTTCGTACAAAGGGCGGACGGAATCATGACCGGCTGTCCGCCGATACCGACAAAGGGACGCGCGATCCGTCCCTTGCTGAGCAGGCCCTGCAGAACACGATCGACCGTGGCCTTAGGTATTGTGAGCACCGCGCCTCGCGGCCCCGAAGTATTGATTCCAAGAATCCGGCCAGCGGCGTCGATCAAGGGACCTCCTGAAAATCCGGTGAAGGGTTCCAGGTCCAGCCGAAGCGCTTGATCGATGCGCCCGCCGCGCCACGTGCGCCAGGCGCCGCTTACGGCTCGGACGACTCCGAACGCAGCGTTCAATCCGGTTTCAACGCGGCGTCCCACAGCGAACACGATGTTGCCTGGGCGAAGCGAAGCGGGGTCTGCAAACTCGGGTTGATGCGCAACGGCGTTGAGCTTCAGCGCAGCAACGTCCGTCGTCGGATCGCGGCCTATGACGGCTGCGACGGCGGTCTCCCCGGAAGGCAACACCACCGTGACTTCAGGCCGGCCGCGAATCGTGTGTTCAGCCGCCACGACGACGTCCTTCCGCCAGACCGTGCCGCTCACCCCCACCCGGCCGCCTTCTTTCACGGCAACCGTCGACTTTCCGACGTGTTCAACCGCGTTTGCCAATTCGTCTGAGAGTTCCATTAGCCTCTTTGCCATCTTTCCTCCAACGTCAAATCTGCATCGAACGCGCGTTCCCGCGCATCACCCAAATGACCAGGCGGCGTCATTCGCGGCTGCTTCGATCTGCGTAATCCGCGGCTAGACTTCGCTCCGGAATCCGCGTATGTTCCCGAACATATGCGCCTCCTTGCCATTCTTATTGCCGCCTTTCTTCTGTCTCAGCCGCAGGCCGGTTCAATTGAAGGAACGGTTGTGCAGATCGGAACGATGCAGCCGGTCGCCCGCGCCGTAGTCCAGGCGATCGGAGGCCGGTCGCAGTCCTACACAATCGAAACAGGCGGCGACGGCAGGTTCCGGTTTGCGGGCCTGCCGCGCGGGCAGTATGAAATTAAAGTCTCGCGGACGGGATACATGGACGCCGTCTTCGGCCAGCGCGGGCCAAGCGGACGGGGCCGGACGATCTCTATCGAAACCGGCCAGACCGTCAAGGATGTTCTCATCGCCATGGTTCCGTATGGGGCCATATCCGGCCGCATCATCGACGACCGCGGCGAACCCGTAGCCAACATCAATGTCGAGGCGTTGAGGTACGTTTACGAAGACGGGAACCTTAGCCTGAGAACCGTCAAGTCCAGCCTTACCGACGATCGGGGCGAATACCGCCTTTTCTGGCTTCCGCCGGGCGAGTATTACTTGAAGGCTGCGGCCTCCGCAGGCGCGGTCGTTCTCCGCGTGGGGGCCGGAACGCCGTCTACGCATGAGCTCGTCGCCGGACTGCCGACGCTGCTCATTGCCAAGGCCGGCGAAGCGTACACGCCCGCCTATTACCCGGCCGCGCAGGACCCACGCAGCGCAACGCGCGTGGAAGTCCGCCCCGGCGCCGATCTCGGAGGACTGGATTTCACGCTGACCCGAGTGGCTACTCGGAAAGTCCGCGGCGTCGTCATCGACGGCGCCACAGGACAGCCTCCTCGGACAGCCTCCGTCATGCTCGTTCCGCGCAGCGGATCAGCAGGGCCGCCGCCGCTGCGCGGCGCCGCCAATGGCGCCTTCGAATTTCAAAACGTCCATCCGGGGTCCTATTTCGCCGTCGCCACAGTGAATGTCGGCGGAAACGGCTCGCCCGTTTCCGCCGGACGCGCTTCGGTCGAGGTGACCAATTCCGACGTCGAGGGCGTTGTCGTCACGCTGTCTCCCGGCATCGTCATCTCAGGGACCATCGAAGGTCTGCCGGGCGGCCCTCCGGCTTATCTCTATCCTTCAATCACTCTGAAGAATGAAGTGGAGCATCCCAGAACCATCGGCGTTCTTCATGGCGCGTTCCGGAACACGAGAGAATTCAACATCGAGGACGTCATCGAGGGAGATTACTGGCTTCATATCACGTTTCTCCCCGACGGTAGGTATGTCAAATCCGCGCGTTTCGGCGCGATCGATCTGCTGAACGAGACGCTGCACGTGGACTCCAGGACCAGCGGCCGCCTGGAGATCGTGCTTGGCGCCGACGTGGGACAGCTCGCAGGCGCCGTCGTGGATCGAAGCAACAAGCTGGCCGCCGGCGCAGTCATTGCGCTCCTGCCCACCGGACCGAACCAACAGCGCCAGGATCTCTATAAGAACGCTTTCGCCGACGAGTCCGGTCGCTTTGAGATTCGCGACATCGCGCCGGGCGATTACGTCGTCTTCGCGTGGGAAGCCGTCGACGAGAGCGTATGGCGCGATCCGGAATTCCTGCGGCGAAACGAAGGCGCCGGCAGGCGCATTCACATCGGCCCCAGCGGCCGGGAAACGGTTGAACTAACGGCATTCTGACCGGACGCGAGCGCTCTCGGCTAACTTGACCCCCTGCCGCCCCAAGCATGGCGTTTTCTCCCCCTTTGAGGGGGAGAGCCGCCGAAGGCGGCAGGGGGTCGAGTCAACCGCGCCGGTCGTGCCCGGCATTTGATGTTACCGCCCCCTTTCGCTTATTCTCCCTTTCGATTCGAGTTCCGAGGTGACTTCGAATGTTCTCAGTATCCTTGAACCGCCTTTCGTACGCGCTGCTCGCGGTAATGCTGCTTTGCGTGTGGGCGCCGTTCACGATCGAGGCCGCGAGCCCGCAGGACGCGGCCCGATCGATACCTCGCACACCGGACGGAAGACCTAATCTGCAGGGCATCTGGCAGGTTCGCAACAGAGCCTCCTACAATCTGGAAGACCACCCGGCCAGACATGGCATGCCGGCCGGGAGAAGCGTGGTTGAAGGCGGCGTGATTCCGTACCAGCCCTGGGCGTTGGCCAAGCGAGATGAAAACTATGCGAACAGGCGCACGGCCGATCCGCTGCGGAGCTGCTACATGCCCGGCGTTCCGCGCATCATGTACATGGAGTATCCGTTTCACATCTTCCAGACTCGCGACCACGTCGCGATTACATTCGAGTGGTCTCATGTGTACCGGCTGATCTACACGAACGGAAAGCCGCCCGCTCATCCCGGAATAGAATTTTGGATGGGAGATTCACGCGGCCGGTTGGAAGGAGACACGCTGGTCGTGAACGTGTCCAGTTTCAACGACCGGACCTGGTTCGACATGGCCGGCAATTTTCACAGCGAGGCCATGCGTCTGGAGGAGCGGTTTACGATGATCGACGCGGATACGATCCGCTACGAAGTTACAATCGAAGATCCAAAGGTATTCACCAGGCCGTGGAAGATCAGCATGCCGTTGTATCGCCACAAGGACATGGACCGGATCCTTGAGTATTACTGCCAGGCCGAGCTGGAGGAGGACAACGGCGCATTTGAGCGCGATCCGCGCACCTGGCATCCCGAACGACCGGCGCCGTCAAGCGCAGGCGCCGAGAAAGAAATGAAGAAGCAATGAGCAGGTCGATCTCAACGCTGTTGATCTGTGTATTGGCCGCAGCCGTATTCATAGAACCGGTTGCCGGGATCGCGTCGGCCCAAGGCCCGGCTCGTCAAGCGGCGTCGCGGCCGAAACCGGCGCCCATTCGTCGCACCCCGGACGGCGTTCCAGACCTTTCCGGTTTTTACACCGCCGACGCGGGGGGCGCCAATTACGGCCTGGAGCGCCGAGCGCAAGATTTTCTGACCCCGGCCACGAGAGGCGTCATCATCGACCCGCCCGACGGTAAGCTTCCATACCAAGAGTGGGCGAGGGAAGAGCGAATCGACCGCGAACGGCCTCACCGCGGATATGATGATCCGACGGCGCACTGTTTCGTTGCCGGCGGCGTCCCGCGGTCCATGTACGTGCCGTCTCCGTTCCAAATCCTGCAACCTCCAGGCTATGTAATCATCCTGTTTGAGCGCATGGCCTGGCGGCAGATTCCACTCGATGGGCGCGCACATCTGCCCGACGCCATTCGGCTTTGGAATGGGGATTCTGTCGGAAGATGGGAGGGCGATACGCTTGTCGTCGAAACGCGCAACATGAACGGCAAGACCTGGCTCAACGAAGTGGGCGATGTCGTGAGTCACGCGCAAACGGTCGTTGAACGCTTCATCCCGATCGACGCCGAGAACGTGACCTATCGCGCCACGGTTACCGATCCGCTTGTTTACACACGGCCATGGACGATCGAGATCCCTCTGAGGCGCCAGGAGGATGAACTCATCGAAGCGGCCTGCCACGAAGATAATCAGGACCTCCAGCACTTGAAGGACGTTCGGGATGAGTACCGGGCAAAACAGAAGAAGGAGAAGCAGTAATGACGAGAACACACATTCGGAAGGCGACAATGCTGATATCTGTTGCGCTGGCTGCCGGCTTGTTCGGCCTTCCCGCCGCCGCCCACCATTCGTTCACCGCCGAGTTCGATCCCGACAAGCCAATCAAGCTTACCGGAAAGGTGACGATGATGCGCTGGGCCAACCCACACGCATGGATCTATCTGGACGTCGTGGGCCCCGACGGCAAGGTGGTCAATTGGGCGTTCGAAACAGGTGGAGCAAACTCATTGGCGCGGCGCGGCTGGCGGAAGGAAGACCTGGCTCACGGCACGGTGCTCACGATCGAAGGCTGGCAAGCTCGCAACGGCACGCCGACCGCAAACGCATCCAGCATCACCTTCCAGGACGGCCGCCGCCTCTTCGCGGGAACATCCAATCCCGCAGCGCCGCCCGACCAGAAAGACCAGAAAGAATGATGCAATTGATCGAGGACATTTCCGGCGCCGGAGAACTCATCGGAGAGAAACTCGCTTGCCGGGTCCACTATCGCATCCGCCGGTTTCAGAGCATTCTGCCGGGTTCAGGACTTCCGGTTCCTGGGCGCCACGAGCTTGACGGCTCGATTCTGTTCGCAGAAGCCCACAACCTGCAAGACTGGACCGGCGCGCCCCTGACTTTGAAGCTTCACGACGGACGAACTCTGGTTGTCACGCTCGATTCCGATGGACGCATCTCGAATCGGGGTCACGGCCCTCACGCCTGCCTGTGTTGCTGAGCTGATCTTTACACACACTTGACACCGCCGGTTGCGGATGAGAATTGAAAATTGATTAGTGAGTAATGATTGATGCGCTTGATAAATAAGAACTTGCACGTAGACATCGCAAGGAGCCGCT
>Ga0073934_10003840_pt1 | contig 26476 bp, 32 predicted proteins | sample LarsenN4metaG_FD_76834 | JGI IMG/M metagenome (GOLD analysis project Ga0073934, IMG submission 76834) | Hot spring sediment bacterial and archeal communities from British Columbia, Canada, to study Microbial Dark Matter (Phase II) - Larsen... ... | reverse complement strand
GGCGCGGCGCCAGTGTAGGCGATCGTGATGGTTCCGGCTGGGTCGTTATACGTCAGGCCGATGTTGGTTCCCGCAACCAGCGTGGAGTTCATCAAGTCCTGCGACCACTCCGCCAGTTGCGCGAGCGTCTTCTTGACGCCACCCGCCCCCGCCGTCTCGACGACGTACAGCAGGTCGGTGTCGGCGAAAGCGCTACCGGCGGATAGGTCAGAAACGCGAGTGTCGGCCATTACGCTTCCAGGAGCAGGACGCTCGTATTGTCTTCGAGCAGGATGAACGAGGAGTTGTCTTCGAGCAGCAGACCGTTGTTGACGGCCGAAGCCCCGGCCCCTCCCAGCGCCTTAACCAGAAGATTGAGCGTTAGGCGGAGGCCGAGGGCCATTGGCCCTCCTTACGCTACGTCTTTGACGGCGATGCGGTGCCCGGCCGGAATGGCGAGATACGTCTCGACGTTGGCCTTGATGAGCGGGTCGCCCACAATCGCAACCGGCGTTCCCTCGCCGATGCGTACATAGGCGTCCTCGTCTATGACGATCCTGACGGCGTTCTGATACTTGTTGCCAACCGCCGTTGCGGCCCCGACGCTGGGGGCCGAAGTAGTCGAAGTTGTCAGGTTTTCGGTAGCTTCCGGCGTAAACAGCGTGGGCAGGAAACCCTGTCCGCCGCCGACGCCGACCTTGCCAAAACTAATGTTCGCTGTTCCCATTGGGTGCTCCTTCTTGGGTTCTAGGCTATTTTGCAGGCCGTGTCCAGCCTACGATTCCGCGTAGTAGAAAATGCTCATGTTGCCCGTGTTATTCAGGATGCCGCCGCAAAACCACCCAATGTGAGACAGGGTTCCTAGATGCGTGGCGACAGTCGTCGAGCCCACTCGGAACCATATGGCCCCGCAGCGGGACACGTAGAACCGTATGTCGCCGGTGCTGTCAATCTCCACCTTGAACCAGCACTCCTGCTCGTTCATGTCGTTGGACAGCGTGGGGCCCCCCGCCACGGTCGTATTCCCCGTAGCCTGTCGGATGAAGTAGTCGGTGGGGCTGGACCAAGCGGCGTTGAACCCGAAGAACAGGCGGTCGCTGGTGGTGGCTGCCGCGTCCGCCAAAACCAGACCCGCACAGGTGTTGCCCGACGTGGAGACTGTCGGAGTATACTTTGCCGCCCAGATGAACGTGTCGGTGCCCGAGCCGGGAACTGTGTACGCCTTGAGCACCATGCCGTAGGAGATGGTGCCGGACGTAGAAACCAAGGTCATGAGAAGGCCGCGGTCTGAGTCGTCCGCGGCGCTTATCGTTGATCCGGCGTTGTTGACCGTGATGGGGTAGTCCGCCGCCAAGGGCGGATTGAACAAGACGCCGCTGCCGGAGGCGTTGGCCCACTCCGGGTCAGACGACGCTCCGTTTGTCTTGAGGAACTGTCCTGCCGTGCCGGGCGAAAGCGCCTCCCATTCCGTAGCCCCGCGGTACAATATAGACCCCTGTACGGAGGTTATGGCGTCAAGCTGCGCCTGCGTCACCTCGTTCAGAGGTATAAATTCCGACGGCCCGAACCCCGAAGACCGCCGGCCGAGAAGTACGCCGGACGGTATGGCCTGCCGTACGGAGCGCAGGACTCGGAGGGCTCGGTCCGGAAGCGCCATTATGTGGCCGACAGCGTCGGGACGCCGTTAGCGTCGAACTTCAGGTACTTGTTGAAGCGTTGGTCCGCCGCCGGCAGCGCCGCAAGTGCGGTGTCCGCCTGCGGGACTCGGAGGCACTGGCCGACCTTGTCCTCGAGCGCTTGAAGCTGGGCGACGATCTTGTCGAGCGCCGCTTCAACCGTCGAGCCGAACAGGGGGCCGCCGGGGGTTGGGGCTTCCGTCTGCTTGACCGCGTTAGTCGGGTAGATGAGGACGTTGTTGCCGCTCGCCGGCGCGACAAGGAACGTGACCGTCGGCAGGTTCGTATCGTCCGCCAGCGCCACGGTGTAGTGCGTCGTGATGGTTTGCGCCGTCACAACCTTCGTGGTCGTGTTGACGAGAGCGACGCCGATCTCCGCCGCCGAGTTGGCCCGGAAGTCCGCGGTGAATACGGTAGTTGTGCCGTTGCCGGCGGTCGAGGAGCGGTCGCCGCTCGCTGCTACTGTCATCGTGCTTTCCTTTCGTCCGCTTTCGCGATCAGGTATTCCTCGTTGAAGGCGTCGGCTATTTCGATCATCTCCAGCGTGTAGTCATCAATCAACTGGCGCTTCTCGTCGGCCGTCATCTGCGTGTCGTAGTGGATACCGTATATGGCTTTTCGCAAGCGGCCAATGGCTTTGACGGAGTTGTCCGTCTTCATGCCGATCATGCCGTACTGCCGCTCGATGCGGTCGACCTCGGCGTATCGCTCCTGCTCCTCCAGGCTCTCCATAGAGCTTTTGACCTGCTCAATCTCATCGACGTAGCGGTAGAAGTCCTCCAGCGTCTTGGAGGCGTTCGGCACGCGGGTGAAGAAACCGCCGACGAAGGGCAAGTCGGGGAACGTCGGGTCGGGCCTCGTGATGTCCGGCAGCACCCCGGCCTTCCGCAGCCCTGCGTCAAGAAGTCGCAGGGTTTGTTCGCCGAGCGTGCCGCTCCAGTTGCGCACCAAGTGCTCAATAGCAATCGGCGTGCGGAAGCGCTCTGGCACGATGCCGCCGGGGAATGCGACACTCTTTGACAGGGTCTTAGCAAGCTCCGTCGTGTACGGAGTGTAGCGATACTCAGGGAGTTCCTGCTCCAGCGCGCGCGACACGAGCGGCGCGCCGGAATAGAAGTTCGTGTTCGTGCCTATCTCGATAAGCGGTGAAAATAACACAGGCATGAGGTCTAGGCTCAGGCTGCGCGTGACGGACTCCGAGATGTCCTGCATAACGTCCGGGTTCTCCGTGACGTAGGCGTCAAGTATGGCGGTCGGGGCGTATCCGAACAGTGTTCCAAACTGCTGCGGCATGGGGACGCGGACGATAACCGGGAAGCCGCGGTCGTCCGCGGCTCCGGTATCGAAGTGCCAGAACAGGGCCTTCTCCCAGTCCGGCAGTTCCTTGTACCACTTCTCATCCTTATTGGCCCACCACAGAAGCAGCGACGGCGCGGTGATGAACGCGGCGGTCTTCGTGGCGGTGCCGACAGGATCGTTCTTGAACGCGGCTGCGGCTCGATCGAGGCCGTTGATAGACGCCCCGAGCCAAGCGGAAATCATGTTCCACGCGCGCACGTTCGCCCCCATGCGCGCGAAGTCGAGGCCCACGTCGCGACTGCGGAGCGCGGCGACCTTTCGCCCTGCGGACTTCTCCGCCCGCACAAACTGCCCGACGCGCATGGAGTTCTCCATAATCGTCGAGGCGTATGCGAGAAGGCGGTACGGCGTAGTGGCCGCGTTCCACGCCTTGCTGGCCGTGCTATCTTGATGCGAAAGCGCGCCTTTCAAGATGCGGCGGTCGAGGTCGAGAAGCGCAGAGTTCGCCCCGCCAGATTGAATCCAGCGTATGTAGGCGTCCGACTTCCCAAGTATGCCCTTGAGGCCAACGATAGCGTCGTAGACAGGCAGGACCTTAAACGAGTTGACCAGAACGGAAGAAAGCTGGTCGCGCACCGTCGACTTCAGGATGAAGTCCAGCGACGCAGTCGTACCGGTGCGAAAGAGAGAAGACGGCACCGCCAGTATCTTCGATACGAGGTCGAGCTGGTTGCGGTCAAGCGATTGCAGGGAGCGGACGAGGTCAGCGTTCTTAGCCTCGTACACGACCGCCTTCCCCTCCTCGAAGACGATGAACTGATTCTTGTCGAGGCGCTGTGACGCAGCCCGATAGATAGTCACGCCGTTGAGCGCGTCCGCCTCAAGGCCGTTTTCCTCAAGGAACCGCTTCAGGTTGGTGTCCGTCTCCGCCAGTTCGACGGGCCGGATTTTCTTCTTGGCGGGGCTCAGGATTTTGAACTCGTCGGGCAGCGTTTCGTTGAACTTGACGAGTTCCTGACGGGCGCGGTTGTTGTCCGCAATCTGCTGGAGCGCATAGCGGTTCTTCACCATGATCTCCAGTGGAGAGAAAATCTCTCGCTCTGACCCGGTGAACGCCTTGGTCGCGCGGCGCACGGGAAGTCCGCGCGTCGACACGCCGGGCGGGGCCTTGCTTTCGTCCATGACGCGCGCGAACGGAACGTAGGACTTGTTCGCCTCCAGCAGCGACGCCGCTCCATCCGCGTCAAGCAGTCCGGTGTCAAGCAATTCCCGAACCATGCTGTTCTGCCAGTCCTGAATTTCCTTGAACGCTTTCGTGAACTTCGGATTGGCGTCGCCTTCTTTCACGAGCACGTCGGCTTCAAGCATGTCGAAGCCAGTCTCGACGCCCTGCTCCTGCTTTTCCATGACGCGCTTGGAGACGGCGTATTCCTCGAACTTGCGGAGGTCTTCTTTCGGCAGGCGACCCAAAATCGTCTCGAACCCGTCAATGAGTTTCTTCTTACCGTCCGGAGAGAAGATGCCCTCGCGCAGCGCCAGTTCGGTTTTGGCGTGGGAGCCGAACGCGAGGCGCGCGAGTTCGCCGGGGTTTTCCTCTATGGAGAGTTTCTTGCCGGTGGCGTCCTTGTACGCCCGGTTCGCCTCGCTCACCATATATTGAAGATCGTTGATGTAGCGATAGCGCAAGTCGTCGATAACGGCAGAGATGGGCGGAGCCTTCTGGTCCGTCGACTTGATCCTGCCGCGAATCTCCGCGCGCGCCGCCGCGACTATAGCCTCGTGCGGACTGGACGCGTCGCGGACGGCCTTCTCGCCCTCGTCGCCAAGACGTTCGGCATTGAAGACTAGGGGTTCGCCGTCCGCTTCACGCAGGATCGGCTTCGGCGGGAGTTCGTTGTCGCCCGCCAGTATCTCCTGCTTGAACACGGGGTCGCGTTCCATGCGCTCGACGGCGGCGCGGGGCGGCAGGCCCGTCTTGACGTAATGGTCTTCAAGCCGGCGCTGGACTTCCTGGTGCGTCTTAGTACGAGACTGCGCTACAATATCGCCGCTCTTAAACGCTAGAAACGCCCCCGCAGCGACGGCGAAGTCCTTCTTAGTCGGAAGCTCGCCCTCAATCGCCGACATGGCGGCCACCAGACCCCCCATTTCGGCCGCGCCCACAGCGATCTCGCGCGCTGCTGCGCTTTTAATGGGGGCCGCTGCAACGCGCCCGGCGCCGCCCGCGACTCCCGTAGCCGCCCCGAATAAAGCGCCTTTGCCAGCTTCTTTTAAGACTTTTTCGGTCAAAGCCTTGGACGCCACGCCAACCACAAAGTCGAGGTTTGTAACCTCCTGGTCCTCGTTTTCGCGCAGGAACTCCACAAGCGCCGCCCGCGTGCCTTCGGTCACAAAACCCGACGCGGCTCCGCCGACAACTCCGCCGCCAATAACCGCCCCCGCAGCCGCGCCTACGCCGGCCCCAACAGGTCCTCCTGTCGCGCCCACTGTAGCACCCGCGGCGCCCCCCGCGCCAGTGCCGGGCACCGCCCCTGCGAAGAACGCCGGAATAGACACAGGCAAGTCGCCTACACTCTGGCCGACCGCAAAAGCGATGCCCTCCCAAATCGAGTTCTGATCCGTGATGCCGCGATCCGGCAGACGGCCCCGCGCGGTAAGACCAGAAATGGAGCCCTGCCCGCCCGACACGAGGGCGTCCACGAGGCCCTTGACGGGTTCTACCTCAGCGGTTGAACCTTCTTCCGGTGCCATCATGGCGGATAGACGCGCGTCCGTCTTGGCGAATTGAACGGGTCCACGACCGAAGTACTCGTCTATGGTCGCCGGCGCGAAGCCGCCGCTCTCCAGCTTGGCGCGGGTCTGCTGCTCCCAGTCGGCGATAGCCTGCTCGGAAAACCCGCCTTCGCGGAGACGGGCGATTTTCTCAGCGCCGGGCGCAGTCACTGTTCACCCCGCAGGAATTTTTCGGCGTCCGCAGCCGTGCGACGCCCTTCCGGCGGCAAGGCGGCCTCGGGCGGCGCGACCGGCGCGCGCGGCGGAATGGTCGCCGCTTGCCCGCGCGAATAGGCACGGCGGCGCGCGCGGGCCTCGTCAGTGCGGGGGTCGCGCTGAAACCGATTGATGTTAGCGTAGAGCGGGCCGTCCGGGGCATAAATCTCCGCCGTAGGAACGCCGGAGTCCAGCAGCCGACGCTCCTCCGCAAGAGCCCACGACTGGAACTCGGCGAAGCTGCGTTCGCCCTCGGGGTCGGGGATGCTCACGTCCCGCTGCGTTGCAAGCGTAGCGCGCGCGGCTTTCTCCAGTTGCTTGGAGAACGTGTTCTGCATCTCGCCTTCCGGCGTGAAGCCATTGTCTAGGCGCTTCAGGATGTTTTCGGCGTCTGTAATCTTGAGACCAGAGCCGACTCGGTTAAGGACTTGAGCGCGAGTCGGCCGCCCCGGCGAACCTGGCGGCAAAGCGGCCCCGTCCCACAGGGACCTAAACACGGCGGGGTCTGTGCGAACGGACGCGCCGGAACCTTCCGTCTCGGCAAGGCCGCGAATCATGTTGAATATGGCGCGCTGCTGGTCCGAGCCGGGGCCGGTCGCGAGGCGTGGGTCCCGCGCTATGCCGGAGAGTAGCGCGGGCAAGTTCTGCGTGGCAATAGAGCCGTCCGGGTTCACAGCGCCACGAAGGTACTCCGTCGTCGCCTGACTGGCGGCGTCCTCCAGAGCCTTGCGGCGCGCGGCTTCCTGCGCGGCAATCGCGCCATCCGCATAGTTTATGAGGGACGCCTTGTCGTCGCCGGTCAGGTATTCGGAATAGCTGCCGGCGCCGATCAACTCCCGAGCGACTGCCGGGTTCTGGTCGATCAGGCCGCGCGCAGCCGCGCGGGCCAGCGCGCGCTTCTGGTCGTTCACGAGCTTCAGACGGGTTTCCGTCGACAGGCCGCCCGCCTGTTGGAAGCCGTCCGCCATGATATCGAGCATGGGCAGGGTCGTGTCGAACGAAAGCGGGTCCGCGGACACCGCATCGGTCATGCTGTTGAGCGTCGTCTCGAAGTCAGACACGGCCTTGACTTCGGCGAGGTTCGCCATGCCGGCGTTCGTCGTGACGATGAAATTGCCCGAGAGGCCCGCCGCTGCGCGCGTGAAATAATCGCGCGCCTCGCGGGTCGTCGCTTTCTGGCCGATGGAGTCTAGGCGCTGCTTGACCTTGGCGTTGAAGTTCGTCGCAAGCTGGTCGTCATTCGGGTCCGCCGTGCGAAGCGTTTCCTGCCATTCAACCGTCAGTTCCGCCTGCGCCTTGGCGATCTCTGCATTGAGGCTGGAAAGTTCTCGCTGCGTCTGGCGCTGCGTGACGACTTGTCCGGCGCGCTGTACGCTCTCGCCGAGCCCTTGCAGGGCGCGGCCTTGCTGCGCGCCGAACTGATCGCCGCTGAAGATAGGGCGCGGCAGTTGCGGGTCGGACTGCGGAACCGGGATGCGGGGCATTAGCTACCGAGAAGGATGGAACCGGCGTCGAGCGCGCCGCCTAGGAAGCCGATATTGCCGGCGGTCTTGGCGGCTTTGCCGCCGAGGAGAATGGCTTTCGCTTCGAGTTCGCTTTGCGTCTGAATTGTGTTCAAGTCGAAGGCAGTGTTGCGGGCGCTCTCGCGAAGAATGTCCGCCACCGATCCGCCGCCAAGGAGGCCCGACGCGCCAGCTGCTGTTGCTATTGAGCCAGCCTCTCGCGCGCCCGAGCGCGTGCGGAGAGTCGACTCAATAGTCGCCCTCTCGCGCACTTGTTGCGCGTTCAACACCGCGGCCTTAGCCTCCGCCCGGCCCGCTTTACGCCTGCCGAACCCGCCTAGGAGACTGCCCGCTGCTCCGATCAATGCGCCGAGGAAGACACACTCTCCATCGCGTTAGAGGTCCTGGGTCTGAATGTGACCGGCAAGAGCGATGATCGCGCCCGGCTCCGGCCGCGACTGCTCCCACGCCATCATACTGTCATAGCTGTAGCTGTCTTGCAAGGAGCGAATATCGCTCACCCCGGAGAACAGGGGGCGGCGGCCGACGCTGTCAAGACTGCCGAGCTTCAGGTATATAAGGTCGTTGAATTTCGTGCCAAAGTTAATCTGGCCCGTGCGGTAGAACAGGCCGTTGAAGCGGTGGGTGCGGCGGTTCTTGCCGAGGCCGGGGCCGTTCTGCGCGCCAGAGTTAAGGTCCGGGCGGAGGATTTGCCCGCGGCTATGATAGTTGAGCCCGATAACCCCATCGACGTGGCCGTCGTCTATAGACGACACCTGCCCGGTCGTCGGGACGAAAGTCCCAAATTCTGACACTACCGTGTCGCTGCTGGTAGAAGTCGCACCCGTGGACAGCACATACAGCTTGTTGTCGCGTCGGTCCCAAAATATAGACACAGACGCGCCTAGCGACTGCGTGGCGGGGAGGCCGTCCGTCGTAACGTCGTAGAGCTTCCCCTTGGCGAAGGACAAGTGCGTTGCGTAACCGCGAGCGTCTGTCCCCCCGCGCGGCTCCCACAAGTACGCACGTATGCCTATTTTGTCCGTGTTGTCGGGGCTATCGGGGTAGCGTCGAGGAAAGAACACGTACCACGGCTTTGTCGGGTCAGCCGCGTCGGACGGAAACACAGACGGGTTGCCGTAGTCGTTTAGCTCCGAAGTACCTGCACCGCCGGAAAACCCCTCGCCTATGTCAGGAAACGGGAAGTTCTCAAAACGGTCCGCGCCGTCAATACGAACGCTCGCAACCCGCATGTCCAAATGGTCTGTGCCGGTCAGCGCCATCTCAACTATGACCGGGTCCGTACTGATCGCCGCTTGCGTGGCGAGCGCGGCTACGGTCACCGACTCGGTGCCGCCGTCGTGCTCCTCCATCAACTCTTGGTTGACGTAGGCGAACAGGTACGTGATGTCTCCGGGCCCCGGCAAAAAGAACCCTTGGCTGCCTCGTATCGGCAACTCCGTTCCGTCCGAGTTCTCGAACAAGTGATCGTAGGAGGGAAAGTCGGCGGTGATGTTTGTGTTTGCCGTGCGCCCTTGGACATTCTGCGCCGCGAGCACATTTACGGGAGAGTTTGCGGCAATGTACGCCGGTGACGGAATGGGGACGACTATAGTCTTGCTCTCAGTGTAGCCGGCCAACAGTATGGGGCTATCCGTCTGCAAATCGGCCGCCGTGGAGCTTCGCGTGTGGAAGCCCATCGCCTTCATATTAAGGTTGTTGTATTCATCGCCAGGCACGAACTGGAACGACGTTCCGGTCGGGTCCTCGGCCCACCCGCCCACGTAGACAAGCTGGCCCGTGGCGTCTATTTCATAGTACGCCCAGCCATGATTGGTGTTGAGGCCGGCGCTGTCCACCACGTCAACAAGCACGTACTTCGTGCCCGGTATAACGTAGCTAAACTCCCCCGCCGTTGGGGACGCGCCGACCCACCCTCCCGGCGGGACCACGCCGTCCGCCGCCAAATCCGTGGTTATATCCGTAGAAGTCTTGCTGTCCGCTAGCGCACCAGTAAGGGCATCTATGAGGTATATCCCGTTCGGGTCCCCGGTCTTAGGCCGCGCCGTGTAGTAAAGGCCGCCATCCGCGCCGACCGCGAAAGCCTGCATGGGGTTAAACGGCTTCTGCCGAACAATAACGCCCTCTTCAACATTACTCACGAACGATGACGAAAACGTGAGCGTTCCGCTGATCGCCTGCGTCGCCGTCGTCACTTGATACGCGGCAGCCGTCGAGAGCGCTTCGTCCGTCAGCACTATGTCGACATAGCCGCCAGCCTGCACGACCCCGGACCCAAAGTCGATGCCGCGGAAGATCAGGTCGACGGTGTCGCCCACAAGACGGTCCAACCCGTAGAACCTATACGTGTTTCCGCTCTGCAACTGCCATAGCGTGTTGAGGTTCTCGTAAGTATACACGGTCCCGCTGTCGACAAAAAACGCTTGGTTGGGGTCTAGCGTGTCGTCGAACGCCGGCATGAGGTACTCGACGCACACCTGCGCATTGCGCTCTATGGCGGCCCAAAGAACGTCGTTGCGAGTGCCTTCTACGTCCGAGAAAGGGGCTACGGCTATAGACGATACCGGGCCGCTGTCTTCGGTCCACGCGCTGTCGTCGTCAACGGGATCGTCAGCCCATGCTACGTTGTGCCGGTGCCAGCCGGCCTGCTGCCCCTCTAAGTCGTTACGGTACGAGCACCCAATGAGGCGCCCGTCCGCGCGACGCGCCCAAAGGATTGGCACAGGCACTTTCGCCAGTGCTATCTCGGACACGCCCGCGGCCGTAAGGTGCCGGGCGCGGCGGGCTATGTCGTTGCCGTCGATCTCGCCGCGGTCCCTCCGCAATTCCACGACCGCGCGACCGAGCGCCTGAATGAATAAGGTGTTGCGCCCCGCCCGCACCGACATGGCGTCGGCCGCGCCAAAGTTCGTGACCTGCCGCGCTTGAATCGTGAACGGCGTCAAGGGGTCGTCGAAAGACGACGCGCGCACGAGCCACTCGCTACTGTCCGACAGGGCGAACAGCCCGCCGTCTGACACTTGCAGGGCGTACAGATTCTTGCGGCCCGCGCCGGAAAAGCTGGCGGAGATTGCGGAACTGTCAACGACGGTGCCGTCCTGCGTCGTCGGGGCGAAGTTGAAGTAGGTCGTGTTATTGAAGCCGTCGACCGTGCGGGACGCATCTATGCGGCCGGGGGCCGCGTCAGATATTAGCCATAGGCGGTTCTCGTGAATGACGCCGTGGGTGGGATGCCCCGTCGTGTCGGAGTAGAGCCCGAGCCGCCACTTCGTGTTGGCCGAGCCGGACGCTAAGTTCGCCCCAAGCACCGTAGCGGTGACAACCGTGGTGCTAGTGTGCGCCGTAATGCGCAGCCACGACCAGTCCGGGGCCGCCACGGTCCCGGTGTTTACGCGAATCACGCGGCCTATGTCAGTAGCCTGAAATCCGGTTCCGTCGTTGATCCCCGTTGTGGCTGAGGCGGTCACCGTTACGCTGCCGGACACGCCGGAAAAAGTAAGCGTCGTGGCTGTGGTATTCTCGTCAAGGTAGGGTCCGTCCTGCGTCGGCGTAGCCGTGACTACAAGGGACGTGCCGTTTATGACATGAACGCGGTGGTCCTTCTGAAACAGATAGAGGTTGTTTCCTTCCTCGGTGTACTTAACGTCGCCGACTTCGCTGGCCGCGTACTCGACGCCGCTCTCCGACACGACGCCTACTTGCTCAGTGATAAATAGCGCGCCGGAAAACACCGACCCGTCCACAGGACCGGTCCCAAGCGACCCTGTGTGCGCAATAGAAAATGTCGTGGGCGACAACACCGTAATGCGAAACTGCCGCTGAAACAGGTGCGGGGCCGTATCCGGGCCAAGTTCAAAAAACAATATCGTGTCGCCGCTGGTGTATCCATGCGCCGTCAGCGTTTCAACCACGGCGGGGGTGGCGGTGGAAATCCCGACAACCGTATTGTGCGGCAGGTCCGTGCGCAGGGTCCCGTTAGCGTGGAACCGCAGCACCCCGGCCGTAAGCTCGCAGATGAGGCTGTCCCCGCCGTTTTCGCCGGCGGTCAGGAACGGAATAAGCTGGACGGTACTGGCGCGAGCCTCCGCCGAGAAGCGGAACCCGGACCGCCTGACCAACGCCCCCTCGTCTGTAGGAATGTAGTTAAGGCACAGGTTCATACCTGAATAATAGTCGTGAACGCCAGAAATGGCGTCGCCAACTGCGGCGCTAGATCGTCCTTGGGAAAATGCCGAGAGCTCCCCCGACAGGAAGGAGCTTTGCATGAAACTGGTGCGGGCCATTATCTACCAGAGGGTGCGATATGGATGGTTCGGGCTGCCCTCAAGTTGCCTGACATACACCCATTCGTCAACCTCTGGCGTTTTCGGCCCCGCTTGGATCGAATTGGCCGACTTCGCCTGAGATATGTGGAATAGGTAATCGTTCGAAAGATCGGCGCGCTTACTCGTTGACTGTGTTAGCTCCTCGCAAATCTCGACCGCGAGACGCGCCGCCAGAGCTTCGACGAACAGGGGGTCGTAGGTCTCTTCCGATTCGGCGTTGGAGACGTAAACGATTTCCAGCGGAGCTGCATAGTCCGTCAGGACTTTTCGCCCCTCAAACAGGGCGTCGTCCGGCATCGGGGCGCTGAAGCGGTCGTATGGAGCTTTCCGCAGGTAGTCCGCAGGCAGGGAATACTGGTAGGAGCGGCCGAACGCCGGTGTCGCTGTATCCGCCGCTAGGCTAGCGCGACGTATGGAAAACGTCCAGAGGTTCCGCTGAAGCTCCGAGTCGCGGACAGACTCGTAGCACGCTTTGACGGCGTTCGCCTCGCGCGTGCCCTCGTCGAAGCTGTCAATGCGGGCCGCCCCAATTTTCTGGAGCGCCCGGTTTGCGATATCAACCTGAGAGGCCACGGCCCCTCCTAGATGTCGTTGAAGGCGGTGTCTTCGAGGACCTTTTCCTCAATCCGCTTTAGGGCGAGGACAACGTCTTTTTTCTTCAGGCCCTGTGCGTCGTCGACCACAACTTCGGTGTGTTTGCCGGTCGTCGCCGTGTCGCGAGTCACGTTCTTCTCGCCAGGGTTGATGCCGTAGAAAACGTCTGCCATTCGTGGCTCCTTTGGTGGCGGGCGCCCGACGCTGCCGGGCGTTGCCCCGGCGCGCCGGACCCGCCTAGGGATTACTGGACGTAGGCGACTTCGAACAGTTGCCCGACCGCCGCACCGCTGTAGGTCGTGGAGATCGTAGCCGCCAGGTCGAAGTAGCCGCCTGGATCAGCCGAGAGGCCGGCAGCCTGCCAAAGCGGCATAATCTGCTCAGCAATGGTGTACTCGCCGGATTCGCCAACCAGTTCTGTCTTGATGAACGGGCCGCCGGTGAGGTCGATCGCCGAACCAAACAGGTCGACGTCAATGACCGCCGCGGTAGCGCTGGCGGGGTTGTCGGCGCTGTAATACAGGCCGAGATTGATGGCGCCGGCCGTCGAGGCATCGCCCGTTGACAGCTTGATGCTGCGGACGTTGCAGTTCGACGGCAGGCGAGCGATGCGGTGGATTGAGTTCGCCGAATCGTCCGCCGCGTTGGCGACGTAACCGAGGACCGAGCGAAGATGCGCGGCTTCGGCGAAAGCGTTGTTTTGAACGGGCGGGTTCGCCACCACGTTCGCGATTTGGGTTGAATTACGGTTGACAACAGCCATGTGTCAGTTCCTTTCTTTCCGCGCCGATTATTCGGAGCACAGGATTTCGATGACGCGGCCCTGCTCGAGTCGCGTAGCGCCCGTGGTCATCTCGGTATACAGGACCCACGGATAGCCGGAGAGGTGCTTGGCCTCGTCAAGGCGCGAGGTCGGAGACTTCCAGGTGCCGAAGTGCACCCCGGACTTGACCCACGCAAAGCACGAGCGGACGCCGGACGCGACCGGCAGGAGGTTCGTCTCGAAGATGTCGAAGCCCATGTACCGCATGACCCGACCGCTTTCGAGGGCGCGCGCCGTGTTGAAGTCGGCGCTGGTGACTTCGATCTGCGAGAGGAGGTCGTCCATCTGCGCCGGAGAAATGGCGAGATTGGGCGTTTCCGCTTCGAGGTCGACGTTCGCGGCGCCGAACTTCTTGCGGACTTCGCGGAGCTTGTCGACCGTCAGGCCAAGCGAACCGGACGCAATCTGGAAGTTGGCCGTGTCGAAAGCTTCGGTCGACCCGCCCTGCTTGCCGATATTGGCCGTCGCGTTGAACGCGGCGATGATCTGACGATCCTCCTCGCGGCCGACCGCCATGACGGCGTTTTCCGCCATCGGGCCTTTCGGGTCTTCGATGAGGCGCAGGAGGTCGCGCTTGTCGAGGCGCTGCGGAAGTTCTTTGTCTTCCGGGTAGACCCAGCGCCGCGCAACGTCGCCGTCAACATAGTTGATCGGGGCGAAGCGGCTGCCGGCCGTCTGCATTTCGACGCCGGCGAACTGGCTGACGGGCGATGCGCCTTCGCCGGTGTGCGTGCCGTTCATGACGCGCGAGCGGAATTTGCCGCCCTTGATCTGGCGGAGCAACGCGGTCTGCGCGTTGAACTCAAGGATGAAGTGACTCGGGATGTTGACGGACATGGTTTTCCTGTCTGCTGGTTACGGAGTTGGTACGCGGGAGGCCGTGTCCGAAACTCGGGGGCCGGTCCTCCATCACGCCGTTTCCTGCACGCAGGGGGCCTCGCCTTCCCACCGCTCCTTCCCGTGTCCTTGCGGGGAGAAGGGCCTTCCCCCGCGCATGAAGCGCAGGGGAAGTAGGTGAGACGGGCGCCGGGTGACGGAGAGAACACCCGACAGTGGCCATATAGACACACCCCTGACGGGGTGTCAACAGGGAAAATTACGCCGCCGGTCTGCCGCCCGCCGCCACGATCGAGAGGTTGCGAATGAGACGGTTCGCTTCAGTGTCTCCGCTGTGGACCTTCTTGGCGAAGTCCATATCGCGGGTAAGTTCGTTGAGCCGCTGCTGTGCGGCTTCCGGCGTCGTGACCCCGGCGGGCAGGGACGTGCCGGAGACGAACGGCGATTCGCCGGTCTTCGCGCCGATCTTCGCGAACAACTTGATGACCTCCGTATTGCTGAGGGCGCTTTCAAGCGCGCCGATAGCTTCCGGCGTGGCCCCGAGCTTACGAACTGTGTCGCGGGCGATCTGCAAATTGACCTCGTAGGTGTCCTTCCACTCGGCCTTCAGCTTCTCGATGTTGGCCGCATTGGCCATTTCTTGCGCCGCCGCTTTGTCCGTTTCGTACTTCATGGCGGTTTCCCGCAGCTTCGTGTACAGGACTTCCGCCTGCGCCTGCGTCAGGTTCGCCTCATGGAAAACCGGAGCCGCCCATTCAACGAAGTCCTTGTCGTCCCCGCCGTCTTTGGGGGCGGGGAATTTGTATTCGTTCGCCGCCTTCGGCTTGCCGAGACGCTCGAAGATCGGGTTGAGCGCGCCGGCGGCGGTGGCGTCCTGCGGCAGCGCCAGGATGCGGTCGGCCGGAACGCCGCGAAGGCGCTCCAGTTCGCGCGCTTGCCGAAGAAGGTTTGTGGCGGCGCCCTTGGCGTCGAGTTTGTCGAGGCCGCGGTTCTGGACCCAGCCGAGGTCGTCGCCCTCAATTCCGGCGAACCAGTTGGCATCTGCGCCGGCCGCAGCGGATGCCGCCGTGGCCGCCGGTTGGGCGGGGGTCGTCTCTGTGGTCATGGTTGCTCCTTGGGTCCTCCGTAGATTTCGTACAGGCGTTCTTCGGAGAGGTTGAGGTGCTGCTGGATTCGCAGGAACACTTCCTGCCGGCCCAGCAACAAGGCCGTAATCTGTGGGTCTTTATCGAACGGGGTTTTGCCGGCGCGACAGAACCGCGCTAGGTCTCGCAGCACAACGTCAACGTCGCCGTCGTTTTCTCGAAACACGAGAGAGTACGACTTCTTGCGACGCGACAGGAACGCTTCTGTAGCCCGCCGTACTTCTTCAAGCACTACTGCAAATCTTCCGCTTTGAGGCCCTTGGTCTTGGCGTCAGCGGCGGCCCGTATGAGGGCGGCCTGTCCCGGTGCGGCCTGAGCAGCCATGGCCTGTTGCTGTTGCTCGGCGCGACCCTGCCTGATTTCAGAGACCTGGTCAATAGTCTTCAGCCAACGGACGGGTACAGAACTGATCTCAGCAATTTCTCGCGTCGCCACGTCCCAGTCTACGTGGTCGAGGGGGGCCGGATCGCCCGTGATGTTAATGACAGGGAGCACGCTCTCCAGCATACGGAACAAACCGGCGACCTCGCCCGCGCGCGACGAGCGCGTGACTGGGTTGTCGTACTGTATAGTGTACTCACCCTGCGCTTCGCGCAACTCGTCCGGCAGCGGCGGGATGAGCTTTTGGCGCGCAAGTATGTCGATCTCGCGGTTGATGACGTGCCCGAGATAGTCGTGCTGCTGCCCGACAGTCGGGGCGAGCAACTGACCCTTCTCTTGGGCGCGTTCGAGAACCTGCGTCGCCGTCATGCGATCGGGGGTCTCGACGAGAATCTGGAACAGGCTGACGAGAAACGTATCGTTTATAACGAGCCGTTCGTCCTCCATCATGTCGCGGCCGAGGTTCACATCCCCGACCGGCATTGTCTGCACCAGCGGACGCCCGTCTTGGCTGACGGCGGACCCTATGATGGCGCCGGGACGCAAGGACACGTCTAGCGCGCCGTCATCGGCGGTCAGAATGATAGGGTTGACCGCGCGGTGGCCCTGCGTCAAAACGACGCGCTTTTGCGCCATGAGAGTGCGGATGGCGGGGAACGCCTGCATAGCCGGCGAGCGGCCGTACACTTCTCCGGGCGCTTGGTCGTACCGGCTGACGGCATAGGGCATGGTCGGGTAGCCGCCGGTCTCGATAACGTGTTTGCCGATCTCCGCGACGTAGACGCTCTCAAACGCCAGTGAACGTTCGTCCAGCGCTTCAGGGTCGGCGTCCTTGCGCGGGCGGACCCGGTGAAAGAACGTGAACTCGTCGTCCGGCTTGTTCTTGGCGTGCTCGGCGATCTTGGCCGGCAGCTTTTCTGCTCCCCACTGCTGCACCGCCTGCCGCGCCGTCAGCTTAAAGCACCGCAAGACGGTATCGGGTATGCCTTGGTGGTTGTCCCGGATAAACGTTTCGCCAACATGGCAGGCGCGGTAGCGCAAGCCCGGTTGCCCGCGCATACGGTCTATGAAAAGAGTTGACGTGCCGAACGCACCGATGCCGGCGTACACGAGCCGGTTCTGCGAACGGAAGCCGGACATGGAATCATCGCGGTACCGAAACAGCGCGTCGTTGACGGCCTCGAACCACTCCTGCACGCGGCGCGCGCGATTGAGAGCCGGCACGGACGCACGGAGATAGTGCCACTTCTGATTCGGCGGCGTTAGAAGACTGGTCAGGATGGCGGCGAATCGGTGCAGAGCAAGCTGCGGGGTCGAGTCCATCTGCTGTTCATTATTGCGGTCGCCGGGGTTCTTGTAGTCCCCGCGCCGGAACGTGCTTCGCATGTTCGGCCATACGACTTGCGCGATGTCCTCCCAATAGGACTCAAACACCGCCCGGTCTCGGGACATGTGCTCGTAGTCGCGGCAGACTTCTTCGCCGAGGGACAGTTCCATCAATATATCCTAAGCGGCTGGCCCTACTGCTTCGCCTTTTTCTTTTCCATCTCGTCTTCGGCTACATCCTTCAAGGAAAAGGACGCCCGGCGCCCAGTAGTATACTCCGCGCCTTCCTTGACCTTGCGGCGCAACTTCTCCGCTAGGGTTTCCTTCACCTTTGGCTTTTTCTTGTCTTCGGCTTCAGCCATCCTACTGTCCTGTGAACACGTCGAAGTCCATGCCGGACGCGACTCGATTGACAACCTTCTTACGCCCAAACGGCGAGTCCACGTCCGGCTTGCGGGCGTGGCGGAGCATCATAAGAGCATACCGGGTGGCTGAAAGCAAGTCGTCGTCTATGGCGACGATCTTCCCCTCCTCCATGTGGTATGAGCGATACTCCTCGAACCAGTCGAAGCAGGTTGAGAAGACCTTGAAGCGGCCACCCTCCATCCGGTTCTGAAGCTCGGCGATCCCGGCCCATACGCTGTTCGACCCGTCCGGCCACTGGGCGTGGTCCGCGAGCATGTGTAGGCCCTGAGCCTTGTAATGGGAAGCGACGGTTTTCCCCGAGGATTTGTCGGCGGCTAGGGCGTCGTGGGGCCACGCAATAGGGATAATCCCGCGTTGGCGAAGAACGTTGCCGTGTTCCGGTATGGACCCTCCTTGCCGTCTATATGATCCGTACACGTACAATACGTCGGTGTCCGGGTCGATGGCGCACCAGACCGCCGCCGTGGGGTGGGCGCGGTCACCGGCCCCGTGGCCGAGGTCGAGGCCGATGACGTGCTTGAAGTAGCCGGGTATCTCGAACGGCGGGCAGGAAATAAGGCTCTCCGCCACGTTGAAGACGCGCCCCTCGCCAGCCATGACCTCCCCGTCCGCGCGAGTCTTCCGCTCGTGCTCGGGGTACCGCGCCAAGGCTTTGGCCTGCATTTCCTCCGTCATGTGGGGGGCGTCCGCCATCCGCATCTTGACGACGCCGCGATCCGGGCCGGGGTTGTTCATGAACATCTTGACGACCGTCGACATGCCTTTCAGCGGGGTGAAGGTCATATAGGCGGAGCCGTTCGTGGCGGTCAGGCGGGTCGTGCCTTCCGAGTAGATGTCAGGCGGCGGCTCCTCGTCGAACCATACGAGGTCGATCGTGTCCCCCTGCCACTTCGTCCGGCCCTGCTCGTAGGACTTGAACAGGAGGGTCGAGAATTTGCCTGTCCTGTGCAGTATGGAGATGTTGTCTACGCCGCTGTCGACGCCGCGGCTCCAGTTAGGCTGCTCGGGCAGGCTGGCCTTCGGGATGAGGCCCGAGCCGAGATTGCCGCGGTGCGCCGCCAGGTCGCCGAGGAGGAGCTTCTGCGTCGTGTCGCGGACGACGTTCGAGGACTCGCCGCCGATCCACATGCGGATGGGCCGGTTCCACTTCCGCCCCGGCCACCACTCCGGGTACCGGCCGGTCAGGTGGAAAGCGGCCTCGGCGGCGCCGCATAAAGTCTTGCCCAACTGGTTGCCGGCCATGAGCAGGCGTTCGGACTTCACATCTCCGAGAGCGTGGAACTCAAGCTGCTTGAGGTACGGCATGTAGAAGGAGAGCTTGTTCTCCTCCTTCGACCTCAGGAGTTCGTCGAGGCTCTGGCTCAGGCGGCGAAGGCGTTCAAGTTCGTCGGTCATGCGCCGCCGTCCCCTTGAACCGGCGGTTCGCTCTGAAGGGCGAGGAACCCGTACCGGGCGCGCTTCAGGAAGTACTCCTGCTCCCGTTCGCTTCGCCTGTCCCAGCGGGCCTCGGAGCCTTTCTTCTTGGCGTCGACGGCGTCCCACATCGCCAGGCGTCGGGCGGCGTCCTCGAACGTCTGTCCGCACTCGAAAGCGGAGAGGATGGTCCTGGCGTCGACCAGGGCTTTCTGTTTCTGCTTGTCGCCGGCCATCTCCCACGACCAGCCGTCGCTCATGCAGATGGCGTAGGCGACGCGCTCTATCGGCTTCACGACCGCCTCCGCGGCATGATGAGGCGGGAAGAGCAAAGCTGCATGGCGTGGAGTTCGAGGTTAGGCCCGGCCGTCTCGCGCAGGAAAGCGACGGCCTCCTCGGGCGTCAGCGCGGCGACATAGCGGGCGTCCGCGCTATCCAACTCACTCGCCCCCATCGGCTTGAACTGCATCAGGTAAAGATTCACGTTTCCGTTTCTCCTCGTGGACTCGCAAGGATGTCTGGCGCTTGCGCTCCGCCCGTTCCTCGCGGAGGCGCTCGCGTTCTAGGCGCACCTCCTGAAGCTGCCGCTGCTTCGCCGCCTTCTCGGCGGGCATGGCCTCAAACTCGGCGTCTGTGTAAATCGTCGGCCCCGGCAACACTCGCTTCGGCACGCCGCCGGTCGGGCGCTTCTTCGGGGTCCCGAACTTGGTGCGACCGTAGGGCGCCGCGGGGTCGGGGGCCCCCGTCACCATCGGCACGACCTCGGAGTGCGCTTCGAGGATGCCGGACACGGGGATGCCGGCGGCCTCGACCTGCGCCAGTTGTCGCTTCACCTCCTCGACGAGTTCCCCGTAGCTGCGATTGTCTTGGTGGGTGTGCTCGACTTTCTGGATGGCGGCGATGCCGGCGCGGGACAGGATGCCCTCGGCGGCCTTGAGAACGTCGCCTGGCTTCACGGGCTGGCCGTTCACTACGCCGTCAAGCATCTCCTCCATCTTCTCGGCCGCCCGTATCGCCGCCGTGGAGAAGCGGTTCTCGGTCAACTGGCGCAGAGCGGCGAGGACCTTGGGGTTGTTGAGGTGGCGGTTGGCGGCCTGGCGCGCGCTGCTGTCGGTCGTAATGTCGGGGTTCGTCAGGCGGACGGCCTCCGCCCCGACGCCATCTCTGGCGCCGAGGGCGATATATGCTTCGACGAAGGCCCGCTGCTTGTTGGTCAGGTCTTCAAGCGTTGGTTGATTCTTCAAGCGCCTTCACCCGTGCTTCCAAGGCTTCCAAGCGCGTCAACATACTTGCTTTTTCCTCGGCGTCAACGGCGATTCTCTCCTCTCGGGTTTTCGACTTGACCCTTGCCGCGTCAAGCTGGGACATGAACAGGTCGTGCGCGCGCTTGTCGACGAAGCCGGCCGCCTGCTTTCTGCGGGACAAGGCCGTCTCCGGCTTCGTCCACATTCGCCGCACCGCCGGCGTCCCGCGGGACACCATCCATTCTCCCGGCGACGTGAAACTGGCAAGCGGCTCGAACGTATAGTACCGCGTCAGGTAGGACGAGATGATGCGCGCAAGGCCGGCGTCCCCGTCCGCCAGCGCCACAGCGAGGCTCTGCGTCGACTCGATTGCGTCGTCTTCGCCAGAGAAGTGTTCCGACACGGCGCGGTGCAGTGCGTCGGCCCGCTCTTTCCAAGTCATCGAATCAAGGCGATTAAGGGTTTGGGCGCTCATGTTACCTACTTGGTTTTCAGGCCCGTCAGACGGACCCTGAACATGATGTTGCTACCGTAGAGCAGGGAGTGAGTTCGGCGAACTCCCCCTGCCAATACGGTGGCAACTATCATGTATTCAGGGTTCCGTCAAGAGGGCCAGAAAGTTCCGGTCAAAGAGGGGCAGGTGAAGTGGACAGCAATTCGTCTTTGGCGACGGGGAACCGGCGGGGTGCGGCCAGATGTGCTGTAAGTTGTTCGGAATTACGGCACGAGGTTTCTGGAGGGGCCGCCGCCCGTGCGATATGTGTTTACGATTTATCACACGACGTGGTTAAATCGGTCCGCGCGGTGGAATGTGGTCTCGTACCATAGTGCAGCGCGGCTTGGGGGCCCCCACCCCCCTCGACTGACTGCGACTAATTCGCAACATCCTTGCGACTGGGCAGGCTAAGCGATCAAGATATTGTGGATTGATGCTTGGAAACCTCAATATCTTGTGTTCACAATCCCGTGACTATATGTTTTTAAAGCGTTTGCTAACAACAAGGCGAGCACTGTACCTGATTCTCCTCACATGATCGCCATCGACTAGGACCGTTGCCGCTGTCTCACGTCACCTGAAAGGCACAGTCCGAAGGAACCCCAAACTATTTTCATGCGTTAACTTGCCTTTAATAATCGCACGCTATATTAAGCTCCGAAGAAACCGGAGAAGCGCCATGCAATCCCCAATCCTTCGCCCAATGCCCGAAGGCGGCCAGGCGCGTGAGATGATGCGCGACCATGCGACCGACATGGCGACAATCGAGCGCCAAGCCGCCTTGCGCTTCGCCTCGCGCCACACTCCGGCGCCCGTTCAACCTGAAACCAAAGGAGAATAGACTATGAGAGACGACAACTTCGACCGCGCCTTCGAAGCCGCGCTAGCAGTGGCCGAGAGATGGCTAGAAGAGACGCGCTCGTATCGTCACTGCAGTTACCACCGCGACACTGCGGCGGACGGCCGCACCTACCGCGAAGTTTTCGACGAAGCCTTGGAAGACGCGCTCACGAAAGGGGAATAGACCATGCGCCACACTCCGGCGCCTGTTCAACCTGAAACCAAAGGAGAATAGACTATGAGACCTGTTAAAAAAGCCGGCGGTTATGCCGACTACGTGCACACTAGAGAGCTGGTGAGGGCGCACCTCGGCGATAGATACGACTGGGTGGCGTTCGAAAAAGCCTTCGACGCCTCAAACGTGGCGCGGCGCGCTATGGCGCGCGAATTGGCGGGCAGATATTACAGAAAAGAGGACCGGCCGGCCCCGTCACGCGAATCTGTGGAGATCCACGCGGCGGCAATACGTGCGGTAGGAAGATAGACCATGAACCGCTGCGATAAGCCGATATCCGCCGTTCTCGCTCAGTACGCCGCACGTCGCGAAGCCTACCGCGAAGCCGCGGCGCTCGCCCTCGCCAAGGTGCGGGACGAAATACGCGGGACTGTGCCTTTTGGCCGGCGCCTTGCATTGCGCGAGCCTGCTTTCGATCGTTCTAACAGGAAAGGATCCTAGACCATGCTCCAAGAAATTGACGAGATAAGCGGCTTGCCTATTCGCCGCGACGCCGCGACGCCTGAGTCCTTTTGGACCTATCAGGCGCCGCCCGCGCCAGACTTTGACTCTTTGCCGCCCGGCGTCATTAACTGCGATCGCGCCGAATGGGAGAGTCTTTCTCCCGGCATGCGCCGCGCGATAATGCGCGACTATATGCGCCGCCAAGCGAAAGGAGCCTAGACCATGCGCCAATATAGCCCGCGCAGAATGCCGCGTCGCTTCCTTGAAACCGAATACGGCGACGAGGCGTCCTGTTTTGATGCAATCGACGAAGTGAAAGAGGAGAAAGCGAAGTGAATCAAGAAACTTGGACTAATCCTGACGGATCGACCGTCACTTTTTGGCGCGGCATAGGCGCCAGCATCGGCAAAGGCGCCAGCATCGGCGATAACGCCCGCATCGGCGATAACGCCCGCATCGGCGATAACGTTAGCATCGGCACCTACGCCCGCATCGGCGAATACGCCAGCATAGGCAAGAACGCCTACATCGACATAGGCGCCCGCATCGGCGAATACGCCAGCATAGGCGAATCCGCCAGCATAGGCATAGGCGCCAGCATTGGCACCGACGCCCACATCGGCGAAGGCGCCAGCATCGGCAGAGGCGCCCGCATCGGCGATGACGCTAGCGTCAGTAGCGGTAACCGCTTCCTATATCCCGTCACGCTCGCGCCGCTGGAGGGCTACGGTTGGACAGTTACCGCGACGCCCGACCGCATCGCCGTTGGCTGCGAGGCTCATTCTGTCGCCTTCTGGCGGGACGCCGACGACGCGACTATCAACGACATGGACCCTCGCGCGCTAGAGTTCTGGAAAAAATATCGCGGCGTTATTCTTGCACTGGCCGAAGCCGCGCCGACGCAACAAGTAAAAGGAGAGTGACTAATGGCGAAATCTATATACGACAAATTCGACGTCGCAACGGCGAACCTTTCGGCCTATGCGATCTTCCGCGGCGCCGAAAGCGTCGGCCGCGTCGTCTTCAAACGCGCCAAATCGGGGATGCGGACGACATGCTTTCTGCAAGTATGGGGCTCGCCCATGGTCTCGGCGTTCGCGCCAGGCTACGGCTACGACAAGGACTCATGCGCCTTCCAGAAGGCCGCGCGCCTTCTTAAAGGCGACTTTCCCGACAACGGCGCGTACGTCGGCGCCTTCAAAGCCGTGAAAGACGAGGGCGTGCGCTGGAGCGATCAACTTCGTAGCATGGGCTACATCGTCCAACACGTCATCGACTGAAACCAGAGGAGTATTGAGACATGGCCCCTGATCACCTTCCACCCTCCGTCTTCACGCCCTTTGGGTGGAAGGTGATCCCGCCGGCATCCGCGCGAACCTCTACAACGCGTACCTCTCCGACGCGAACCTCTCCCACGCGAACCTCTCCCGCGCGAACCTCTACGGCGCTAACCTCTACGGCGCGAACCTCTTCCGCGCGAACCTCTCCCGCGCGGACCTCTTCCGCGCGAACCTCTCCCGCGCGGACCTCTCCTACGCTAACCTCTCCTACGCTAACCTCTCCCGCGCGGACCTCTCCTACGCTAACCTCTCCGACGCGAACCTCTCCCGCGCGAACCTCTCCCACGCGAAAACTAATGAAAGAACCAGACTGCCGCGTTTCCAAATACCGCAGGAGGGCGCGCTTATAGTCTATAAGAAACTGAGAGGCGGAGTTGCGAGGCTTGAAATCCCTGCGGATGCCAGACGCAGGGCTTCCGTGGTCGGCCGGAAATGTCGCGCCGAGTTTGCGCGCGTTCTGGAGGCGCCGACAAAAGGCGCTGTTTCAAAACATGACGACAAAACCGTATATGTCGTCGGCGAGATCGTCCGACCCGACGCCTACGACCCTAACCCGCTCATCGAGTGCGCGCCGGGGATTCATTTCTTTCTGACACGCGAAGAAGCAAAGGAGTATTGAGGCGCGCTGAGCGCTTAAGCGACCGGGATCAAAGGCAATGCCCATGCGGCGGGTTTGCGCTCCAAGCAGATCAGGCCGCGATACTCCGGGCGCTTCATAAGACTGTTAAGGCGCCTCTCGACCCCGCGAACCGCATCTAATTGCGCCGCGGGGTCGCTGTCGGTTTGGCCCCAAAACGCTAACAGGCTTTCGGCCAGCGCCTTGGACGTGACAGCATGAGAGACGCCTACCGCCCCCATTTGTTTCAGCACCTCCGCACAGTCAAGCCGCATCTGGTCGTCGCTGCGTCCGGTTCCGGGATTGAAATCTTCAACGCTCATAGGCGCAAGCACCACGGACTCAGCCGCCGGAACGATTCGGAACGCCAACGCCTTGGGCTCCTCTGCGTCCTTCTGCTTCGAGCAGCGCAAGCGCACCGTCTTTCGGCCCTTGTCCGCGTCGCACTGAATGACCGTATCGACGCCGGCGCGCAGCGCCGTCGATCCGCGCTCGCGCTCGCTGTCTTTGGCGGCGTGGTGAATTATGAGCACGGTGCAGGAATAGCGATTGGACAGGCCGCTTGCGATTTCAACAGCGCGGCTCGCGTCCTGCGCCGCGTTCTCGTCGAGCCCGGCCATTGCGCGGGAGTACGTGTCGAGCACGATCAGCCGCGGCAACTCCGCGCCGCACTTGTCTTCGATTGCGCGCATGAACTCGTTGACGCTGCCCGCGTCGCGGATGAGCGGCGTATCCTGCACGAGATAAAACGGCAGGCGCGCGTCGATCCGCTTGTGCTCGCGCCACGCGGGGCGGCGCTTCTTGGCGATGCCTATTGCGCCTTCGGCTGCGACGTAGACGACGGGGAAAGCGCACGCCTCATACTCCCCGCCCCACGCAGGGACGCCCGCCGCTATGGAAAGCGCGGCGTCGAGCGCGGCGAAGGATTTGTACGAGCCCGGTTCGCCGTAGAGCATGGCCACGGACGCATGTTGCAGCCAGCCGGGCACGAGCCACGCAGGCTCGGGCAGGTCGCGCTGTTCGTCCTCGTCAAGCGGCGTGAACCGCGAGCGCGAGGACTTATGCTCAATGTGAGCATTAGTAGAAATCGCTGCGAAGTTAGACGAGTCGCCTACGCCGCCTTTCACCCCCTCGTCGTTCTGACGGTAGGCGGCGGCGTTCTCGAAGATGCGCGCAAGTTCATCGTGCGCCCAAGGCGGCGAGCAATGCGGGTTCCAGTGCTCTTCGGCCAGCGCAAGCGCGGTCTCTTTCGTGCAGCCGAGGTCGAGAAGAGTTTGCGCGAGGACGAACGTGCGATTGTTCCCGCCTGCGCCCTCGATAGCCACGTCGCCGCGCGCAACCAGGTCCTCAAGATGCCGCCGGGCGCGTGCCACGTCGGCTGTCTGGTCAAGCGGCGCGTCGTTAAGGCGCTTGCGTTTCTCGTGTTTGGCCGATCTTATGGCCGATGTTATCCATTCCGGGCAGGGAGCCGCGGGCCCCTCGCTCAACAGGAGATAGCGCACGCCGTCCGGCATGGCGACCCAGCCGCCCTTGCCGCGCGTGTCAAGGCCGACGCCGAGCTTGCTGGCCGTGTTCCGGCCCTCGCCCTTGAACCACAAGTGACGCCCGCCGCTGCCGGTCATCACTTCCATGGTGGCGGGGACGGCCCCGTGCTCGGCCTCAAGGGCGGCGAGCGCGTCAGAGCCGGATTTGCCTTTCTTGTCATCTATATCGAGGACGACGTGGCCGGAGCGGTCGGGTGGAGAGCCGACTCCCGCATCCGGCCACGCCTCCCACCACTTTGTGATGAGGGCTGCATCACAGGTGGCGGCCTCTTCCCATGCTTTGACGCACGGGATTTTCTCACCGTTGACGAGACGCCAAGGGAACACAGGAAAACCCTGCGCTGCCCAGCCTAGCGCGGCCTCGTGCTGCGGCGATATTGACTTGCCCATCTGCCGCAGGGTAGACAGGGCACGGAGAATTTGTCAAGGCATGGAACGAAACCCTACCCGAGAGAGGCTGCGCTATATCGCGCGCCGCCACAAGCCGAGAGGCTGGCGCAACGTGTGGCACGATCCGGGGGCGGACGGTAAATTTTCAGACGAAGGCCGCCGCGTCTACGGCTGCGCCGACTTCGAAGCCAGGATAATTCACTGTGTGCGGATAGTTGACCGCTATACTCTCGGCGTGTATCTTCACGAGTGCGCGCATGTCCATATGCGGCACATGAACGGCAGCAATAGCGACGCTCAAGATGAGTTCGAGGCCGAGATGTACGCCATAAAGGCCATGCGCGCGCACGGCATAGTCGTCCCGGCCCGGTACATCGCGGACAGTCGCGCATATATCGGCGCGCATGTTGCAGCGGAGCCGGACATTGAGCACTCGGAGCCGTTGTTAAAGTTCGTGTACGGGAAAAAGTGGAGAGAACACGCATGAAACTGGTTCTTACGATCGCCCTCGTCATGTTCATCTGTCTTGTCATAGGGACGGTCGCTATTTATTTTGGCACGAAAGCTGCTGACGTTGTTCTCAGCAAGCTGT